>JAAHTG010001423.1_pt1 | contig 16370 bp, 15 predicted proteins | sample 6116081 | NCBI WGS metagenome assembly JAAHTG01 (sample SAMN13939989, study PRJNA603662) | sponge metagenome | isolation source: marine sponge | host: Mycale hentscheli | place: New Zealand | collected 2005 | reverse complement strand
GAGAGAGAGTAGCTATTGTGGGTCGGTCAGGTTCAGGAAAGTCCACGCTGGTCGATCTCATTGCAGGCCTAATCGATCCTTCCGAAGGGCAAGTAAGTATCGACGAAATCAGTTCGAAAAAAGCCCTACCATCCTCCTGGTTTTCCTGCTTTAGCGTTGTTTCCCAAAATGATCTTATTTTTAACGCCAGCGTTAAACAAAATTTGCTGTTCGCTAATCCTGATGCATCTGATGATGAAATTATTCAAGCATGTAAAACTGCCTATGCTCACGAATTCATTAGTGAAATGTCGAATGGGTATGACTCTCCCTTGGGGGAGCGCGGCCTAAAGGTGTCGGGGGGGCAAATACAACGAATCGCCTTGGCGAGGGCTATTCTGAAAGACTCTGCGGTATTGATTCTCGACGAGGCGACTAGCGCTCTAGACGTCTTGTCGGAAAAAAGTATCATAAAAGCAGTGCACGAACTGGATCATACAAGAACTGTATTTATGATTGCCCATCGTCTTTCTACGGTGGTCAAGGCAGACCGAATTATTGTGCTTGATAAGGGTAGAATCGTTGATGAAGGTACTCATGATGAGCTTAAAAACAAAAAGGGTCTATACAAAGAGATGTGGGATACACAAGCAAATAAATGAGGAATAAAAACGGCAACGTTTGTGGAGTGGATTTACCTATCTCCATTGTAGGACATGCCGTGCGACACACCGTCGTAAAACTTGCTTTTGAAACCTGTTACCACTGAGTCCAGGGTTCTCTTTTGACATTATCTTGATGGGGTCGCTAATAAAGGAAGACTATTTGTTAGCCAACCAATCACGGGCACATAAGCGAAAAACTAAGAGAGAGGAGAAAATGTGAAACCGTGTTTAGGCAGCAACACCAGACACTTGTCGAACTGGGATAGTTTCCCGCCGATTAATGTATTACACAATGAATTCTGCTATTCTCATTTAGCGGATGTGCCAGGTGGCAATACGACTGATTGTTGTTCATTCAATCGTAGTATGCTGCTGAGTTTGATCTTCAGGATGTTGGTGGTATGAAGTAGAGTTCCTTGATCGAACCAGTTTTTCTTAAAGAGACAAACAGACGGCGCTAAAGCTAGCGAACAAACGGCGAAGACCTCCCTTAGGATGCAACGATTTTCTGTGTTGCCACAGAGCAATTTTTAAGTGAACCCCATTGAACAAGCGTTATGAAAATCTCGGCCGTCATAACTAACTACAACTATGCCAGATATCTGGGTAGAGCCGTTAGAAGTCTTTTGGATCAGAGCCTTGGGAAATCGGAATATGAGATTATCGTTGTCGACGATAACAGTACTGATCATTCATTAGATGTATTAAAGAGTTTTGGTAATTTGATTCGTGTTATCGAGCTTCAGGAAAATGTAGGTTTAGCGGAAGCCCGAAATATCGGAGTTCGAAATGCCCAGGGGCGGTATGTGGTTTTTGTGGATGCGGATGATTATGTTCACAGCGATCTTTTGTGGATTCAGCAGCAGTTTCTCAACCATAACCACCAGTTTGGAGCGGTATCGGTGGATTACATATTGGTAGATGAACTCGAAAACCACGTCAGTCGGGTGAACGCTGAAAAAGAGCCCATTGCCTGTGGCATCATGTTTCGCGTTGAACCGTTGATTGATATTGGGCTATACGACCGGAAATTCAGGGCTCATGAAGAAAGGGACCTGAGGATACGTTTTCAGGAGAAGTTCGCGGTTTACAATATAATTTTGCCCCTTTACCGTTACCGACGACATGAGTTGAATCTGACTAATGATGAGGAGAAAATGTCGGCATATTCCCAATTGCTGTCCGATAAACATGATCTTGGAAACCCATAACGAAACACATTCCGATAATGATTGAATTTGATCGACTACTGAAAACCCAAAAAAATGGGCACATCCCTAAACCCTATTTGATCGCAGAAGCAGGAGTGAATCATGAGGGATCAATGGACCTGGCGAAACGGCTCATCGACGAAGCGAAAAATGGCGGTGCGGATGCTATCAAATTCCAATCCTATAAAGCCCACTTGATTGCATCCAAAGAAAGCCCGGCTTATTGGGATACAACCAAGGAAAAAGCCCAAAACCAATATGAGCTATTCAAGCGATACGATGCGTTTTGGAAGCCTGAGTTTGAATCGCTGAAGCAATATTGCGATCAGGTGGGTATCGAGTTTATGTCCACTCCCTTTGATCTTGAGTCAGCAGACTTTTTAAACGACCTGGTTTCAGTACACAAGATATCTTCCTCGGACATTACTAATCAACTGTTATTGGAAAGCATTGGAAGCAAAGGGAAACCCATTTTATTGTCCACCGGTGCGTCAACCATACAGGAGATCGCTCGGGCCACTGATTTTCTTGAAGAATACGGTGTTAAGGTATGTTTAATGCACTGTGTGCTTAATTATCCCACCCCGGATGAAAATGCGAACCTGGGAATGATAGTGGATCTAAAAAAACATTTTCCCAATAGCCTGATTGGTTATTCAGACCACACACTTCCCGCAGAAATGGACAATCTTATTCTCGCAAGTATGCTAGGCGCCAGCGTACTTGAGAAACACTTTAGTCACGACAAAACCCTGCCTGGAAATGACCACTATCACGCCATGGACATGGTCGATCTGCAACATTTTGTTGCCAGAGCCAATCGTACCCAAAAGGTAATCGGGGCCTATGAAAAAGCACCGCTTAGGGAAGAAGCAGATTCGAGAAGGCATGCCCGAAGGAGTCTGGTATCGGCTCACCCGATCGCAATTGGAGAAGTGATAACCCGGAGTTCACTTATTGCAAAGCGACCTGCTCATGGAATCTCACCATTCGAAATAGAAAAAATTGTAGGATCAAAAGCCAGGATTGCCATTGAAGAAGACACCGTGATTGATTGGAATATGTTGTCAGCGTAATGCATTGCTGGCACCGTAAGCGCTTTTGTCAAGTTCACCTCAAAAATTGGAGAACCCGGGGTTGGACAGAAGTTTTTTCATGGCCGACGTGCTGCAAAAAATGATCATGATTGATGGGATTGGTTGCCAAAAATAGGGACTTTTTTGACTTGGTCGTTAGGGCGACGATAGGAGGGTATGAATTATTTCCACATTTCTTTTGCCACAATTTCCGTCGGAAACCAGTTCTTTAGACAGCTTTTGTTGGTCTTCCAGCATAAGTTTGTTCCAATTGACCATTGGGTTGGCCACAAAATCCGGTAGTTCCCGAGATGGGCTCTCTTCGATGTATTGTAAAGACTCGAAATGTCGAAATAAGTCAGATTTAGGGTATGTCTGATTGAGTAGCAAAGTTCGAATTCCTAGCATTAAGGCCCAATAGATAGTGGATGAGGTATTCGCGGCGATAAAAATAGAACATCTTCTAAGCCAGAATTCAACATTTTCGGTGGCGCATTCGTAACCAAATCGGGTGATTTCCGGCTCGTAGTTTTCACGTATCATCCGTGGGTGCAGAGAGACTACGACTCTCCCTTCGAATGTTTTTAATCCCTGCAGGATGTCACGAATGATTGGCATCGCTCCTTCAAGACCCATGGCACCATGTTCAGCATATTGAGGTAATGCCAGTAATAGCACTTGTTCGTCGGAGTGTGGACCTATTAGGGAGAAATCCATAAAGTCATAGATCGGTAGCCCGGTTACCACTATTCTCTCCGTGGGTACACCAAAGTTCAGTAGCATGTCTCGAATGTAAGCGGCTTCCACGCCTAGTCTGGAAATAAAACGCTGAGTTCCTTTAGCCCAGGGGTTTTGGGGAAGGCAGCCGTTAAATAATAGCGTGAGAAAACTCATGGGGCTGTAATAAAGTCGCCCATCATTGTTGATTTGGTTTTTGCAGAGTAGGCGAGTCATGGGAACCAGCAGTTTTTCCACCATTCTCTGTTCCTGTAGTACATTGGAAGTTTGGGTTCGCCGGTCCGGCGTGGCAGTCAAAATAGAAGGAAGAAAAACTGGTATTTTCAGTTTGTAAGCTGCCTTCAAAACTGAAATTAGGGAAGGCATCCTATCGTCATAGGTGATAAGCACGGTGTTCGGATATCGCTTCAGAACAAAAAGAGATCGGAGATATCGGGATTTGAATTCACTAAAAGTATAAGAAAGCTCCCGGAAGATGCCACCTATTTTTCCAGCTTTAGAATCCTGGATCGGCACGGTATTGGAATCAATGGTCTGGATCTCGAATCGATGGCTGGACTCCGCGATTAGTTCATGGACGTATTTCCGGGTTTGTTCGGAAACCAATATAAGAACATCCATTGCTCGAACTGCCTCGAGCGAGCGTAACCAGAGGGAAAGATCATTTGCTCGATGTTTGTGCAGGTAAAGCAGTGATATGTGCATGGGGTTTGAGCAGTCGCTGGTCTGGATTGGGTAGTCAGGCTCTTATAGTTGGCGGTGGAGTTAGTGGTGTTGGTTGGGTTGAGATCTGGTATTAAATTCCTCAATAAGCATTCTGACAACACTGTTTGTATCAAAATGGGCTTTCCAATTCAGTTTTTCTGCGGCCTTGTCGGGGGAGAGATAGCTGTTTCTAATATCCGTTGGGCGCATCAGGGACGGATTCACCTGTATGTGCTTTTTTGCTTCCAGGCCATATTCGGTAAAGGCTAATTCAGCAAATTTCCATAAAGAACAGGAACTTCCCGTGGCGATAACAAAATCTGTGGGGGTTTCCAAATTAAGCATTGAGTTCATTGCTACAACATATTCTTCCGCCCAGCCCCAATCCCTAACGATATCGGTATTTCCGAGCAAAAGCACGTCCTGCCTCCCGGCTTGGATATTTGCGGCTGCCTCAATTATTTTTTGGGTGACAAACCTGGAAGATCTAAGGGGAGACTCATGGTTCCCTAAAATTCCCGAGCAGGCAAATAAGCCATAGGCTTCACGATAGTTATCCACCGCCCAAAACGCTGCTGCTTTTCCCAGAGCGTAGGGACTTCTGGGTCGAAATGGTGTCTGCTCATCAGCGGGATTTTGTATTGAAGACTCACCAAAACACTCCGATGAACTGGCGTTATAGAATTTTATCGGGGCGTCCAGAAATTTGATTACTTCCAGAATAATGATGGTTGCCTGTAGATGACTGTCTATGGTTTCCACCGGTTGGCTAAATGACAAGCCCACGGAAGATTGGCCAGATAGGTTGTAAACCTCATCGGGTTTATAACGTTGAAAAACCTGCGCTACGCTACGAAAATCAGTAGTAGAAATAGAGTCAAGGGTAATCTGATCTTTAATACCAAGATATAGGAGACCACTAAAGCGGTTTAACTCCGCGTCCCGGGACAAACCGATAACGTCATAATTCTGCGCCAGCAAATGCCTGGCGAGATAACACCCATCCTGTCCCGATACACCAATAATTAATGCACGCTTTGACATAGGATTAGAGAATGCCTTCCCGGGACAGACATATATCAAGTCCTGACCAAAAAGACTGGGACACTACCAGGCTCTTTGCACGATTAAATCCCTGAAGAGATATTTTCTCTCGTTCTTCGTCATTATCCAGATAATACTTAACTTTGGTAGCGGCATCTTTTTCGCTTGAGAATGAGACAAAATGCACACCTGGCTGGAAATAACGTTCAATACCTGGCAAGTCAGGAGCAACCAACATTGATCCACAGGCCATTACTTCCAGATATCGATACACAAAATGCTGTTTCCAGTTCCAGTCATAGTCTTCAGCGTTAGCCAGAACATTGGAGGTGGTCACCACAATTTTGGCATTCACCATCTTCGACCAGTATTCTTCGTCAGAGCTACGGGTGCCCTCTAGTGATCTGCCGTTGATGACCAGTTCATAGCCGTCTTCACGAAGATGTTTTTGAATACCCTCGACAATGGTTTTTCGGGGTTCATATAAAGCGCCAAGTGTAATGGCATCTTTCGCAGATTGGGTTTCATTAATAACGCTTCTGGCGGCCTCCAGCTTTTCCAGAGTTGCTTCGGAAAAAGCCATGATATAGGGGCCGACAAACCGGCGATGGGGACAAATCAGAAACACATCCACCGGTGACATTAGAGTTACCACTACACCACTGTTGGCGGTAACCATCGAAGATGTTGCTCGCCAGGTTCTAACCAGCATATCGGTTAGCAGGGCAATTGGAACAATGCCACGGCGGCTCAAAATAATCGATACCTGTAGTGCCTCTACCTGGCCCTTGAACCTGTGTTGATCGCCAGTTCTTGGACTCCAGCCATAATGCGTTACCGGATGCTGGTCGAGGAAAGTCTTGAGTTGTTGTAAATACGGTGCTTCATCGGTAACCACAAACTTCACCAACCGGTCTGCTCCCACATACTCCAATGCTGACTGATAGAGTTCCTTGTACTCAATAATTTCCCAGCCCTGAACTCCGGCCTCCAAGCATAACAGTGAGGCTTGGGTTCTCCCGGGATGTCGAATCTTTCGAACGCAGTTTTGGATTCGTATCCCTAAGCGGATGGGATAGGTGACGAGAAAAGCGATAGCAAAAGGTAACCAGGAAACAAAAATGGGCTTAACAACGTGTCGATATAATCTGAGCTTCTCCGGGCTTTCCTGTACCATGAATTCAGTTCGCCTCAGTTGGTTTTTTAAGTTTCTCATTCCAATAGAGAATCACTCCAGTCTCTTGAAAAAACAAACTCATGGGCAGCTGTTGATGTGTTACGGTTTTCACAAAAAGTTGGAGTCTGTTGCCAGTTGTGGCGACAACCATAGTCCGTTTCCGGTATACAGTCGACCCTGGGTAGTATCCCGACAGTCATACAAATTCACGAAGTGATAACCGATGTGCTTCATGAATGTTGCAAGATCCCAGAAAAAAGCCTGGTCCTGTCGATAAGGGACAAAAAAAACTTCGGATAACACTGCTTTGAACTGACCATTCTGTAGCGCCTTTTTCGCTCCTTTCATAACTTCCAGGTCGTATCCCTCGGTATCGATCTTCAATAAGTCTGTTATATCGCCATTTTGAATTACATCGAGGCTGTCAATTTTACACAACTCGCAATCGATGGTCTGAGCAATTTCATGATCTCCGGTGGATACACGTTCAGACAAACCATGGATAGGTTTAAGGACTCCGGCGACGGCAGTAGCGTTGGTAACATGGAACTCAATCCGCCCGTCTTCAGCACCTACTGCCGAATTGTAAACGTCGATATCCCTGTTGGCTGAACGTAACGTATCCGCATACTGTTTCAATGCTTCGTAACTAGCTGGATTTGGCTCGAAGGAGCGGTATGAGAAGTGTTTAACATTTTTTGCAAATGCACCGAGAGTTTCACCTCGATGACCACCCACATCTACCACAGAGAGCTTTTCACCTGCTGTTAGCTGTTTACCGACAAAACTGATTGCGGCACGAATACCCTCTTCGGGCCAGTCATGAAGATCCGGCTTGCTATTGCTCATTCTTGTACTAAATCCAGGATGTTGGTCCATGCCACGGCGAACAACCGACAAGCATACCCATGAATAATTGATGGGCTTATTGTAGCTCGCTTTTCTTCCAATATCAGCTTAATCTTATTCCCTTGGGAGTAAGCACGAAAAACAGCAACTGACATAATGACCCCAGCATTCAGACTATGGTGATTAGATAAATTTTCCTGGAGTTCGCTTGATAAAAAGCGAAAACAAACTAATAATCAATACTGTGCATCCATTCCCGGATCCGGCTCCAAGGATTCACTCCCTGGATCAACTTGAGACCTTAATTGGTGCGTACTGGATTTAAAACGAAAAGAGGAACTGCTTTGCCCAAAGTTGTAACAATTGTTCAGGCATGCATGGGTTCGACCCGCTTCCCGGGAAAAATGATGGCGAGTTTGCATGGTAGAACAATGATGGAATGGGTGCTCAAGCGGTGCATGTTGGCATCCACGGTAGATCAGGTTGTGTTGGCAACGTCAGACTTACCCCGTGACGATGCCCTTGTCGAGGTGGCAGAGCAATGTGGTGTAGCGATATCCCGGGGACAGGAAGAAGATGTATTGGGGAGGTTTGCCAAAGCAGCGAAATTAGTAGATGCAAGCACAGTAGTTAGAGTTTGTGGAGATCGGCCCTTGATTGATCCACAGTGGACAGACCTTGCTGTGCAATACTATGTCAATGAACCAGTAGACCTGGCGTTTAATCATATTTCTTCAGAACACGATATCTGGCCCAGGGGCTTTGGTGTTGAAGTGTTTTCAGCTACGAATCTCTATTCAATGGATGAAACTCAGTCGGATCGGTATTTTCGCGAACATGTCACTCCTTATATCTGGCAAAACCAGGATATATACAAAGTTAAAGCCGTTCCGTCTCCGATCGAAATAGCAGACGATTGTCGGTTTGACGTTGATACGGTTGAAGATTTTGAGCAGGTTCGCTCTTATACTGAATCCATGAATATCAATGTCTCTGCCCGAGAAATTCTATCATTGTGGAGCGCAAGAAATCCGGATTCAGTTTTTCGGACTAATTTTTTGAATTAGGCCGAGGCTAAACCTTTTTTCACCCGGTAGGTTTTTCCAGAATAACTTCTTTATCTGGAATCATCATTGAAAAAGTCGGCAGGATACGGGGTCAAACTATCCGGGTAGGTTTCGGTTTGGTAGTATTGAGTCCAAATTTCATCCTGTTTACCTAAATCGCTTACTAACACCAAAGTGAACCTCAGAATACGCTTGCGGTCATTGTTACGACCCGTGGTCAGATACCTGGCATTCTTTTACTATAACTCCTACTATCAGGAGGGTGATGGAAAACTGACGTTGGGCCATCATATCGGGCAGTGCAATGTTTTATTTAATACAGCCAGCGGAGATGTCACGGTTGGGGACTACACTATCTTCGGTTACAACACCATGGTACTCACAGGAAGGCATCTCTTTGATGGTGGAAAACGAGCATCACTGAAAGACGTTGATCTTGATAAATCAGAGCTCAATAAACATCTCGGGTGGGGCGGAGGACCAGAAGAGGTGCCTCCTAGGGGATTTGACATCAACATTGGCCGCACAGTTGTTTCATCGCATCCGGTGCCATTATTACCGGAGGAGTGACTCTGGGAGATGGGGTGCTGGTTTGCGCCAATGCAGTGGTTACGAAAGATGTCCCGGACTATGCCATCGTTGCGGGAATCCCAGCTACAATCATTGGTTCTACGATGTCCGATAGTGATTCGAATCTTCAACCATAGGGTTTTGAAATTAAATTGCTATGGATATAACGATTAGAACGCCACGGTTGAACGGATTTCATTTTAATTCTCAGGTATACTTTCGTGTAGGAATCATTGAAGCCCTTATCTGGAACCCAACGACGCAGCACACCCTGTTTTTCCGCTAAATCATCGTCACTCCTTTTCAATTCACGTGAAAATTCCTTTCAATAAGCCCTATTGGTCCAACGATGAATTGGGTTCCATTAAAGAAGCGCTTAATAGCCACCATATATCAGGAGGCGGTGACTTCTCAAGAAAGTCGGAAGCTCTACTTTGCGAGTACACTGGAGCGAAAAAAACTCTATTGACCACATCGTGTACTCATGCTCTTGAGATGAGTGCGGTTCTTCTGAATATAGAGCCTGGCGATGAGGTCATCATCCCCTCATTTACTTTTGTCTCCTCGGCGTTGGCGTTTGTTATGCAAGGAGCCGTTCCTGTCTTTTGCGATATTCGTGCAGACACGCTTAATATCGATGAAACAAAAATAGAGGAACTTATTTCAAAAAGAACAAAAGCAATCGTGGTTGTGCACTATGCGGGCGTTTCCTGCGAAATGGATGCAATACTCGTTTTATCTAACAAATACGGTCTGAGTCTTATCGAAGACAATGCCCATGGCTTATTTGGTTCCTATAAAGGCAAGTCGCTCGGTAGTTTTGGCCATCTTGTGACACAAAGTTTTCATGAAACCAAGAATATTATTTGTGGTGAAGGGGGGCGCTATTGCTAAATGATAATCGTTATTTCGGTAGAGCGGAAATTATTCGCGAAAAAGGAACAAACCGTAGTCAGTTTTTCAGAGGACAGGTTGATAAATATACCTGGGTTGATAAAGGTTCAAGTTACGTAATTTCAGATATTCTCGCTGCATTTTTATACTCTCAACTGAAAAATGCTGACTACATTCAACGGATGAGGCGAAATATATGGGAAAGCTATCGAAATGAACTCCAGGTCTGGGCTGATAATAATGGATTTAGCCTGCCGGTCGTTCCAGACTATTGTGAACAACCATATCATCTGTTCTATCTACTTGCTCCCGATGAATCTACTCGGGATGCACTTATAAATTATTTGTCCGACAAAGGAATATGTGCTGTATTTCACTATATTCCTTTGCATAGTTCACCTTACGGATGTCAGCTTACCAATACGAAGAGGGTCCATCACTGTCCGATTAGCGAAGACGTTAGTGTTCGACTCCTCCGGTTACCGATGTATGTTCAAATGACATATGAAGAGCAGCAGTTTGTAACTAATCAAGTTAAGTCTTTTTCACTTCGGAATGAATAAACGTGCTGCAATTGTTCAGTCCAGCTACATCCCCTGGAAAGGATATTTCGACCTGATCGCGTATGTGGATGAATTCATTCTCTATGATGATGTTCAGTTTACCAAAAGAGATTGGAGAAGCAGAAACCAAATAAAAACACACGATGGGGCAAAGTGGTTAACTGTCCCGGTTAAGGTTAAGGGACGTTACTATCAAACTATTCGTGAAGTAGAGATATCTTCAGACACTTGGGCTAAATCCCATTGGGGCAGTATTTATCAGTCTTATAGAAATGCTCCTTATTTTCGCAAGATAGAAAGCTGGCTAAAGCCCATCTACCTGGAAAATTCGTATACCCATCTCTCCTGTCTAAATCGTAGGCTGATAATAGCGATTTGTGAGTATTTGAATATTGATACATCTATTAAGAGCTCTTGGGATTATCAGTTGATCGATGGTAAGACTGAGCGTTTAGCCAGTATTTGTAAACAGGCGAATGCTTCGACTTATGTATCAGGTCCTGCGGCCAGGAGTTACATTGATGAGCGTATTTTTTCTAACTACAAAATTGAAATCGAGTGGTTTGAATATGGCCAATATCCGGAATACGCCCAATCAGGGGGTGATTTTTTACACAATGTCAGTATTTTGGATCTACTATTTAATTGTGGTGACAATGCCACTGAATTCATGAAATCTACGCACTACTAAGGCTCTTTACTTTGTTCGGTCGTGAGGGGCCGCGTTTTGTGCCATAGAATAAAAGAGTGTCTCCAATACTCCATCGATTTGCATCAATTACCCATTCCGTACTAACCGGGTTTGTAGTAGCCCCTGATTATGATCGCGAAAGCCAACCAATTCTAATGAATACTATTACGGCATATAGATACGCCTCCATTTTCTGGATATCACTACTTTCGACAGTTATTTTGTTTGTTTTCCATTGGAATGAAGTTTCTTCCCTCGCAGATGAAGGAGTGCATTGGTATGCATCTCAGCGAATCTTATTTGGTGGTGTTCCCATATTGGATTACAGTAGTTATGACCCAGGAAGATATTATTGGACTGCGGCTTTGATGTGGTTATTTGGTGATAGTGATTTTTTCCTATACCGGGTTGGTGCTGCCACTTTTCAGTTTTTGGGGTTGTATGTTAGCTTGTTAATTATTTCATACCACCAGAAGAATAGGAAAGTTGACATTTTTTATCTGATGTTATGCAGTATGGTGTTGTGTATATGGATGAGTACATATCTTCTCAGTTTTAACTACACTGTTTTAGTCTGCTTATTCTTCGTTTTGATCCGTGTCGTTGGGGTGCCCTGCAAGCAAAATATTTTCATTGCCGGAATTGCGTTGGGTCTGGCTGCAGTTTTTGGAAGAAATCTTGCTGTATATGGGGCTTTTGCATACTTGTGTGCGCTAGCGTGGACCCATCTGGAGCGAAATGAGAAATTGGAGACTACGGTTTTTCAGAGTATTTACATCGGATTCTTCGGAATATGTTTAGGGTATCTGCCTGTCCTGTGCATGTTTCTTTTTGTGTCTGGTTTTTTCCAGGCGTTTATAAAAAGTATTCAACTTCTTGTGGACGCTGGTTCTACCAACATACCTCTGCGGCTTCCTATGCCATGGCATTTCTCGTGGGGACAGCTAGTTTCCTCAGATACGGCGTTATCACTGCGAGAGTCTCGTAAGCTTGGTACGGGGCTTTTCTTCGTTCTGAACGTTGTTGCAATCCTGTCATTAGCAATTTGGTTAACCATCAAAAAGTTCCGGGGGGAAAGGGTCATTCCGATTGTCGTCGCATTGACGTTCTTGCTGCTATTTTCATTACATTATCCATTTTCCCGCGCAAGTCTGGTCAAAATAGCACTCACTACGATTCCAGTATTGATTACTACTTTGGCTCTGGTTTCTTCATTCCATATATTTATCAAGTGCGGATTAGCCATATTGGTGTTGGCAATGTCTCTATTTACTTTCAATACGATGGACCATTGTACGTCACAGGAAAATTGTACTGAGATCGTTATTCGGGGTGATGTTCTAAACACCTCAATTCGAAAGTACAGGAAACTCGAACGCATCAATCACATCGTTAATGCTTATGCGCCTGGGGAAGAGGACTCGTTTGCCGTACTACCTGCAATGGCATTTTCCAATGCGCAATGGCAAAGAGAATCTCCAATAAACAGTTTGTATGCGGTATTTCCTCGTGCAAAATGGCATCAAAAGGAGGAGATAGAGAGAATCAAGAAAAACCGACCAGCTTTTATAGCCGTACAGGAGGCGGAAGGCGAGTCTCCCTGGAACTATAGACACACTAACCCACTGGTGTATGAATTTATAAAAAACAATTTTGATGAACCTGATGCATGGGAGCCACCTGGTTATGAATTGTTTACGATTCCTCGTGCCTGTGAAAAATCCGAGTCCGTGATTTCTGAAAATGGAGTATCAGATTGCCCCTGGTTTTCTGGCGACCACGAGCCGTGAGCCTCCGAAAGGAAAATTCAGTCCTTTTTTTATGAGTAACACCTCAATACTAAGAATTTGAAAGAACATGGTATTGAGCCAACGAGGAATTTCCAGACTCTCGTCTGGTTTCTGTACGCTTTCTGTTCCACTCTTTCGCAGTCTGGAGAGTGCCATAATGGGTAAAAGAGAGGAAACGAAAGAAGTAGAGCGCAAAATCTGAAATCCTGCTTTTTTTATTTTTGTATGTAACTCTTCAGCGCTATACTGTCTCTGATGGCAGGCCTGTTCATCGGTTTCACTCCAGAGCCATTTATGCTGAGGCACAGTAATTATACATCCGCCCCCCGGTTTTATTGCGCTATATATATTTTTTAGAGCCAGTTCGTCTTCCAGAATATGTTCCAATGCATCAAAAGCCCCCACCACATCAAATTCTTCAATATATGGCATTTTTCTCGCGTCCATTTGTAACAGTTCTGCTTTATCAAGCTTTTTTGCAGCAAAAGCCAGGCCTTGAGTATAGATTTCACTGCCAACAAGATTGCGAAGGCTTTGGAATCTGGTTTCAATACCAGAAAGTACATAACCAGTACCGCAACCTATCTCCAGTAAGCTATCAATCGCCGGGAAATAGTTTTCCAACGCCCATAAAATGAGATTAATTCGAGCTTGAAACCAGAAATATTCAGATTCAACTTTTTCAAGTTTGGCGAAGTCTTCCGGATTAAACCCTGAATTATTCCTGGCTAGCTCTGGAGACCACGCCACAAATCCATCAAGGTGTTGGGGTTCGAACTCGCAAGATTGGCATGCAAACCTGGGTTTCGTAATCCGAGACTTACAGTTTGGGCATACTAACATTGAATATTAATCCTCAGTGATTATGGTCTTACGATAGATTTTTGCGAGATTAGGATATCCGAGCCAACTTCATCGCGAAATCCACAACTCAATAGCATCGTATGACTATCATCTTCATGGTACTGCCTGGGGTCGGCCAGTATTATCTTGAAACTTTGAAACAATCAAAGTTTCCTTGCCTGAAGAACTCCACCAATCATAGCCACGCCTAGTCTATTCAGATAGATCAAAAAGGCGAGTAGAACGGCGTCGGATGCTACGACACCAGTTTGTACTAAAAAAAAAGTCAGGACTCCTTCTCGGACACCAAGTCCGCCAATAGAGATGGGGATTGCAGTAGCAAGGTAGACGATTGGAATAACCACAAGAAAAAAATAAATTGAGACATCGATATGCAGCGCCTGGGCCAGAAAATAGCTGGATACAATATCCAGTAAATTCGCAGAAGCGCTTAAACCGAATATTTTTAGTACATCTATCCACGAAAGGTGTCGAAATCCCTGAATTAGCTCGGATATCCGTTGTAACAGGCTTGAAATTATCTTTTGTTTCTCAAGCCAGTTTCTTGGCACAAGCCTGACGCTGATCACAAATAGTGCAACCCCCAGGACAACTGCAAGCACAGGGTAATGTATTTCACCAAAGTAGGGTTGTTGTGCTAAGGGAGCAAATGAAATCAACAGATGCATCACCGCAAAAATTGCCAATATGGATAACAACCCGCATGCTCGTTCCATAACTATACTAACAGCCAACATAAATTTCCGGGTTAGGCCATGTAGTTTGATACTCAGGGTCAGTCGAATAACATCGGCTCCGATGGTTCCTGGTAGCATGACTCCATAAAACATACTGATGAGAAAATAATGTCCACTAACTAACGGGGACTGGGAAATTCCAAGCTGCTTCAATAGGAAGCTCCATCGTATAGATGAGGCTATGATTGAAAACAGTACTAACACATAGGCCAATACAATGTATTCGGGCACTAAAGATGGGAGCAGAAATACAATGCGGTTATAGTCGAGTATGGTGAATAGATAGAATATGACGGCTACAGTAAAAATTACCTTAAAACAAAAAAACGCCTTCGCTATCATGATGGTTGCACGAAATCAGCTTTGCAGAACAAGTAGATTGATTTCAATAAGTGGTGGCTATCGAGGGGCTGGGGAACATTCAAGGCTCGTTCTGATTGATATCAGATAAAGGTATCGGGGGATTCTCCATCGAGAGTGAAAAATCATATGGGTTTGATTGTTATTGAGTACGCGCGCTATCGTCGATCATTGAAGCCAGCAAGTCTCCGGTGAATATTGAGTGCTTTCTCAAAAGACCATCAACAAACTCTTTATCTGATTGCATCACTTCAAATGCGAAGGCTCGCTCTTCCTCGGTCAATTGAATTTTTTTCTCTGTTAAATCCTTTTTCGGCATGGTCAATTTATCAAACGCTAAGCGGATTCTTTTTATGAAGCTACGAGGAAATATAAAATCAATCGTACTAATTACCGATTCCCGACTTAAAACCCACAATAACAATCGGTTGTTTCGTTGATAAGTTGAGTTAACTTTAACGGGTTTATAAGTCTGATCGTCGAAATATCTTGGAATACCTGTAAAATCCTCAATTGCATTTAATACCCGCAATGGGTTTTCCACAAATTGTCGAAAGTCATAAAATAAAACGTTTTTCCAAATTCCTGGGCTAGTCTTCGAATCATTTTCTCAATATAGTTCTGAGAGAAGTTAAAGTGTAATACTTCATTCTGCCCTGTAACTGTATAGCCCTGAGCGAAGGATTTAAATTCCTGTTTTTCTTCAAATTTATTTGTTTGATAAAAAGAGGAAATAATAAATTCGACTGGGTCGCGCAAAGAAAGAATGATTTTGGCATTTGGTGCCAACTCCTTTATCCGTTCGATGCTCCTGACATCACCAAAGTATTGGGGGCTGATATCGAAAGCCACTTGATCATCAGCGCGATCACTAAAGAGGCTCTTAAACCACTGTTCTCCTTTGTGGTAGTTAAAAGAGAAATATGCCGTCTCTTTTCTAAAGGGAATATAGCAATCTGGATGCTGGTCGAGTATATGGTACATGGTTGTGGACCCGCCCCGGGGCATTCCAAACATTACCGCCAGCTTTTCGGGGTTAAATTCAGGCATACGTATCCGATTAAATGTGATGCAGATTTAGGTAATTTTAATAACGTTAGGCCCTGTTGGGATTGGGGTTCGGTATCTTTAATATCAGTGCCAATAGAAAGCGAAGAAAAAGCCAGTAAGATGCCTGAATCGAAGTTGCCGAAGGATAAGACCTTAAGGGGATAATGTCAATTCAATCGACTTTTGATTTAAGGTTAGCGAAGGATGCAAAGGGTACATTACAGTTAAACTTTACAGTCGCGCGCTTCCCGGCTTCCCTGGTTTTGGGCTCCTCTTTAGGTTTACTCTCTTAGGGTTTAATTCCCCGCTCCTTGGGGCGTAAGATGTATGGGTGAGCGAT
>JAAHTG010001422.1_pt1 | contig 16373 bp, 8 predicted proteins | sample 6116081 | NCBI WGS metagenome assembly JAAHTG01 (sample SAMN13939989, study PRJNA603662) | sponge metagenome | isolation source: marine sponge | host: Mycale hentscheli | place: New Zealand | collected 2005 | reverse complement strand
CCAAATTCATTTTCTCTTACAACACATTTATATTGATGTTCGTATAAAGTAACTGATGATGAGAATCCTACAGTAAGATAATCTAAACCAACAGTACCTAAGAAGGTTGAAAAACCATTTTGACCTATTAAAACAGCAGATCCTAAGTTAGCAACTTGTTGTTGATATATACCGGCAACAGCTTCTGATGAACTTATAGGTGATAGTATAGACATTCCATGTTCATAAATTATATTACCACAATATTGATCATATACCTGAACTACCCCAGCCGCTACCCACTTAAATCTAAGATTACCATTTCCATCATCCCAAATTGTATATATCTCATTTGAAAGGGTTGACATGTCATAAACTAAATTAAAACTTTGAGGTTCAATATTACTACCCCATAATTTTGATGGAATAGAAATAGCTGTTATATAATTATTATTTAAAGCAGTTTGTACTAATATATTTTCTCCAATTAAAGCTGCTCTAGTTTGAGTAATAGTACTTGATAGATAATTATCATATTGAGGGCTTTTTACAGCTCCAATAGGTACATTATTAGATCCACTTAAACCTATGTTAATATTATTATATGAAGCAAATGAATTATTTCGAGGACCTTCTAAACCATATAATAAACTTGATGTAGCAACTGCACTTCCAGACATACTTCCAAAATAGTTGGAGTAATAAAGTTGCATTGCACTTGAATAAACAGAATTTGTATTTAATTTATTTACAAACCCAGTAAAATTTTGTGATCCTGAAACAGAAGATGCTTGGTTAGATTGCCATAAGGATTGTTGAGAAGTTTCAAATATTAATTTATTAGCTGGGGGTTGAGTGCCAAAATAAACTTCAATTCCTACATTAGATGCCGTTATGGCATTTCCTGTAAATCTAAATCCTTTATTAGCAGAAAAAGGAGTTATTACAATATCCTTTGTAGTAAATTGTTTGTAAGCCGACATACATTTTAGTAATCTAATTTAACTCTAACAAGTAATTCTTTTGTAAAATCTTTAACTAATGGTCTACTTAATTTTGCTACAGCACATAATTCATTTGAATCATTGTATAAACCAACTGTTGTAATAAATGTTTGTGGATTATTTTGCATTGAAGGCCATAATAATTGTCCCGTTGATCCTGAAACAAATGATGGGTTAGAAGAATAATTAAATTCTGAATTTTGAGCTCTTACAAAATAGAAATCAGATGCTAATGTTTCTTGAGAATTTAATCTAAATGTTTTGCCACTTATTCCACTAACTATACTTGATGAAAGGGCAGTATATAGTTTAGTCATATTAGCATCATTTGAGTTTGCGTTTCTTGCAGTACCCAACGTTATACCACCATTACCTGAGGATAAATCTAAAGCCTCTGCATTTAATAAAATTAAACCTACATCTGGTAAAAATAAACCATATGATCCTTTTGTTGCTGTCCACCCATTAGCATTTGTTCCTGTATAAACTGTTCCTTCAGATCCTGACACTACTTGATAAACTCTTCCAGCATTTCCAAATACATTTCCTGTTGAAATTTTACTATTATCTGTTAATGTTAATTTTCCTGAACTTTCTAATGATAAGGCCATTGTACCTAATGCTAATGACTCTTTATATCGAGCTCTTTCAACAGATAAAGCATAAAAATATGATCCTGTATAATCACCAAATATAAAAGGATCAGTATCATCACCTAAAGCGATATTTTGATATTGTCCATATATTGTAGATGATGGTGATTTACCGGGTACTAACACATTATAAGCTAAACTACCACTACCAAGTTCATCAGCATAAGCTATATCAAATTGAACTGCAGCTGTTGTTTCAGTAGAAGCTGTTTGATATACATGAAGATAATATTGTCCTGAATTTGAAGAGTTTTGAATTGATGATGTATAAACTTCTGTTAATCTAGGTTGATTACCACTCCATACAGTTCCTGTTATAGAATCTATACTATTAATTATATCACCTGAATTAAAATTTGTAAAAGCTCCGTTAGCCATATTTTTTTGTTTTTAGTTTTATTGCATTCCTGCTGATTTTCTTAATTCTACTGGAACTTGTAATCTTGCTCCTGTGTCTCTACCTACTAAAGTTAGGGTAGCATATAATACTGATAATGATCCAAATATATTAATAGATGTAGCTGCTAATGTAAATGTATTACCTGTAACAGTTTTGGATACATTTGTTCCTAAAGTTTGTTGTACATTTAAAGTATTATTAGCTGAAGCACCTGCTCCTGTTATGTTAGCATAAGTAATATTTGACATAGTAGCAGTATATCCAGAATTTTCAGCATTTGTTCCTTCAAATGTTTGAGTTTGGGGAGCTATTACAGTAGATTGTCCTGTTACTAACTGAATTACTCCTGTATCTAAAGCTATTGTTGGCATTACTGCAGTAGATCTAGGTAATGTAACTAATTTATACTTCATTGTTTGTAACTCATTAGGAAAAGCTTCTAAAACAGGCATATTTTCAATAGCTTCTCCATAGTAAGCTGATCCTGATGGGTGATTGGGGTTATATAATGAATAATCTACTTCATCATCTGATAATGAAAATTGTGTTATATTAAAAGCATTACCACCTTGAGCTAATAATTCTCTTCCTTTTTTAGTTAAAATAGCATCTACTGTTACTACTTGATTATTTAAATATCCCATTTTTTATTAGTATTTTATTATAAATATATGTATTTTTTGTTTTTATTCCAAATTATAATTCAAATTAAATATTATTTTACTGAATCAGGTGAATTTTCTTGGAATACATTTTCCGATTGTAATTTATTAATTATTTTTTGTACATTTCTTTGTTGTACATCAGTTAAATCATCAGGAATTAGATAACCATCACCCGATATTGTTTCATTACCTTGGGATCCTGAAGGTTGATTTACTGATAATATTACTCTATTATCTGCTTCTTGTCTTTTTCTTAATGTTAAAGCATATATTTTCCCAGCTGGGATTTGTTTTGTAAGTTCATTTGGATTTGGAGTTACTTTTATTCTATCAAATAAATATCCAGGATCCATACATTGTGCTTGACATAATGTTACATTATCATTATCAAAACTAACTACTGGATTTAATGATGCAGATAGGAAAGTACCACCTGAGTTTCCAACATAAGAAAAGTCATTTACTTTTGAACCCGAAAAGGCTTGTTGTTGAGCTATGTAGTTAGTACCAAATAACCAACTTTGATTTTGGTTTGTAAAAGTTAAATCTGCATCATATAATGAACAAGTAATACCGATTATTCCTGTTCCATCTACTTGATTACGAGTGCTAACCCCACTAATAGATCCACTTGCATAATCATTTGTTACTGATCCTTCAGCGATTAAATAGAAAGAATCTCCATTATTCATTGCTGTTTTATATGCATCTCTTAATTTAAAAAATGAATAATATCCACTATTGGGTAAATTTCCTACTATAGTAGCTTGTGTTCCGAGGGTAAGATATATAGACTGACGAAGACTAACACAAGCTATTTCAAATCTATATTCTTGACCAGTATAAGGACCAGCACCATTAATTGAAAAGTTAGTTGTAAATAATGCAGGAGGTGCCTGATCATAACCCACAACAGTAAAATCTTGAGATGTTTTAGCAATTGTAGCTGTATTTTCAGGGTCTATATAGTAACTATATGATACTCTAATTTCATCCCCAGGTTCAACTAATACTATACTATCTGGATCTTCTCTATATTCAGGTAAATTTGATGATGAAAAATCAAATTTATAATAATTAGCTGGATCATTAATGTCTTTTTCTTCTAAAATAGGTAAACTACCACTTTGTTGAACTAAATTAATTGCATATGATGGTACTTCACTACTATGAGCAAATAAAGGTAATCCAATTTGTGAAATTACAAAACTTCCACATCCTATAATTGGTGGAGTTACACCCTCAATAAATGTTCCAGAATCATAAGAAGCAGTTCCACCAAAGACAGTTACACTTTGATCTTTTAATAAATCTCCTAATTTTATTAAATTATTAAATGAATTAAATAAATTAAGTGATTGACCTCTTAAAGGATAGGCACCATCAAAAGGAGATTGACGTGCATAGTACATGTCAGGAAGTGGACCTGGGTTTGGTCCCCTTAAATTTAGAATACCTACATCCTGATTATCAGCATTTTTTCTACTAGCTGTAAATGCCATAACTACTTGAGGAGCCTTTGTATAAAATGTTGTGTCAGCAGGATCAGTATTAGTTGTATCAAGTAAATCTAAACTATCTTTAAAGACAACAGATTGGAAATAACTCGCTGAATAAATGTCAGTACCTGTACCTACCCCAAAAACTGATCCTGTTAGTGATAATGATTGACTTAAAGGAGTCTTTTCAATATCTAAATTGGGTTGAGAAAAAAGTGGATCTGTTTGTGATTGAGGATAACTATACCATTGGGGTAGATTTATATATTGAGTAGTAGTAGTTTGATTTACTAATAATTGATTACTTTGAAGTGCTTGTAAGTTAATTCCTCCAGCATCAATTATTTTTGAACCTATTCCTAATTGTGTATAATTAAGTACAGTTCCTCCTATATTATTGAAAGTTTTTGTTGTTTGATTATAAACAATAGCTGCTTTTCTACCAGGCATAAAAGTAGTTGACATTGGAATTAAATTTTCATTACTACCATTTATTAAAGAAGAAGTAATAATAGGTGATTGTTCACTTAGTATTTCTTCAAATGGTATTTGAATTAATTGGTCAATATTAAAAGTAGTAGTTCCAAATTTTTCTTTACTTTCTAATGAAGATTTAAAATGGGCAATGTTAATAGGATTTCTATCAATTACAGCATTTTTACCATATGAAGTATCACCTGTCCAACTACCTGTTTCACCATTAGCATATCTAACTTTATTTTGTGTTAATAAAAATGGAGGATTAGCTAATCCAGTAATACCTTGTTGAATGGATCTTCCTAATTGAAGGCTTTCTGAAGGTATTCCTGTATAAAAATTATAATCTGCACTTTCTAATAAACATCCATTATATCTAGGATTAGCTGATGATAGTATTGTGTAATTACTTTCTGGTACTTCAGCAAATTCTAATAAATTATTATTTGTAGCTGTACTTTCCCACCCTAACTGAGATGCTGATACTATTAATGAGTAATCATTGGGTATTCCTTCCCTAAGATCATAACCTGGTTCTACAGGATCAAAATCCATATCTAAGAATTTTTCATTAGGTCTACTACCACTTATATTATTAATTATAGGATTGTAAGGTGAATTTTGAAATAAAAAGCTTTGTGAAGGCACAATTGTAAAACTATCTCTTGAATAAAAATGTTTAGGACCTAATTCATCTGAAGATAAAGTATATACTCTAAAATTAGTTACTGTAGCATAAACTCCAAATGCTGAAAAAAACATTGCTTTAGTTGTTCCATTAGCTTGCGTCCAACTTCCAGATACAGCACCATTAGTTGTTGTTCTAATATTAGTTCCAATACCGTTTGAATTTCCGCCTGGAGTTTCTTGAGAAGATAAACCAAGATCAAAATTACTAGTAGTTGCAAATGGAGAAATTAAACCATCAGTACTATAACCACTTACATCAAAACTTACATAGTATTTTATTTGAGGTTCAAGACCTGTTATAGTATCTTGAATATAAATAGTACTACTAGCTCCTTCAACTTCTCCTTGATCTCCAGGACCATTATTAAAATCAGATTGTGTTGGGAATTTATAATCAGAAGCACTACTTCCTTCTGAATTTACACAAACCCCAGAAGTATCATTAGCAAAGTCATTTGATCCTGTATAAGCTGATTGGTTTCCTATATATTTTTCATTAATAGCAACAGCATCTAAATTTCCACTACTACCTACATCTGTTAATACTGTAGTAGTTACATAATCTCCATGACCATTAGTAGTATCTCCTAAAACAGTAGCAAAATTAGCTGCTGCATTTAAACTTGTACCACTATTCATAAATTGTACTGCTAATAATCCGTTTGTTAATCCAGCAGATGTTATATCTACTGTAACGGTTTGTCCCCCTACAGTTCCACTAAATTGATCTCCAACTTCAACCCATTTTGAATTATTTACACCCGAAGTATTATTATTAACAATAGCAAAAGGGCCGATTATTTGTGATAGTACAGTTAAAGTTCCTGTAAAAGCTAATGGAGTTCCAGTGTCACCAACTCTTGAAAAAACAATAGCACTATAAAGACCATCTGCTATTCCACTACCCCCACTAACTGTTGCTTTAGTTGTTAAATCTATAGCTGTACCATTAATATCTTTTTGAAGTAAAAGTTTTCCATTAGCATTTCCTGTAGTATATAACGCATTACCAGATCCAATATTTACATAATCTCTTTCATGACCATTACTACTTATAAAATTTAATCTTTTATTTATTGTTGTTCCTCCCCCCATTTGTCTAAATAGAAAAGCATCTCTACTTTTGGGGATTGCGGTACTTCCATTCCAAGATCCTGATATATTATCCCCAACTATTGTCACACCATTATTAGCTCCTACTAAACTTGCTGTTGCTCTTATAGGAACACTTGTTAGGGTAGTTGCTGTTGTTGATGGAAATCTTGTTGAATTAAAAGTTCCAGTACTAAAGTTAAATGTGGGTTGACTAACAGGTAGCCCAATAGCTAATTGATCTCGTGTTATATTATTTCCATCAACATAAATTCTGTAAGGATTATATTGAGAGGGAATAACTTCAAAACTACTACCACTAAACTCACCACTATAAAATTCTGTTTGATGATCATCTACTTTATATTCACCTGTAAAATCATCTATATACCAATTAACTTGTTGTGAAGATAATGGTTCAGGTTTGAAAAATTCTATATCATCACCAAATGAAAAAGTAAATGCTGAAATTTCAACAGTAGCTCCAGTTCCCGCAATATTCCAGTATAATCTTTCATCTGGGTATGCTTCTAAGTAATTATCTGATATTAATCCTGGTGGGTCTTGAACTGTTATTCCAGCATATGTAGTTTCAAATATTCCACCTCTTTTACTTGATGTTACTTCAAGTTTTACATCAGTAGCACTTGATGGTACACCTGTAAAAATCATATTTAATCTTACTTGAGATATAAATGCCCCATCTGCTTCAAAATAAACTTTACCTTCATAATCAACATCTACAAATATTCCATTTTCTACTTGAGAAACAACATTTGGACGATCTGAAAATAAAGGAACAGCTGCTGCTCCATTTGTTAAAGTAATATTATCTCCTTCACTTGTATAAAATCTTCCTTCATTAGTTATTACATTATATTTATTAACACTTCCACCAGCACTACCCGTTAAAGAACCTACTGCAATGCTTGAAGTAATTAATAAATTTCTTTGTGATATTACACTATTAAATCCTGTTTGATCAGTATAACCATAAACATTAGAGCCGGTTTCAGGCGTCTTAGCTATAGGAGTATTTATATTAATACCAGGTACTGTAGTTGCTTTGTTTCGCTCTAATAGATGTTGTTTTACGATGATTCCCGTGCTTAAACTTGTACGAGCAGGAACATAATTTTTAATTGCTTTAAATAATGAAGTTTCATAAAATTTAATTAATCTATTATAATCATATTCTTTTTCAATTATAGTAGGTAATCCACCATTATAAGTAGGATCAGTAATAGCGGTACCTTGATATTTTTTAAAATAATCTTCAGCTATACGAGTTAATTCAGGATATCTATCTGAACTTTCAGATATAAATCTAGGATCAGCTATTGCATCTGATACAACACCATGTCCAAATGCAGCAATTATATCATCATTTATTTCATTTTGAAACGAGAATCCAACTTCTAATGAATTTAAATCTTCAGTATAACTTCCGCTTTGTTCAAATTCTTGTTGTATACTTCTAAAAGGTGATAAAATAGTACCATATTCATTACCATCAATTACTTGTATTTTATTTTTAATTCTATTTCTAATTCCAGCTGCAGGCTGGTCCATGTAATTTATTTCTGTGTTGGGTGCTAGGTATGATGATGAAATTGTTGAATTGTAAGAACCATCATTTCCTTGGTAAACTAAACTGTATTGTGAAGAAGTTACATTAGTTGTTAAAATAAAGGATGAAGTATATAAAGTTCCTTTTTTATTAACTAATGAAGGATGTAAGGATCCAAATCCATTTAAACCCGCAAATAAAGAATTACCTCCAAAAGTAAGAGATGAATTAAGAGATCCTTGTGGATCAACAAATGTCGTATAATTTCCACTTCCACTAACGTTAGTATATTCTAATTCATTTCCTAACGGTAATCTAAAAGATAATAAATCATATGAACTACCTGCTCCTGTTGTTGAATCTGCATGTCCCTGAATAGATTCAGGATTCATTACATAATCATTAAATTGTGATGAAGACAATGCTCTTCTATATAATCTAAGTTCTTGAAATGATCCTGAAAATCCTTTTCCTATAAACCTACCAGTTACTCCAGATGATTTTACAAATTGATTATTAGCATTCCCTTGATACATCATTCCTCCTAAAACAAGAGCACTATATCCTTTTACATATGAATTTCCTGCAGGATTAAAAGTAGTAACACCATGGATATCATTCCAGGCTGCATTAAACGTAGAATCTCCAGTTTTAGTAAATGATTGTACTCCTTGAAATCCTATTTGATTTCCATCATAACCATCATATATATTATTTGCTGTTCTTAATTCCCAATGATTTACTACATTATCTTGACCTGATTGTGCTATGTGATTTTTTCTTTGTATTTGTACTGACCACCAATCTCCATTAAAAAATGGTAAATATATTGGATCAGTTACAGCTACAGTTGATCCATCTAAAACAAATTGAAGAGTACCATACTGATAATCTGTAGGGAGAATTGATCCAGAAAATGATCCTGATTGAGATCCTGAGTATCCTAGTACTACAGCAAAATCAGCAGAACCTCCATTTAAATTACCTTTTATTAATAAAGATTGTGAAAAATTAGATGTTGGGGTTATGGGTTCATCTGATTTGAATCTAAATTGTATGCAATCTGGTACAGCATATTCAGCATCTGAGTAGTAATTACTTGTTAAAGGCTGCCAAGGTGCTCTAACAGATCCACTAGGTTCTGATGCTCCATTTTTATAATCATATGTAGTTATAGCAGTGCTGTAGCGATTCATCCATAAATCATAATCATTTTCATCATCTTTATTTTTACCCCCAAATTCACTTATACGAAGCATTGTACTAGGAACACCCCACACATTAATTAATTGTCTTAATCCTGTTACAGTTCCTTTTCTTTTTACTAAAGAAACCATATTATGAAATATTCTTTTATAAATTTCTTGGGCTGAATTTTCGAGTGGATAAGGAAAAGAAGGATCTGCTAATGCTATAACATATCCTAAGGTTGATTGTTGTTGATCATAATAATTAATTACTGATCCTGATGCTATATCAACATAACGTGTTATATATTCTAAGCCAGATCCTGTAGCAGGAAATACACCTATATTATTTGGATTAAAACCTATAGAATTAAAACTATTTCCATAAGTATCAAATCCTAAGGATTCTATTACTTCATCTGCTAACCCTAGGGGTAAAACAGATCCAGTTAATCCTGAATTTGTATTTCTTATTTGTTCAACTGCTTCAGTATAAAGATAGGCTTCATCAAAAGCTTGTCCAGCCATATTTACAAATTTAATATACTGGTCATTATCATTATTATTAGTTATAAAAGGAGGAATTAAATAATATAAATAATCTTGGTTATCTTCATCATACCTAGATGCAGAATAAATTTGATTTTTACCAGTATTATAATAAGGGCTATTTTCATTAGTACTTCCAAACCAATTTAATGCTTCTGAACTTGTAACTGAAAAATTAGTATAAGGGTAAGTTGAAGTAAATTTAGGCCATGATTCTGAACCTGTAATATAATATAAAAAATATTCATAACTATCAAATTTACTTATAATATTATTTATATTAGTTTTAACAGCTTCATAACTAGAAGTATAACTAATAGAACTAGTTGTTGATAAATCAATAGTTTCTAAAGATGCTAATTCGGCAGATGAGCTTTCAATAGATGCTAATTTTGATTTAAAATTTAATAATCTTTGTTCTGCAGATGAATAATGTACAAATTGACTCCAATCTGCCCAATTTTTTCTTATAGCAACACCTTTTTGATCATTTAAATTACTAAATTGGTAATAAGATTGAGAATTAGCTGTATTTATTAAATCATTTAAATTCTTAAAATTAGTAGAATTATTTATTTTATCTTTTATTTCTATATTATAGTTAGGACCTTTTATTGAAAGTAAATTATCTATAAATTCTAAATTAGGTTTAAATTCTACTTTAAAAACTTGACTTTCTCCTATTTTAGAAATTATTTGAACTTCAGTATCTGTTTCAAAATTAGAAGGTAAGGGTTTATATAATTTTATTAATATAGATGTTGGTGAATTTGAACCTGATGATGGAGATACTAATTGACTATTTACTGCTATAAAATTTCTGTTATTTCCAAATGAAATATAAAATTCATCTACATTTTCTCTAGCATTTAGTTTATCACTAAATTGAGAATAATAGGTTTTAATTTGGTCTGAAGTAAGAAAATTATTTTGTATTCTTAATTCTGTTCTATCACCTGATATTTCTGAAATGAAATAAGGATATTGTTCATAAGTTCCATCCTTTTCTTTTTCTAATTCTTCAGATCCTAATTCATAATCTATAAAATTATAAACTGCATAGTATTCTCCTGAAGAATATCCTTGATTATAAACATCATCTGTAGGAGTTAAAGAAAATTGATTATAACTAGAGGTAGAAGTTAAAATAGTAGTTCCTTCTGAAGGAGGAAGAAATGAGCCATTTGCTTTATAATTTATATTTTCATATAAAAGTTGTTGGGTATAATCATATATATAAAATTGGGTTTTACTTTCAAAAGGAGTAAATGAACCTGTTAATTCTATTGAAGGAACAATATTATCTAAACTTAATTCATAACCTTCTGATATAAAGGCTTCAGCATTTAGTTGTATTAAGGATGATGAAATTGGTATTGCCATTTATATATTATTTTAACTTATTCTTGAATCATTTGATACTTCTTCTTCTACATTATTTCTACCACTTCCATTAAAAAATACAACATTATCTGGGTTGTTAGGGTCAATATAATTGTCTAAATTAGTGGCATCCTGGATTAATTGTAAATTTTCAGCTCTTAATTCAGCAATTTCATCTAATAATGCTTGTATTTCATCACTAATAGTTGCAAAATCAGAATATTCTCCACTAGTTTTAGCAAGATACTGATGAGATTCTATATCTCCAAGTTTAGGTATAATATAGAAAAATTTATCATAAAGATACCAAAAATCATCTAATACAGCTAAATCTCTATCAAAAAAAGAAGGATTCGGAACATTAATTAATTGAGTAAATTCTTTATTAACCGTTTCATTAAATTTTTCTTTATCAAATCTTTGTACTTTTAATGTTATTTTTTCTGCCATTATCCATTTATTACTTTAAACATCATATCTTCATCAAATATTTTTGTAGTTCCTCCTATTTTTGTTTTTAATAAAATTGTATAATATCTTTCTGGTTCTAATCCTCCCATATAAATATCAAAATAACTAGAGGTAGCATCAGCACTAATTTTAGTGTATTCATTATCAAAATTTATTATATATTCATTAGTTTCTGAGTCTTTTATAGCATATTGTGCTTGTTTTGGTAAATAAAAATTAGTTAAATAACCTGATTGTGTTTGAAATACTTTTTTAGGGTATTGAGGTACTGCTGCTATTCTAAATCTTTGTACACTTTGAGGATAATAAACCCCATCATTATTATAAGTAGATATAAAAGCTTCTGGTTGTTGTAAAGTTTGCATTTGTGATGAGGTACCATAATAAAAATCATCAAATTTTATTTCTAAGGATGGGGGATAAATTGTATTAGTATCTACAGAATAAAATTTAAAAGTTGAAGCTTGTGATTGTGAAGGAATTAATTCAAGTGAAGATGTTTGTTTTATTATAAATCCTTCATTAGGAATATCAGCAATACCTATTCCATTTGATTGGCTAAACCAAACATCTACGGTGAAAGTTACATCTACATCTAAATCTATAGAATCAGCATATGTAAAAGTTTGAGAAGCAGTTATCATTTTAGTAGTAATAGATCCTGTATACCATGTTCCTCCCCCACTAGTTGTTCCTTGATTTTGTGAGTAAGATCCTGTTGTTAAATCATCAAAGGTTCCATTAGTCCAATTTTGTCCTTCTATTTTATCACTCCAACTACATCCATTTGTAGTAACAGGTGAATTTCCAAATCTTCCTGTTCCCATATCCCAACTTTGAGAAACTGGGTAGACTTTTAAATATGAAGTTGAATTTAAATTTGTTACTACAGCAGCATAATTTTTTAAACTAGATGCCCATTTTCTCTTTTTAAAATCACCACTATTTAATGTTAATGAGCCTGAGGTTTGGGCAACCAACCCATTTATTTGAAATGATTGAGATAAAGGCGCTGTAAGTAACACATCACCAATTTTATATTGTTTTCCTCTATTAGTAAGAGTAATATCTGTTATAGTATTTCCTGATACTGTTATGTGTCCTATTGCTCCTATTCCTCCTCCTGTAGAACTTGTAAAAGGAACATTTTTGTATATTTTATCAACTAAGTTTGTTGGGTTAATTGTAAGTGATGAAAAAAGTGCTGAGGTATTTGTAGATAAATAGCTTATACCTGATCCAGAGATGTAATTAGTATATGCATTATTAATTTCAGTTTGAGAAAATTTAATTAAATATCTACTAGTTTGAGCGGCATCATCTAATATATAAGTAGATGCTTCTAGTATTTCATCTAACCCAGTATTCATTGTAACATTTTGGGTGTATAATGTAGCGTCTTTTTCAGGGAATAATTTGTAAATTGCCATTTAATTATATATTAAAGTTTTTTAGATCATTAAGTTTTGGTTTTACATCTTCAGGAACTATACTTTCATCTATAGAGGTTGGGATACTTCCTTGTGTAGGTTTTTCTTCACCATCTTTTACAACTTGTTCAATTGCTAATGAAGGATCTGCTAATACCTCTAAATAAGTTCTATTAGGAGTATATTGTTGTAAAGTCATTGTTTCTAATGTCCCACCATCTTCTGTATTTATACTAGTATCTATAAATTTTGCTCTTGTAGGATATCTCAAAACTTTATAATTACCCCCATCCATAAATGTTGATTTAGTACCATTTGCTGCAGATGTCCTATTAGGTCCTCCTGTTCCCCCTTGTTTTGTTCCTGCTGATGGGTCTTCAACATCTAATGCTGATATTTTAGTAGATTGAACTAAATCATTAGTTGAAATATTAGCTCTTACTATACCTTCATTATTAGTATAATATGAATTATCAGCATTATACCTTTGAACAAAACCTGATGTAGGGTCATTTGTTGTTCCTCCATCTATAGCTGTTCCATCTGCAGGTTGTTTTTTTCTAATTTCTTCATATTCTGCTTCTATAGGTGACTGTTTAGGGGGTATTGGTCCCGGGGTATTACCTAAATAAGTTCCTGGGGTTTCTACTCCTGTAATGCCTTGATCTCCTCTAGTTGTTATTTTAAATGTATCTTTATATCTTTCTAATAAATCCATATTTTTTATTTTTATAATGGTACTACTCTCCCAACAATATCCGATTGTGGATATTTTAATTCAAAAATCATTGGATCAACTGATGGATAAATAATACCATTATTGGTTGCAGATTTTAAGTCATAAGAATAATCACTATAACCCAAACTTGCTCCTGCTATATTTTTAATTTCTACATTTGATACAGTTTGTACCCCTTCTACTTGATCTAAAAGTATATTTATACTTTTTAATAATATAGGTTGATTAATATTCCAATTATTTATACTAAAATATGATTCTATTTCACCTATACAACCTAAAATTACATCATTATTATTAAAATTAGGTAATACTATTATATCAAACTCAACTTGTATATTAATAATATAAGCATCTTTTATTTTAATAGAATCATTTATCATTCTATATTCAGATAAATATGTTTTAAGATTTTGTTTTAATGTTGATGATGCTGTTCTTAATTGTTTTTGTGAATTATAAGATAATACATACATATCTAATATAGTAGGTAATTCTCCTAATTGATATTCAGCTACTTTAGTTGGTTGAATATAGGCTTTTGCTATAGTACCAATATTAGCAGGCATACTTAAAGCTCTAATTAAATAATCTTGTTGTGTAACTGTTCTTAATTGAGTTTGGAAACTACCTAAAGCATTTTGTCTAATTTCTTCAATATCATCACCACCTTGTCCACCATCAGCTGCTAATATATTATTAGTAGCAACGGATTGAAAAATAGTATTTGCTAAAGCTGTATCAGATATATTTGGGTTTACAAATACTATATCTGTACTACTAAATTCAGTTAAAGTTCCGGATGATACATTAGCTCCTAATCCCCCACCAGTTAAATATCTAACGGTTAAAGTTGTATTAGAAGGTGAAATACCATAAGTATCAGTAAACATAAAATTTAAAGGAGAATATGCTGCATTTAATTTATCTTTTGAAAAAGCTAATCCTGTTCCTACATTATCTGGGTTTGGAACTAAATTTTCATCATTATCACTTACAGTACCAGCACCAAATCCTAATTGAAGTTGAGTTTTTGATAAAAATCTAGTTGTAAATCTTCTTTGAACTTCTTTTAAATTTAATAAATTAGGAGCATCATCTTGTATAGCATTTGGATCTGTATAACTTGCATTTATTTGTGTTGTAAATACAGTATTTTGGGCTAAATTTAACACTTCATACCACTTATTCCCTTCAGTATCAAAACAATCTAATACATTAATAATAGAATTATCATTTATATTTAATACCGGGAATTTAGTTGGAGTACCAAAATTTGAAGTAATTGTTTTTATTGTCCCCGATATTGCCTTTCTTGTTTTTTTCAATAAAAACTTATCAGGTTGGGTTCCACTTAAAGAAAATATAGAAATATTAGTAGGATCCTGAGATGATGAGATAGAAAAATCACAAACATCTTCTGTTATAAAATTAATATTTGAATTACTATTAGAAGTTATTTGAAAATTATTTGGAATTTTTAAAGCATAATCAAAATCAGGTACATAAGCTCCACTACTATCAATTTTAGAAGGTAATTGTTGATAAAAAGTAATATCTACTGTTGCAGCTGTTGTGACTTTAGGCCTATAACCTAACATATAAGCTAGATCAAATAAATTACTTTCTTGTCTAGCATATTGGATAAAAGTTTCTTGAATTTGATTATCTAAATAAAAGGACATAACATCCCCCACATAAGATGCCATTTCAATAAATAACATACCTGTTGAATCTGGTGAGAAATCATTATATGTAGTAGGAAAATATGTTTTAGAATAATCTATAAGAGCATTTCTAAAAGTATTAAAATCTCTATTAGTATATGTTATATTTCTGTTTAAAGTTGTCATTATTGTATTGCTATATTAATTTCATCTTCTACTCCTATATTACGAATTAAATAATTCACAAATAGATTTATTGTATTAGTATCTGGTTGGTTATCAAAATCTATACTTTTTACTAAAATTTCAGGAAATTCTATATTTATATTACTTCTAATTCTTTCTTGAATAGCTGTATTTGTACCATCATTAATACCTTCTCCAATAAAATCTCTTAAATTAGCACCAAAAGTAGGTCTCATTACTCTTTCACCTTTATTAGTTAATAACCAATTAAGTAAATTTGTTTTTATTACTTCTTTAGTTGTATAAGTAGGATTAAATACTGCATTTCCAGATAAAGGAAAACTAAAGCCTAAAGCTAGGCTACCACTACCTGGGAGAGGAAATACATTATTTACTATTTGGGCCATTATTTACTATTCATTAAATTCATTATTTGATCCATACCTACATTTCCTTCAGGTAATGTTCCATTAGCTACATCCATTCCTGGATTTGGTCTAAAAGTTTGAGCATTATTGGTATTAAAAGAAGCAGCTGTTTCACCTAAAATATTTTTGTAAGCATTTCTTTTATCCTGAGCTGACATTATAGGTGTTGTAGGAGAAGGAGTAGGTGTAGAGGGATTATAAGATTCCATAACTGGAGTTTGAGATACTATTTTTGGTGTTTTTACAGCCTCTAAAAGTATATCTTTTAATTCTTCTTGTATTACTTCTCTAACAGTTTCTTTTA
>JAAHTG010001421.1_pt1 | contig 16401 bp, 25 predicted proteins | sample 6116081 | NCBI WGS metagenome assembly JAAHTG01 (sample SAMN13939989, study PRJNA603662) | sponge metagenome | isolation source: marine sponge | host: Mycale hentscheli | place: New Zealand | collected 2005 | reverse complement strand
ACCTCCCGGTCCAACTGGAAATACAGGGCCTGCCTCTACAGTGGCGGGACCTCCAGGTCCTACTGGAAATCCAGGCCCAGCGTCAACTGTGGCTGGACCTCCCGGTCCAACTGGAAATACAGGGCCTGCGTCAACTGTAGCAGGTCCGACCGGGCCTACTGGAAATGCGGGGCCGCCTGGTGGTACAGGCTTGCCTGGTATCGCAGGAGGCACTGGGCCAACTGGTCCTTCCGGAGGCCCCGGAAGTCCCGGTCCAACTGGGCCAGCCTCGACGGTAGCCGGACCGCCTGGACCTCCAGGGCCTGCGTCTACTGTTCCAGGGCCGACTGGGCCCCCGGGAACAGGATCTCCTGGACCACCCGGGCCTCCTGGGCCAACTGGCCCTGCGTCAACTGGACCGCCTACTCCAACACCTACCGGTACTGGGCCAACAGGCCCGACCGGGCCTCCGGGCTCGCCAGGGCCACCGGGCCCCACAGGACCGAGCGGAGGAGGTACTGGACCAGGTTCACCTGGACCGCCAGGACCGACAGGGCCACCGGGAACAGGCTCGCCAGGGCCGCCGGGCCCCACAGGACCGAGCGGAGGAGGAGGTACTGGACCACCTTCACAAGGCCCGACTGGACCGCCAGGACCGACAGGGCCACCGGGAATGCCAGGCTCTAAGTTTGCAATCGTCCCTGTAAGAGATACTTACCTAGGTCTTTTCTGTACGGAAATGCCTGAGTCGCGGTTTGAAGACATAGTTGAGGTTACTATTCCCTACCAGGATTTAGCCGCAACAGTAAGTCTAGACCGAGACTACCTTGCAACTTGCGAGCCTGGATCTGTAAAAATTGTTTCAGTTGTAACTAACTATCCTGCGTTAGTTGGAGCAGAAGTGCTGTGCAAAGACCAAGATGTCTGCGATATTGTGGTAACCTTAGATACGTTTTATTCTAACTCTATAAGAGTAACGATGAAAGTTTCGGGCATACGCAAAGGTTTCAGAAATACTCGCTTCCCGGTATTCAGCCAGGAAGAGATGAGGTCTAACAACGCCTTCTGGTCGTCTTCAACTAAGTATGAGCAATAAATACAGGTTAATAATTCGTCACCGCTGGGCGTTAGGAGACACTGTGCTCCTGACTGCCCTGGTCCGGGATATACACCGAGCATATCCCGGCAAGTACGAAATAATGGTGGATACAAACTGGACTAACGTTTGGTGGAATAACCCGCACGTAGTTAGGTTTGAAGAAAAAGGCATGCCTAGACCTAGCAAGGTAGAGGTAGGGTGGGGCGACGCAATTAAGTGGAACAGCTACGCACGGATTGGTAGCGAAAAACACATGCGGCACATATTGGCTTGGTACCATTATGATTTTGAAAAGAAGACAGGAATCCACGTTCCCGTCACAGAACCTAAGCCCGACTTGCACATGTCGCCGGAGGAAATTAAGCCTCGGGTTCAAGGTAGGTACTGGGTAGTGATGTCCGGTGGTAAGTTAGACCTGACTAACAAACACTGGCACTCAAGTCGGATACAAGAAACTGTAAGTTTACTAAAAGCCAAGGGCCTTAACTTTGTCCAATGCGGGGCAACACACAGTTTACACGTACATCCGCCGATAGACGGAGCCCTAAACATGATAGGGCAGACCGACAACGTAAGAGACTTCTGGAATATCATTAAGCATTCCGAAGGTGTGATATGCCCAGTTACGGGGGCCATGCACATTGCGGCGGCGTTTGATAAACTTTGCGTCGTACTAGGCGGCGGAAGAGAAGAGCCCTGGTTGGAAGCTTACGTGTACAATTTTAAGGCGTTTGGGCCTGGTTGCGAAAAAGTAAAAACACCGCACAAGTTTTTACACACAATCGGTTTACTTCCCTGCTGCGATGTGCAGGGTTGCTGGAAGAAACGCGTCGTACCTATAGACCAAGACGATTTAACAAGAAAAGCGTACACACTTTGCCGCGACCCTGTTCGACCCGCAGGCTCACACGCAGTTGCGCACTGCATGGATTTAATAAAAACAGAACACGTAGTGGAGGCTGTCATGGATTACTACGACAAAGATATTTTACCGCCTATTGATCTTAAAAAAGAAACGCTCGAGCCTGTTGAAACCCCATCGCCGACTACCCCGGAACCTGGGCCGCCTAAGATAATCATCCCTACTGTGAAAATACGGAAGGCTCCGGTTATTGGCGACAACTTGAAGGTTGTACGAGAACCTTCTGTAGACTCTAGAAATCAAAAGCCCCACCAAAAAGTACACCCGAAAGAAGCGGTTGAAATTCCCGCGCAGGCACCAAAGCAGGTAAAAGTCTCAAACATAGACCACCCGCTTATCGGAGGTAAAATTACAGTTTGCGTTCTTTGTTACGGCAACCACTACGACAACGCCCGAAAATGTTTAGAAAGTATTCTTGCCACAGTTCCGGTAGACAAAATTGACCTACGTGTTGGAGGCAACGAGCTAGGTCGGGAAACGCTTAAATATTTAGACACGCTTCCAATTACAAAAAAATATCTCCACAGTAACAACGCTAAAAAATATCCGGTAATGCGGGAAATGTTTTGGGATAACGACTGCCCATTAAACACGCCTTACGTTGTCTGGTTCGACGACGACACCATAGTCAAAGACCCAAGATGGTTAGACGCGCTATGCAACACAATTGTAGCTAATCACAACCAAGGGTTTAGGATGTATGGCGCCAAGATGTTTCACGACCTTAGCATGTACGTAAAACAAGGTCACCGGCCAGACCAGTGGTTTAAGTCTGCAGACTGGTTCAGAGGTGTAGCGTTGAGAGCTAGAGGATCTAACTACTCAGCACCTAACGGGAGCATAATAGATTTTGCAGTAGGTTGGTTCTGGGCTTTACATACAGATGTAATTCGGGCAGGGAATATTCCTGACACCCGTTTAAACCACAACGGCGGTGATATTACTATCGGAGCACAAGTACACCAAGCGGGTTTCAAGGTCCAGCAATTCAATAAAGGCAAGGTATTTGTTTCTACGCCTAAAAAAGAACAAGGCGGCCGTCGAGTTGGTGGTTACGAGGAATCGTTTCCCTGGGTAGACCCCGGCAGCAAGTTTGAAAGGGAGTACCGTCCGTGAATAACCGTATTGGTAGAAAACTTGTAATCGACCATAATATTCTGTACCAGCTTTTACTGGACGAGCTGATTTGGGAGCTTGTTCCTGAGTTAGACTATCTAAAAGAAGAGCTAGAAAACAGCCACCATTTTGCACTAGAAAGACTTTTAAAACCCAGGGAAGTTTCTTCTGGTTGCAGCGGGTGCACCAGCTTAAAAACATCCATGCGCCCGGCCATGCAGGCTATAGGTTGTTTTGTAGCTGACGCCCAGAAGAACGAACCAGAACGACTACATAACCTGATTACGTTTATAACGCAAAAGAAAGGCGAGCGACCGTCGCCGATAGTTATACGTTACAAAGATGCCGACGGTAAAATCACTGCTCTAGAATTTTAGGAACGCTTGAATGGCTACTACACGTCGAATCCGTTTAACAAAATACATTGCTGAAAACGTCAACTACACTTACTACGGTGCTTACCGCATGAAGGTGGCAGTTACCGCGGTTGAAGGCGACGACCTCGACAAATACGTGTTTATTTACAAAAAAGGCACAGTAAGCCCTTACAGTGAGGCGAGCCAAGATGACTTCATGGCAGTCGCAGGGCCCAGTCAGTTTGCGTCGATCCCTGCAGTATCCCCTGACCCTGACCAAAACTACCCGTTCTTTCGCCTAGATTACGTCGAGTTAGATTTTATGTCTGTAGAGCAGGCAGACCAGGCTTGGACAGACATACAGGCAGAAGTAGGTAAGCTCGTAGAAGGTATGGGCAAACTTACAAAACTTAAAGCAGTAGAAGACGTATGGTTTCCAAGTCCCCCTCCTGCCAACTCTCAATCTGAATCAAACTCTGAATAAGGTAATAAATCATGGCCGTACAACCCAGCACACCTAAGAGACGAGTTGTCATCCTAGAAGAAGGTATGCTTATAGGATTATCCCACAACCAACAATTTCTTAATTCGTTTCCTTTCTTAAAGCCACTTCGAAAACTTTCAAATGCGAGATCGGGTGGGTGCGGCAAATGCGGGACCGCAGCTAGAGACCGCGGTCAAATCGTCACTCAAGCTAAGATGGCGTTGGTAAGTTTACCTCAGAGCCAGAAAGATCAACTCAAGACTTTGTTGAACGCCGAGAAGATACAGGTTAAGTACAAGTCTGGAGACCGTATTGTAACCCAAGAATTCTAATTATTTTCGACCTAAATTTTGGCGCTTTTTGCGTCATTATTAGGTGAATAGAAATACCTATTCAAAGCTAAAGAGTCTTTGACTTTTTGGCTTTTACTATTTGCCCGTACAAGTTAATTCTTGTGCGGGCTTTTTTATTAACTTGAAACTTTAAACTAAAAGTGAGATTAATATGTTGTTCACACAAAGTAACACAACTGACGAGATTTTCGACGCCATCATCCGGGAGGCAGATAAAGTCGCCGCCGGGCGGCGACATGACGCTGACCGTCCGAGCGGGGATAGCTGCAGAGTAAAAGATGCAATTGTACAAATTGCGGACGCAGAGGAAGCGGCCGCTAAAGAGACGGACCCAGAAAAAGCTGAGTACTTACTGGTCGAAGCGGCCAGTAAGTACATGGGCGCACTGCCCACCGATGCAATGGATTACCTAGAGGTCTGCCCGCTCCTGGTCAGAATCGACCAGGAAGAGGACCTTCCAGGCTGGCCCTGTGAGTGGTCAAAAGAAGTGACGGGCTACGTCGAAGCTCAAGGAAACACCTACTACCGGTTAACGCCGTTAGGTCGGTGGTTCCTGAAACCAGAAAGTATGCTGGGGGACTGCGTAGCTATTTCGTACCAGGTCCTGGAGGGCACGTTTGAGCCAAAGGCGTGTCGGGCAAGCGCCGCCAGGTTCTTCCTTGGGGAAGCCAAAAGAAAAGCCAGGTCGGCGGAGCTAGTGCTTGAGATGCGGCAAAGGAGAGTGGATGCCGAAAATGCAGAAAGATTTTCTGCGACATTTCCCAGCGAAATCAACGATTGATTTCGTGAGTAAAGCCGCACATCCTAACGGGTGTGCGGCTTTATTTTTTTTTCCTAGTAACTAACAATTTTGCGAGAAACGATATGAAGAATGAAACACACAGCCAGTTGGACGCGCTGATGATCTGCGTCATCGCTTTCGGGGTCGGGTCAATCGTAGCTTTTTTTGGGGGAATCTAATGTTTGTCCAAAAACAACTAATCCTCACGGTCAAGATGATCGTGAAGAGCGAGCCGGTACCCGGCGCGTTGCATGACCCCCAGGAAATGGCTCAGGTTGCCGCAAAAGGGGCAGCCTACACGTTAGGGTGTTATGAGCCCATTGTAATCAACGCCGAGGCCCGAGAACTCGACGTTGAGAAATTGACCGACTCTGAAACCGCTGCAATTCTCAGAAGCATGACGAAGGAGGAAGCGTCGTGAGCAGGCAAAAAGTTCTCGTCGGAAAGGACGAGGTAGAAATTGAGTGTGCTCCTATCACACTTATTTTCAAAGATGCGGCTCTATGGGAGAAACTTGAGTATCCCGACGCGATAAGGCTTACTTATGTTGGCTGCCTGAATTACTACAGGCAGGCAACATTCTTAACGCCTGTAGTTAAAGTCTTGGTGGACAAAGTTTCTGGACCATCAAGTACTTACGGTGGCTGTCTTCCAGAAGATTGGGAGTACAGCAAAAAGTACTTGAAGAATCACAGCGATTCAATCAAAGCTATCGCAGGGCGATTCGAGGCAACGTTTTACCTGCGACTAGCAGGCAAGAACATTGTCTGGGTGGAGCCTGAGCAGGGATTACACCCAACAGCTCAGACAGAACTTGCCGATGTGGCAAGTATCTTCCAACTAAGTTTCGCAGAGTTTCTGCGACAAAATAAGGAGCTTTTATGAAACAGTTAATTTTAATTAGAGGGCTGCCCGGGGTAGGTAAATCAACTTTGGCCAAGCAAATGGTCGAAAAGACACATCACTTATCTAGCGCAATCGTTGAAGCGGATGAGTTTTTTGAGCTGAATCCCCGAAACGTATACGCGTTTAATAAGGGCCTATTGCCCGCAGCTCACGGCTGGTGTCAAGGCGAAACTCGACGGGGTTTGAAAGAGCGCTCCCTTGTCGTAGTGGCTAACACTTTTAGCCGGCTGTGGGAGTTAGAGCCGTACGTTGACATAGCTAATCAGTTTGGAGCGGCGTTATCTATCGCCGACTTGTTCGAAAGCGATAACTATAACAGCGATGAGGATTTGGCTGAGCGTTGCGTTCACGAAGTTCCCCTAGCCGTGATCGAGAAGATGCGGGAACGTTGGGAGAAGGTGACTTTAACCTGCGTAGGCCGGGTTTATTCTATAGAAATACGTAGCTAATAAACACCTAAATTTTGACGCTTTTTGCGTCATTATTAAGTGAATAGAAATAGCTATTCTGCACCCCTGCAGCACGTTGCTGTAGGGGTTTTTTTTAACTAACCGTATGAACGGGAGATTTTGATTATGTCGGCTAAATCATTGACAGAAGCGATTAACAAACTAATTCGGTTTGGCACTTATGAAGAGGCGAGTGCAGAAATCGAGGAACGCATTCGCGCGTTCACAGAGGAGAAGTTACAAGAGCTTCGAGTTTCTTTTCTAGAAGAAGCAGAAGAGATCAAAAAGATTAGGGAATTTAAAATTCCCTTTGATGGGACGGAGGACAATATGAGCGGACATGGGTCTGCGACATTCCCTCTCCACGGCCTGTACTTTCAGTACACGTACGAAAACAGGTGGGACTTTCGCCGCCGTTGGCGGCCGAAGGTAGTAGATGTGACTGAAACAGTCATGACTACGGATACCTAAAGTTTGCTGCAGGGGTTTTTTTAACTAACCGTATAGATGGAGAGTAAAGATGAGTAATTCTAAGATCGTTTCGGCACGGATCACTGACATGCCAAGGTCAATGTTTGACCCCATGCCTCAGGTGTGGGTCAAAACCGAGGGTAGTGACGAAGAGCAGAAGCTCTTCGAGTACTACCCGGACGAGATTAGATTCAGCCCCGACGAATTCGTCGGGCTGAGTCTCGAAGAAGGCAAGAGGTTGAAGTTCAACAAGGACGTTGACTTCCTGAAAAACTAAGAATTTTATAGCCCTGCAGCATGTTGCTGCAGGGCTTTCTGTTAACCAAGTTAGGAAACTAAGATGAAGAATCCAATTCACGTAAGCAATGTGTGCAGAGTAGAAATTAGCCAGGAACTGCTTGACCTCGCAAAAGAGGGCGTCACGCCGATACCAGAATCGGTGCTGGCACCGCGGCAGGTGAGGCTGCTAGAAGAAACTGGCTTTCACTTAACTGAGTGGGTGACCTTGAAGTGGCACCGCGACGCCTACGTCACGGTCATCTCACGGAACGGAGCAGAAACGCTTGTCGAGACAGGCCACGCTACGTGGTGCGAGCAGAAGCTTTTATGCTACTCGATGGAAGACTACCTGAACGACAATGACGTCAAGGAAGATTCCGAAGAGCTTGCAAAAGCTCAGGCTGCCGCAGACGACGGCGCTGAATTGGCGGTAGTCGCCGTGATTGGCGGAAGCCGGTCAACCCTGAGCGTCTGTCGAAACATCGTCTCAGGATGCCAAGACAACGCGCGTCTCGTTGACGAAGCCAGAGATGCGGTTGAAGCACAATCGTGCTTTATCGTCGAAGATTGAATCAATACGGGGGATTAGTGTTAAACGGTAGCACGCGGCTTGTACATGAACTTTAGGAAGTGACTAGCCTGGAGTTTAGGGCTTAAACGGATTAGTCACCGTTTAAGTTAAGTCGAAGTACGGGTTCGATTCCCGTATCCCCCAGCATACATAGTAGGTCGAAAGACTGAACAACGAGGCGTCATATGTCCACGCCTACAACCCTTCGGGGAGAGAATGTATGGGGCAATTAGATTAACCGGAGAAAGAAAATGAAAAGATGGATTTTTGCAATTTCTTTGCTGGTGTTTTGCGGCTGTAAAACACCTGCCGATGTGGCAACTAGGACGACAGCCACGGTCTACCGAATTGAAACATCGGTACCGGACGTCTGGGCAGATGAGCCTACTCAGACATTGAAGTTAACCGCAGAGTTTAGGAGATAACCATGGACTTGATGGACCTAATACTTTGCATCGTGACAGCGCTAGTCTATTTACTAATAGCGCAAATCGCGGTGTGGGACGTTTAACGTTACCGCCGCAACGTTTAATGATACAATGCTCCGCGCCACTCCTGGGGTAACAAAGTCGTACTTTGTTCGAAGGGAGTGGCGTTTTTTGTGGGTGTTCCACAATTGGAGTGTTATGGAACAAGTCTTATGAAGGACTAAAAGATGTCAAAAGAACTAGAGAATAATTTTGTGGACTTTTGTGTCTGCGAGGCAGGAGACTGCCAGCAGACAACAACATGGGGCTCTAACCTGTGTGGGAGATGACAGGAGCTGCAGGACGAGCTGGATGCCGTCAACTGCGGCATTCGGCTCGACCAGCACCGCGGCGAGTACTGGACAAGGCAGACCAAAAACGGCCTGCCTATGCAGGTGGAAAACCAGGAAGCAATCAAGGAGTTTAACGACTCGAGAGCATCTGGCCGAAACCACGAGCGCTACGCATCAGATGCAAGCGCTCGAGAGCGCATGGACGGCGCTCAAAAGCTGAAAGAACTTTTTGACCTCTGTGGAGGTTGAACCGGAAATGTACAAAACTAAACAACGAGCAGGCCGTGCCTCAGACGATGTCTGGGGTAGGTTAGACAAAAACTGGCTCCAGAATCGACTGGAGCAATTCTTCCCTGACGCAACAAAGAAGAGCGTCAGAGAAGCAACGAAAACGATCTCTGATGGTTCAGAGTTCGTCGTCAGCAATGACGGAACCCGCACTCAGCACACGTGTGTTGATGCGGACCAAGCAGTTCAATTAAAAAAGAAGAGGTAGGAAACTATGTGTCGATCAGTAAGAAAAGGCGTAAAGGCCGCAAACAGGCGTAAGCAACTATCTGTAGCTTCCGCTTCCGGCCGTATGGCCGGAAGCAGCCATGGCCGCACTGTGCGGCGAATCGTGTCGGCCCCCATTAAGGGGACTTCAGTAGCTATACGCCTTGCGACGGGGTATGTGGCGGGGTTCATCAACCCAGATGCACCGCCACTGAAGGCAACAAAGAAGCCGACGAAGAAGAAGCCGACGAAGAAGAAGCCGACGAAGAAGAAGCCGATGAAGAAAAACCCGTTAGGGAAAAAAGTAACTGGTCGCCGCTCGGCGCTCAGATAATAACTAGAAGCCTTTCTAGTTTGTTAGTCCGTAGGAATTGGTTAGAATGTACAAATAGTACATTTTAAGTACAATTCCTACGGACTCCCTGGGAAGATACAACACTGTTGTTGTTTCTTTCCTTTAGCTATCAGAAAACAAGGATAAGAAATGTTAAAAGTGATTGAAGAAAAAAGCAATGTTTTGTCAGACGCAACAGCCCGAGTCATCGTAGAATCTGATCTATCGGATTTCCAGCTGGCGCAAGCTGAGCTAATTAAAAGTAGCTGGGATGTCGCGCGCGAGTGGGCACACGCTAAAGGCATCAGTGGTCCCGGGCGCGGCGGTAACGGGGTACTGTCACCGTATGCCGTAAACCAAGAAGGCGAAGAAATCACAGACAAGCACTACAGTCTTCCTGCAAGCAGCCCTGAAAGGCAACCTGCCACGTTTCGTGTAGACGTAGACGTCCACGGGAAAACCCGATAATGGACATTGAAGCGTATACAAAAGCGCTGTCTTGTTTAGACGGAGCAAAAGTAGATCGGTTAATAAATTATTTAAACTATCCCCGCGATACTTTGAGTAATTTAACTAAGACCAGGTTAGCTGTCGCAGACTGGCTTGCTCACCTAGGGATATTTAGCGATGCTCAAATTTACAAAGCATTAACTTTTGTTGATCCACTGCTAGTCCAGTTCAGCACAACTTCCGAAGACGAACCTGCTCTGGCGTGTACTGTTGTTGTTTGCGACGGTAGGTGGGTTTCTTGCTCAAACGCAGACGGCTTCCTAGACACGGATCATTTCGACGAATTACCTGAAATGCCGTGCCCTGCGGTAACACATATCGTGTGTGACGTAACACAGTTGTACAATAGAATGGAGGAACGAACTCGCCACATAAAGAGTAAGGAAGCTCCCAATGCAGTCTAAAGTCGCTAATGCGCTGATGCGGTCCGCAACAAACAAACAAGCTCAGCTACCTAAAAGTACAATCTTAAAGTCTTTTCTTGCTAGTGACGAAACGTACGCAACAATTCTGCTGCTTATTGTCATGGACAAGTACGGTACCGAATGTCTTGAGTGGGCCCCTGAAACTATCAGGATGGAGGTTGAAGATGATTTTGGAGTGAAACTGCCCAAGCAAAGTTTAGACAAGCTAATGGCAGCAATCACCGTTATCACTACAAACTTCTTCTACCAAGACCCGGTAAGGTTTGTAGAGTTGTGCAACATTTTTAGCGGCGACGACGCGGAGCCTGGCGAGTTTGATCCGGCAGACGTGGACGAGATTGCCTGGGGCTTGTCTGAAGCCTTTTTGCTTTGGCCTCCAGAAAATAGCGACAATGACTACGATACAAAGTTTTCGGAAGAAGTATTGGAGTACATACGGCAGACGCTGATTGAGGAAGGGTTTTTAACTGCCCCGGATGTGTTAAACGTATCCGGGTTAGACGATACAAGCTTTGTAAGAGACACGTGGTCTAGCGACCCTGAAATGTATCACGCAATCTACGAGCTACAAGAAGAAAAGAAGATTGACATTAAGCAATTCTTGTTGGACAACTTCACTGATTTAAAAAACCAGTTGAAAGTCGTACCACTAGAAGACGCAAACAAAGAAGAACTGTTAACTCGGCTAGAACGCAGCCAACAAGCTGCTTCCGAGTAAAACCTAAAACAATTTAACTAACTAGAGCCGTTGCATTGCAGCGGCTTTTTTTATTTAGAGAAGGAATTTATGGACATCAAGAAAATAGTAGACAGCCTGGACCACGCCGGGCTTCTAGCACCGCCTATTGATGGTATAGAAGTTAGAGAGCAGGTTGTTCGCCATTTAGAAGACTTGCTAGAAAAAGATATCCCAAAAACACAAGGAGAAGACAAATGAGTCATATGACCGCAGGTGGCATTGCCATCAAAGATCTGCTGGCGCTTAAGAAAGCCCTGCTCGCATGCCCGGATTTGGAAATGAGGCGAGCTTCTATCTATAACTGGTACGGCCGAACGGTTGGTGACGCTGCTCCGTCAGGTATAGACCAGATAGAGATGTTTAAGTTGATGTTAAAGTCAAAGTACGATATTCGCAAAATTGCGAAGGAAGCTGGTGTTACTCTTCCGGAGAATATCGGCGACTTAGAAGACTCACCTTTGAGTTTAAAAGACATTAACAAACTAAAGAAATCTAGTGAATTCAAAACCGCATACGATGCGCAGTCTGCAAGGATGGGCAAAGATGCGGAGTTTGTAATTGGCTACAAGAAAGGCCATCCACTGCACGGTAAAGCGTACGAAATCGGCGTGGCAAAGCACCCGCTTAGAGACGAGTATTACTTGAAAGCAGATTACTGGAACGACGGCGGAGGCTTGTTCTCGGCAGAAGGTCTAGGCGGTGTTGAAAGCAAAGGAGACGGGTCAGTAGAGTTTGCTAACAAGCTTAAGCAACGTTACACGCTGCACGCCATGACCAACGCAGCTAAAGCTGCAGGTCACAAAAACATCAAAGTCAAAACGCTGCCTACTGGAGAAATAATTTTGGAGACAGAACAATGAGCAAAAAAGTAATTATCACCATCGCCCTTAACGGCGATGCAAAAGTTACGGCAACAGGCCACGCAGGTAGTAGTTGTTACCAGGCGACAAAACCGTACGAAGACTTGATGTCGAAGAACAAGACAGACGAAAAAACTAGCGACTTTTACAAAACAGAACAAAACTTGAGGGAAACAGAATGAACAAGTTTATCGAAGAATTTAGCAGCTGTTTGAAATGCGCAGAAGGCGCGATTGCAATTGAGACTTCGGAGCCTGTGGAGGTTATCGAGGATCTCACACATTACGTCAACACTATAAACGCTGCTGCGGAGGGAGACATTTCCAGCCAAGTCTATATGGCTACTTTCGACTCTGTAAGAGGGCTGAGAGACATTAATGGACTTGGAATTGCAACGCAAGCCGAAGACCCCGACATGGTGGCCCTAGGTATTTCAAATAACGATACCGCTGAGGACATCGGTACAGCCATCAAGTTGTTTACGGATGTAGCGGAAGAACGCGTGATGAGGTTGGAGGACGGCGAGTCTATTCCAGAAGACAGCATGCGTCAGTTGTTGGTGCTCAAGTATTTTGACCGAGCACTTATGCCTAGCGGCAGCCCGGCCCAAGCAGACCCCAACCTTATGGCAGCCGTTGATTACCTACGTAATTACGGTAGAGCTTCAAACGTTTGCTGTGTAATGCTGGTAGCCCCGGGCGCTACGTTGCCGGAAGAGCTTGCAGAGTATGTTGCGACAGTGGAGCATGATCTCCCTGGCAAAGACGAGCGAGAAGGTATTATTCAAGACTTGGTGTCCCCTTACAAAGACAAGTTTGGAATTACCTCCGCGCAGGTTGAAGATGCCATTCGAATCACTTCCGGCCTTAGTCGCACGTGGACGGAGCGCGTGACGGCTAAAGTGCTCACGGAGCACAAACTGCTAGACACTAATCGTATCTCCAGCATGAAAGCAGATCACCTTAGAAAAGGTGGCTTGTTGGACCTGTGGACGCCAGGGTTAGACGACGAAGAAAACTTTTTTACTTACAAAAACCTGATCGGTTTGAACGGCTTAAAAAGTTTCGTAACTAACGGCAGCCGCGAAGATGTTCCGGACCGTGCAAAACTCAAAGGCATTTTGCTTGTGGGTGTGCCAGGCACAGGTAAATCGTTTTTCATGCGCTGCACCGCGAGTGAGCTACACACGCCTCTTAGTGAGATGAGCGCAGCTAATCTATACTCCAAGTGGGTTGGCGAGACCGACAAAAACTTGAAGAAAATGCTAACCACAGTTGAGCACATCGGAGGTATCCTAGGGATCGACGAGTACCAACGGTTTATGCCCACAGGCGGGCAGGACGAGGGTCGTACTACGCAAAGCGTAGCAGGCGGTATGCTGACCTGGCAAAACAACCAGAGCAGCGTCCTAGTGCTCGCGGCAGCTAATGACATCTCTAGCATCCCACCGGAGTTTACTCGCTCTGGTCGTTTCGACACTACCTTCTTTGTGGGCTTTCCTAGCCGAGAGGCTAAAGATGCAGCCTGGGATATGTACAGGAAAATCCACGATCTACCGGAGCAGAAAATCCCGAAAGATGATTTCTGGACACCCGCCGACATCTCTGTGTGTTGTAAAATGTCGGAGCAACAAGGTGTAGATTTGGTCGCAGCGTCCAAGTTTATCAAGATTTGCTACTCCGGTACTGGCAAAAAAGCTATTGATGAGCTGATGAGTTGGGCAGAAGACTCAGGTTGTTTAGACGCGGAGACAGGAGAATTGTTCGTGCCGCCTAAAAAACAAAAAGCCAAAGCTTCTCGTAAAACTAAAGCACCCAAAAGAACCGTAAGGAACCTAAACTAGCAATGTCTGAAAAGCTAAACATAATCGTGCAACTTTGCACAGACGAAAGGACTCAGAAATGCCTTGCTGATTTTGTCCCAAAGAATTTTAACTGTACGCTGGAGCCCGATCAAAAGGGACACCACGTTGAGTTAGCCTTTAAGCCCACTAAAGACAATCTTGTTTACTTGCGAAAGTTATACAATTGTCCTGGGCTGCGAGGTAAAGTTTTCTTTATACCTAAAGATATTCGATGGAACAAAAACATTTGCGCTTTGTTTGGTTACTTGACAGTCGGCAAAGAGCAGACAGGAGGGTTTGTTCACATAACACTGGCGGGTAACATACCGCCAATAAATAGTGCCGTACTAGAATCCCAGTGGGATAACTCTGAAAAAGCACTAGGTGAATTTGAGTTGCAGTATAAGGAAGTTCCGTTAGACTAGCGAAACCCACGGAGGATATTATGCCGCCATTCGAAGTTAAACACGATCCCGAGAAAAACCTTTGGATCGTGTGTTTTTATGACGGGTCAGTCAAAGAGTTTGACTCGAAGACTGACTTAGAAGATTGGTTAGACGCGTTAGAAAACGCCTAACCAAAGTTAAAATTTTAAAGCCCGCTGTCGTTTAGGCAGCGGGCTTTTTTCGTTTTAGGAGTCTCAAAATGAGTGACTTTTACGGCTATAGCGAAGATGGCCAACTAAACCAAAACTACCACGAGGATTTATTACTTATGCAAATGCAAGAGGAACAACAAATGGAAGAAGAACAACAAATTACACCAGAAGAAACGCTCAGTAGCGAGCTAAGCGGTGTAGACGCAGAGCAGGCCCAAGAGTGGGTCGCAGGTAACTGTTCTTATTTTACCTACACAGTAGCTTCTCCGCCGAAGAGTCGTAGTATTCCGCAGAAGGAAATGCAGGCAGTTGCGCAACAAGCAAACGCAGACCCTAAAGCAGTCACAACGAGTCTTAAGATTTTCGACCCGAAAGAGTTTCCAACTATCAAAAAAGGTGAAAACCTGAAAAGAAATTTTGAATCTTTGGTCTTGACGTATGCTGTCCCGAAACATGTCCTTGTCCGTAGTATTGTCCACAACGATTCAGGAACCGATGAAGTTGTTGTAGACGAGAAAGACAAGGGTCGTTTTATGATCCTCAATACACACATTGAGGAGTTCATGGAAAAGTTCAACGCAATCAAAGCTGAGTACATGCAGTGGGCAATTTCTTTCCTAAACCGTTATGATGCTATTTCAAGTCGCGACCAAGAACGACTTGCAGGGTTTTGGCCTTTAATCCAACACAAATACCCGACAAAGCGGTATGTCGAAGACAGCCTACGCGTGCGGACTCCGGTGTTTGAATCTGCTTCTGCGGTGATGAGTACCGGTCACTTACCTTCTACAATGCGCGATTCTATCGCAGCGCAATGTCGAGAAGAGGCCAGCTCGCAGATTACGAGCTGCTGTAACATCATGACGGAAACTATGCTGGACGCAGTAACTCTTTCTGTTAAACAGATGGGTAACCGCATACGTATATGCGTTAGCGCTTCCGATGAAAAATACGGTCGTTTGCGAGAATCAGAGTTGCTCCTGAAGCAAACTCACGAAGATGACAACTCAATTCTTCCAGGTAACCTGAGGCTAAAGCTTCAGCTAGTCACGGTAGACTAGAACGGCAAGCGGGTAAACCAAAGAGACAGTCGCGGCCGGTCAATGACAGAAATTATTGACATCTCGGAGGCGGACTATCATGAAAAGTTGCGGCCACAAGAAATGCTCAACGAGCACTGTCGCCTGTACGACAAGCAAATTCAAGACTTAATGGACCTGGGAGACAAGTTCAACAAGTTTAAAGATATGCTTGCAGTCGGGAACTCTCCTCTTAAAAGTTTTTCCGACGAGGTGCAAAACATTCTTGGAAAACATGGCGCTAGTTCTAGCTCAATTGTGCAGCAACTTAAGAAAAACCCAAACGCTCGTTCCGGCGTAAAAAGCGCACTAAACGATATGAAATTAAAACTAGCCGAAGAACTTGTTGTACAAAAACAACGGAAGAAAGTTTCTCGGCGTAACCTCAACCTATAATATGGCCTACACAATAAAACAACTTGATCTTGCAAGGCAACGCGTTTCATCCATGAACGCAAAGCAGCTTCAAACTCGAATGGATAGAATGACAGTCCAGGGAAAGCTAGAAGCTTTTGCAATTGCTTTACGAGAAAGGCTATACGGCTTATCAATCCAAGGTAACAGTTCTCTGTTCAAGAAATACATTAGCCTTTTTAGGATTTGCATACATAAGTGTGGTTTTTCTCCTACCGCTTGTCTTTTTACTAATGAAAGTATTAAAGACTCGACTTGGGGCGTTTGTGATGTTCATTACCTTATGGACGAGCGGTATTTAAGGACAGCACGCCCTGCGAACATAACTACTGCTGATAAAACCTACTTGCGATTTATGTACGGTCACGACTCGATACTGAGAGGTGCTGATCTGGGAGGTCGCGATGCGTATATTGCGGAGCAAGTAGATGAAAGTTACATAGCTTTGCTGCGAGGAACAGGTTCGCTTGAAACTAATCCCCCGGTAGAGGCTAGTCCTAAGGTCAGTAATTCAATCACATTCCAAGTTCCTCTAGCCCGGTCGAAAATAAAAAGACCAAGAAGGAATTTGAACCTAT
>JAAHTG010001420.1_pt1 | contig 16410 bp, 26 predicted proteins | sample 6116081 | NCBI WGS metagenome assembly JAAHTG01 (sample SAMN13939989, study PRJNA603662) | sponge metagenome | isolation source: marine sponge | host: Mycale hentscheli | place: New Zealand | collected 2005 | reverse complement strand
GTGCAAGAATCTTATATAAAAATTAATAAACTAATTGAAAAAAAAGGATTAGATATAAGTTATGGATCTGAAATAAATTATTTTTATGTATATAAAACTCTTAAAACTTTATATGGGGATTTACTAAGGCAAAATAAAAAAATAAAAAAAGTAGATATTGATGCTTTAAATAAATATATAATAGAAGAAGAAAAGCAAGAAAAAGATATTGATATTGCAAAAAAAATGCAAGAGTTAAATAATATTTTAGATTCGATTTATTGGTACGATCGAAAGGTTTTTGAAATAGTGTCAGGGGGAGTAACAATTGCAGAATTATCAAGAAAAACGCATATTTCTTATGCTTCATTATATAACACATATCGAAATGTAAAAAACACAATTAAAAATAATATACAATGGGATTAGGAGATTTAATAGAAAAAATTACAACTTTTACGGGAATAAAATGGTTAGTTAAAAAAATATGGAAAGAAGATTGCGGTTGCGACAAACGAAAAGATAAAGCTAATAAGGTTAAATTATGGTAGAAAAGGATAAAATAAAATGGCTTAAATTTATAAATAGGACAAAGCAAAATGAATTAAATAGATCGCAAATAGAATTAGTAGCTGAATTGCATGCTAAATATTATAAGCATAAATATAATGAGCCGTGCACTTGCAATGGCAGTATTTATAGAATGTGGATTAAAGATTTAAATAAATTAATATAAAAACACAAAAATATTTTTTTTATTAACAAATGTTTGTTATATTAGCTATAAATAATAAATAAAAGGTTAGTGATTAACGTTTATGCGGGCACTATTAAACTGAAAGACGCGGGGCACTGACTAAAATAACTCTAAAGGCCTTTTATAAAATTTAAAACTAATGAATTTAGAAATAGCAGAACAGTTTGGTAAAGCAAGCGGTAATTTAAAGTATTTAATAAGAAAATGTAATAATAATGAAGTTAAAGAAACTTTATTAGAAACACGAGATCTAGTTAATGAAATATTTAAAAAATTAAATAAATGAAAACAATAAAAAAATATTTAACAATAGTATTATTTACCTGCTTTTTATTTATGTGTAGTGTATTATTATTAAGTTTAGAATCATTAATTGACTTAGTATTATGAGAACACAATTATATGATTTAAATGATCTTTTAAAGTTTATAAATAATAGGTTAAGACTTTTTGAGCAGCGCGGGTTTAAAGAAGATTATCCTGCGGTAAAAAATCTTATAAACCAAAGACATCAAATAAAAAGTATAATATTTAATATAAGGTGAAAAAAATAAACAATCTTAAAGAATTTGAAATATCTTCAGATGTTAATTTTTTATCTGAAATGATTTTAAAACAAATAAAAAAACAAAAATCGCCCGCTCTTTTAAAAATGCGTGACTCAATTGTAAGGCTTGCATATTATTTTTTAGAAAGTAAAAATGAAAGAAGATTATATACAAAAGCTTTATCAGATTATAAATTAAGAAAAAACCGCGCTATTTTAAGAGCAAGAAAAGCAGAAAAAGAAGTTTACAAGCTAAATACGAATGGCAAAGGATAATAATAATATTTTGCTTAAAGCAAACGAAATAATATTTAAACGCAAGGAAGAAAAGCAAAGGCAGTATGGTCCTATTGATGATTCGATAAAAAAAGCAGCTCGTGTTGCTTCAGAATTAACAAATAAGGATATTACCGCTGAAGACATGTATAAATGCCTTATAGCTCTTAAAATAAGCCGTATGGCATATAATATAAAGAAAGATACAATGCTTGACTGCGTGGGATATATAGCCGCATTAGATTCATTTAAAAATGGAGGTTATGAGTAAATTTGAAAAAAAGTATAAAAAATTATTACACGGCTGTTTAAATAAAGGGATTAAATGCAATAACCGAACAGGAGTTGATACATATAAATTATTTAATAAATCTTTAACTATAAATGTAAATAAAGGTTTTCCGATTTTAACAGGTAAAAAAATATTTTTTAATAAAGCGTTAGCCGAATTTAAATGGATATATGAAGGGCGAACAGACTTAGATTATTTGCATAAACATAATATATATTGGTGGGACGATTTTGCAAAAGATAATGATTTAGGAAAAGTATATGGCTATCAAATAAGAAATTTTAATGGGTTAATAGATCAGGTAGAATATGTAAAAAAAGAATTACAAAATAATTCAAGACGCGCGGTTATTACATTATGGAACCCGTCAGAATTACACGAACAAGCTTTGCCTTGTTGTTATACACAGTTAAATTTTGTTAGAATAAACTATTCTTTAAATCTTTCTATATCTTTTAGAAGTTCAGATTTATTTTTAGGATTACCTTACGATATAATATTTGGCGCCTTATTTTTACAAACTATTGCAAATGAATTAAAATTATGGCCTCATGAGTTAGCCTTAAATTTAGCGGACGCTCACATTTATGAAAATCATAAAGAGCAAGTATTAAAATATTTAAATCAACCAACGTATAAATTGCCTAAATTAAAAGGTGATTATAATAGTTACAGTTTAAAAAATTATGAAAGTAATAATTATATAAAAGCAAAATTAGTATTATGAGTTATTTTAGTAAAATACGCCTATGGGCAAAACAAAAAAATATTTTAGATCAGGGTGATATAAAAACACAGTATATAAAATTGCAAGAAGAATCAGGAGAATTAGCTGAGGCAATATTAACTAATAATAAAGAAGAAATAAAAGATGCTGTGGGAGATATGGTGGTAGTATTAACTTCGATAAGTTATTTTAGCGGATTTAAAATAGAAGAAGCAATTGAATCTGCTTATGAAGAAATAAAAAACAGGAAAGGAAAAATAATTAATAATACATTTGTAAAAAATTAAATATGAGAATAGTTGCAAAAAAACCATCATGGAAACATATAACATTTAAAACACCTAAAATAGCATTTGCAGAATGGGCTAAGAATGGTGTAAAAATAAAAATAAAAGACGAAGAATATATTTTTAAATCGTCTGACGAAATACACCAATTAAATGTATGTATTAATCCTTCTTTTCACGGCACTGATTCTTGTTATATAACAGTATCAGAATTAAAAAGTATATATAAAAAAAGCAAAAGAAAAGAAACAATTAAATTATTAAATGGCCAACTGTATAATAAAAGCGAATTATTAAAAAAAATGTACAATGATAGTTTTTATTATGGCGAGTTGGGTAAGCACGCATTATCTTCTTCAGCAATTAAATACTTGTTAGATTCCCCAAAGAGTTACGCAAGAAGTTTAAATTTTTCAACAGACTCCCCCGCTTTTAAAACAGGTAGATTAATACATTTAGCGGCATTAGAACCGGATAAATTAGAATCTTTATGCCATATAGTTGAGGTGCAATCAGCGGCGACAAAAGCATACAAAGAAAAGGTAAAAGAAATAGGAAGTAATCAATTTGTGTTCACGCGAAAAGAATATGATAAAGCTATGTATTCAGTAGATGCTTTATTACAAAATGATATATGGCAGCAATTAACATATGGAGCAGCTCTTGAACAACCCGGTTTTGATATAGTCAACGGTTATCCTTTTAGGGCTAAAGCTGATATATTAGGAGAAGATTATGTAGCGGATTTAAAAACAACAAATGATCTTAAAAACTTTCGCTATAGTGCTCGCAAGTATTCTTATGACGTGCAAGTTTATTTATACTGTTCAATATTTAAGGTGCCTTATGATAAATTCTTTTTCTTTGTTATTGATAAATCTTCGGGAGACTTAGGTTATTATGACGTAAGTGAGGATTTTTATAATTCAGGAAAAGAGAAAGTTGAATATGCTTTAAGAGTATACGAAACATTTTTTGTAAAGCAAGAGCAAGAGTTAAATGAATATATAATAAAAGGAACATTATGATAGAAGCAAAAAAGATAGCGGAATATATTAAAGAAATATCTAATATAGATCCGTTTAAAAACACACGTAAAAGGAAACATATAGAAATAAGATCTCTACTTACATTTATGTTAAGACACCATTGTGGAATGAAGTTTAAAGAAATAAAAGACTTCTATAAAAGTAACGGTAAAAATTATGATCATGCTACAGCGATATACAGCTTAAAGGCATATGAAATGCATAGAAGATATAACCCGCTACTTGATAAATACTTTGATCTAACTTTATTAATATTAAAAGATAAATCAAGATTACAAAAAGCTTTAATTAATCATATAGTGGATAATACACTTGAAAAAGATTTAAAAAAGGTTTTGAAGTTAGTAGATAGTTTACCACAAAAAGTAAATGATAGCAAAGATCATATAATAGCAGGAACAGAATGAAGCCAAAAAAATATACACAAATACAAAGAATAAAAAGACTTGAAAATATAGTAAGCCAAATTTATTTAAGTGTAGAGGTAATTAAAAAGCAATTAGATAAAAAACAAAAGTCTGTAAAACAAAATCCTGAAAATTAGCGTTATATATTTGATTAATCAAGTTTTTTCAAGATGAGTACACATGGCGGTAAAAGAAATAATTCAGGAAGAAAGCCTAAAGCAGAGGAAATAAAATTAGTTGAAAAACTAACCCCGCTTGAGCCTTTAGCGTTTGAAGCTCTTAAAAAAGGTTTAAAGAAAGGCGACTTTAAATATGTACAACTTTACTACAATTATGTAGCAGGTAAACCAAGAGAAACAAAGGACATACACGTGAACGAAGACGTACCCTTATTTATTGATTAATGCAATTAACTAAAACCTCAGCACTTAACAAACTAAGAGAACTACAAAAAAGAGTAAGGATAATAAGAGGAGGATCTTCAGCCGGTAAAACAATAGCAATCATAGCAATCCTTATAGACTATGCAATACGCAACAAAGGCAAAGAAATAAGTATAGTAGCAGAATCTATCCCACATTTACGTAGAGGGGCTTTAAAAGACTTTCTTAATATACTTAAAGGCTTGAATAGGTATGACGATAGAAAGTTTAATAAAAGTACCTTAAAATACGAATTTAGCAACGGTAGTTATATAGAATTTTTTAGCACAGACCAACCTGACAAACTAAGAGGAGCGAGAAGAACTGACCTATTTATAAACGAGTGTAATAATGTTAGTTTTGATTCATATCAGCAATTAGCGGTAAGAACATCAGGTAATATATGGCTTGATTATAATCCCGCTAATTTATTTTGGGTAGATAAAGAACTTATTGGGCAGCAAGACGCAAACTTTATTACATTAACATATAAAGATAATGATAGCCTGCCTGAGTCTATAATTAAAGAAATAGAAAAAGCTAAAGAGAAAGCTAAGACCTCAACCTATTGGGCTAATTGGTGGAAGGTATACGGATTAGGGCAAATAGGTAGTTTAGAAGGCGTATGTATTTCTGATTGGAAGCCAATAGATGAAATTCCTTATGAGGCAAGATTATTATGTAGTGGGCTTGATTTTGGATATAGTGTAGATCCGTCAACAATTATTAGATTATATAAATGGAATGACGCTTATATATTTGACGAGATGCTTTATCGTAAAGGCATGTTAAATAGAGACCTCAGCTATTTCATAAAGCAGAATGATATACGAGAACATATATATGCAGATAGTGCTGAGCCTAAATCAATACAAGAATTAAGGAACTATGGGCATAGAGTGTATCCTGTTACAAAAGGTCGAGACTCGGTTGTATACGGCATTAACCTAATTAACCAAAATGAGATTTATATAACTTCAAGATCAAAGAATCTAATAAAAGAATTACAGGGCTATGTATGGGATAAAGACAAAGAGGGTAACAATCTACAAAAACCTACAGGCGTTCACCCTGATTGTATAGACGCGGCTCGATATGCTTTAATGATGGAATTACAAAATCCAAATAGGGGACAATACGCCATTAGATAGTTTTTAAAACTTTTATTTTTTACGTTATATAAATATGAAAGTAGAACTTTATATCCCTGATACTTTAAGTGAGATTACATTAGAAAAGTATCAAAAGTATCTAAAGATACAAGAACAAAATGAAGATGAAAGTTTTTTAGCCCTAAAAATGATTGAAATATTTTGTGGGTTAAAAGCTCAAACTATCATGAAATTAAAAGCAACAAGTATAAAACAAGTAACTAAAGTGCTCGCAGATATGTTTGCCGAAAAACCGCCGCTTGTAAAAAGGTTTTATATGAACGGGGAAGAATATGGTTTTATACCTAAGCTAGAAGATATGACATTTGGGGAGTATGTTGATCTTGACACATATATAGGAGACTTTGAAAATATACATAGGGCAATGGCTGTTTTATATAGGCCTATTAAATACTCGTCAGGCGACCGATATTCAATTGACGAATATGACGGGGAGGATACTGAAAAAATGAAAGATATGCCAATGAATGCTGTACTAAGTTCGATACTTTTTTTTTATCATTTAGGAATGGACTTGTCGAATCTTATGATGAATTATTTGGAGGAGCAGGAGGAGGCGAATTTAACGCAGTATCTCAATTCAGTAAAAGATGGGGATGGTATCAATCAATTTTCCAACTCTCTCAAGGAGATGTTAGGAGGTTTGAAGATATCTCTAAATTAAATGTACATACCTGCTTACATGCTTTGTCTTATATGAAAGATCAGGCAAACTTAGAAGCAAAACAAATTAAAAACAAATTCAAAAAATGAGTAATCAAGGAGTAAGAGGCTATTATCAAATTACCGACACTATTAAGACAAATCTCTTAAATGACGAAAACGTCAATACTGTAACAACAGGAGATATATACGAGATTGATTTATCTAAACAAACAATATTTCCTCTTAGTCATATTATGGTTAATTCAGTAAACATACAGGAACAAGTCCTCAACTTTAATATTACTGTAATGTGTATGGATATAGTTGACCAATCAAAAGAAGAAACTACAGATATATTTAGAGGCAATAATAACGAACAAGATATTTTAAATACACAACTTGCAGTTGCTAATAAATTAGTAGGTCTATTAAGCAAAGGAACTTTATATCAAGATCAATATCAATTAGACGGAGATGCTACATGTGAGTTCTTTTTTGAAAGGTTTGAAAATCAAATGGCAGGAGTTGCTTGTAGCTTTAATGTATTAATAGCAAATGATATTAACGTATGCAATTAAAAGGATTAGAGGAGGCTTTAAATAAGTTTGGTAAGTATGTTGTTCAACAAGCAAGAACAAATCTTACTAAGAAAAAAAGGAACGTATCTAAAAACCTATACAATAGTTTAGGATATAAACCTTTTAATGAAGATGGTGCAATCGGTGTTAGGTTCACAATGGAGGATTATGGTAAATTTATTGATAAAGGTGTTAAAGGTTCATCGCCAACTGATTTACCAAAAGGATCAAAAAACTATGGCAAACAACAAGCTCCTAATAGTCCATATAAATTTGGGGCAGGAACAAAATCAGCAGGAGGAGGTTTAAGAAAAAATATTGATCAATGGGTAGTAAGAAAAAAAGTGTTTAAAGAAAATGTAAGGGATAAAAAAGGCAAATTTATAAAAAGAAAAGGATTAGTTTATATGATTACAAGAAGTATTTATTTGTCAGGTATAAAGCCAAGTATGTTCTTTACAAAACCATTCCAACAGGCGTACAAAAATTTACCAAAAGAATTACAAGAAAATTTTATAACAGATATAGAAAAAATAATATTTAAATAATGGCAGTCATAAATTTAAGAACACCGTATTTTTTACAAATAACAACAGGAAGTCATTTGTCTGCTAAGTTGGAACTAACTATTGATAGTACATTAAGATATACAATAATTAAAAACGCAACAAGCAATAAAACAAATTTTGAATTAGCAACTTTAGCAAAAGATTATTATGTGCCTGATTATGGTGGCGCAACAGGAGATGATGTAGATACAGTATCAATAAGTGCTACATGGTACGCTTATGATGCGGTTGACGGAGGAGGATCACAATTAGCAACAGCAACAGTTACACATACAGGTTATTATGGTTATAATAATTTTTGGGAAGTATATTCCGATGTTGATACGGCTGATGAAACGCTAACAAATACAGGAGGCACAGGAATAATTTATTTACCTGATAACACAGCTTCATTTGCTTATGAATGGGCAGGAGGAACACTAACTGAAAACACCATAAGCACCTCAGCAACACAAGTTATAGGAACTAATAATAATTGGACTATAGAGAGAATATGTAATCCAAAGTATGATGCAATACAGATGAGATTTATTAATGAGGCAGGTGTGCCACAAGATTTTTACTTTTTATTAAAGAATGTAGAAACCATAAATACAAAAAGAGAAACATTTAAAAGAAACAAATTTACAAAATCTTCAGACACTTACAGCAATAAAGATCATCAAGCGTTAACATTTAATAAAAATGGTAGGAAACGCTTTACTCTAAACACCAACTATTTATTAACTGCTTATAATGATGTAATACAAGATATAATGTTAAGTGAGTATGTATGGATATATTACGACACTCCAAGTGGAGATGCTTTTATCACTAAACAATGGCACCCTGTTACAGTTGTAACAAGTTCACTTACAAAGAAAACTTCTGTAAACGACAAATTAGTACAATATTCATTAGAGGTAGAAGATGCTAACGATATTATAAATAACATTCTTTAATGAAACGTGAAGTACAGTTATATATACAAGATACGAGGGTTGATTTATTTACAGATGAAACTATAAGTGTTACAGATTCAATACAAAATGTATCTGACATAAGTAAAGTATTTACACCTTTTTCTAAGCAATTTAATTTACCTGCCTCTGCAACAAATAATAAACTATTTAAACATTACTACAATTTTGACATACAAGGAGGATTTGATGCGAGATTTAGGGTAGATGCAAGAATAGAAATTAACCATGTGCCATTTAAAGTAGGTCAAATAAGATTAGATGGTGTTAGCATGAAAAACAACTTGCCTCATACTTATAAGGTTGTGTTTTTTGGAAAACCAAGTGATTTAAAAGATATATTTGGAGATGAGGAACTTAACTCGTTAAACTCTCTTTCAACTTATGATATAAAAAGCGACACAGTTACAGGAGATGTGGAAGATGCTTTTAAAACAGGATTACAAATCTCAGAACAAGTCGCTACAACTGATGATAATAGAAATATTATAGTCCCCTTAATTAGTGTAGAAAATTATTACACTTATGATTCAGGCACACATAGATTAGATACTGTAACTTGGGCTAATTTAAGAAAAGATTTAAAACCTGCAATAAAACTAAAACGTATAATAGAAGCTATAGAAACACAGTATAGTATTACTTTTAACATGGCAGATGAAACTGAAGATATAGTTTTGGCTGAAAATTCAGATACTGTAATTACTGAGGGTGGCGATACTGTAATATTAGAAGACGCTGCTATAGGTAGAAGAACTTTTTTCGGTAGCGCAATGTTTGATCAATTGTATTTATGGTTGCATAGAGAAAAAACACCATACACAGCATTAGATCAAGCGACTAAATACTTTGGAATTAATTACACGTCTTTAGGTGTTAAAAGAACATTGAGTGATTATACTTATATAGGTGGTAGTGGAGATGTGGTGTCAGGTGGTAAAATAACAATTAACGAGGGAGAATCTTATTCTTTAAGATTTAGATTTATAGCAAATGCCGCTAATGTGCCAATAGAAATAATTTCAAGAGATAAAACCACTAATGAATTATTTGGCGTACAAGAAAGATTATCATCAACATCAGCGATGGTAGTATCATTTATTGGCTTAACAAGTGGTAATTTATCCTCAAGAGTTTTTGAGCCTGAAGTAAGATTTAACAACAATACAAATCAAAATTTAACCTTTTCAGCACAAAGCGATTTTGCTGCCTCAGAGTTTGGTTTAGAAATTAATAAAACTGTTAATGGTGTTACAACACAACATATTTACGGCAATAGTTCATTTCAATTAGCTTACATGATTTTTATTCAAGATTATCTACCTAAAATGAAAATTATAGATTTCTTAACAGGCTTATTTAAAATGTTTAATCTTGTGGCGTTTACAAAGCGATCAAGCAATACTATATATGTACAGACATTTGATGATTTTATGGTTGATGGCGTTACAAGAGATATTACTAAATATGTTGATATAACACAAGGCACAATAGACAGACCTGTTCCTTATAACCAAGTAAACTTTAAATATTCTGCTCCTGTTACTCAAACAAGTTTAAGATATATAAATAATTATAGTCAAATTTTTGGAGATTTAAGGTATTCAGCGCCTGAAAAATATGATGGACAAGCGTTTAATTTAGAGTTGCCTTTTGAAAGAAGTGTATTAGTTAATTTAGTAAACAGTTCAGGAACAGCAACAAATAATGTCGAGGGTTGGTGGGCAGATGCAGACGGAAAAACAACTTTAGGTAAACCATTTATATTTTTTAACAGAGTTACAGATTCAAGTAGCAATACAGTTACAAGCTCTAATTTTACAACTTATAATGCTCCCTCAAATGTAAGCGCACTTGAGACAGCAGGAGTAGGTAACCATACATTAAACTTTGGCTCTGAATATGATGAGCTAAAAGCAGACATAAATCAAAATAGTTTGTTTAGTAGATTTTATGAGCAGTATGTTGTGCAAACATATAACCAAAATGGTAGGATTATTAAAATTGCTGCTAATCTACCTGTGAGTTTTGTTTTAAATTATAATGTTAATGATGTTATACTAATCAACGATCAAGAGTATTATATTAATACAATACAGACCGATTTAACAACAGGCAAATCACAATTAGAATTGATTGTAAAAAAGGTAGCTTATACAAATAGTGTATTATCATGATAAAAAACATATTAGAATTATTGCCTTATGTACAAGGCGAAACGGAAAACATAAAAATAGCTAAGGGTAGATATGCGTACCCTAAAAGCATTAGAGAAGCATATAACAACTTTAAAAACGAATTATGGGACAAGTAGTAGAAGCAGAAATAAAAATAAAATATAAAAAAGCTATAGGTCAAGTAGAGGAACTTAAAAAAGAAGTTACTGAATTAAAAGAATCATTTCAGGCTAATGAGAAAGCTGCTAAAGATTCAGAAAAAGGCGCAAAAAGTTTTGGTAATACACTAAAAACTATTGGTGCAGCAGGAGGTATCATATTTTTATTACAAAAAGCCTTTGAAGGATTAAAAGCTGCCATAAATAGTAACCAACAAGTAGCTGATACATTCGCTGTAGTTATGGGTACTATAGGACAGGTGTTTACAGAAGTGGCTAATGTTTTGGTAGATGTTTACAATAATATAAGTTTAACTACAGAAAATTTTGATGCTTTAGGCAGAGTTGTAAGTAATGTATTTAAAATAGCCATAACACCTTTTAAATTAGCTATTGACGGATTAGCTTTAGGTTTTTATAATGCTCAGTTAGCATGGGAACAATCCTTTTTAGGAAGTGGAGATACAGAAAAGATAGAGGCATTAAATTCTAAGATAGATGAAACTAAATTAAGTTTAGCAGAAACAGTTGTAGGTGTAGGAGAAGCAGGTGCAGCAATAGCAAATGATTTTACAGAAGCAGTAAGCGAAGTATCAAACATAGGATCTCAAGTAGTAGAGGGTTTAAGTGAAATAAGTGTAACAGCTATTGCAGAAAACGTAAAAGCTAACGAACAGCTTAAAAAAGCAGCTAATGAAGCAAGAATAGTAAATCAAGGTTTAATTGAGCAATACGACAGACAAGCTGAACAACAAAGACAAATCAGGGATAATGATTTAAAAAGTATTGATGAAAGAATAAAAGCTAACGAGGAGCTAAAGGCTACATTAGAAGAACAAGAAAAATCTATGTTAGCTAATGCTGATTTGATGATTGAACAAGCAGAGGCACAATTTGCTTTATCAGGATTAGAAGAAGATAGATTAGCATTATTAGAAGCAAGAAACGAAAAGGCAGCAATAGAAGCACAGATAGAGGGTTTTATGTCAGAACAAGAATCTAATAGGGTTGCACTATTAAAAGAAAAAATAGAATTAGAACTGTCTAATGATGAGGCTACTGCATTAAGACAAACCGAGCAAAGAAACTTTAATGCTGAAATGGAACAAGACGAGGTTAACAGAATACAAGCAATGTTAGATAATCTTGAGATAGAAAGAGGCGTTGAAGAAGAAAGATTGAGAATTAAAAGAGATTCTTTCGAAGAAGGTACACAAGCATTTATAGATGCAAACAATGAACTATTAGATTACCAACAAGCAAGTGCTAATACTCAAGAAAAATTAGAAAGAGAGTTAGACGAAGGTAAAAAGAGTAGATTTAAAAAAATGATGGGAGATATAGTTTCTATTGTTGGTGCTAACAGCAAATTTGGTAAGGCAGCAGCTATTGCCTCAGCGCTACAAGACACTTATGCGGGAGCAAATAAAGCATTAAAACAAGGAGGTATATTTGGTTTTGTCGGAGCAGCAGCGATTATTGCAGCAGGTATAAGGAATGTAAAACAAATAGCGGCAACAAAATCTCCTAAACCACCTACAGGGATTGGAGCAAGAGATACAGGCGGAAGCTCTGTTAGTGTTCCTACACCAACACCACCACCAATTCCATCATTAACTCCACACATTGATACTGTAGGAGCAAGTGGTATTACACAATTAGCAGGAGTATTAGGAGGACAACAGCAAACACCTATACAAGCGTTTGTGGTTAGTGGCGATGTATCAACAGCACAAGAGTTAGAGAGAAATATTGTAAGTGGAGCGACATTAGGATAAACAAAAAAAATAATTTAAACGTTATAATAATATGAAGATTGTAGAACTTATTTTAGGAGATGATGAACTAACAGGAATAGAAGCTATTTCAGTAGTTGAAAATCCTGCAATAGAAGAAGATTTCATAGCACTAAAAAATGAAGAAGTAAAACTTGCTGAGGTAGACAAGGAAAAGCGTATCCTCATGGGTGCTTTATTAATTCCTAACAAACCTATTTATCGTAAAAAAGGCGAAGAAGAATATTACATTTATTTTTCTAAAGAAACAGTAGAAAAAGCGTCTCAGCTTTATTTAATGAATGGCAATCAATCAAAAGCAACTTTAGAACACCAACACACTATCAATGGATTAACCTTAGTAGAATCATGGTTGGTTGAAGATGATGTACATGATAAATCACGCAAATATGGTTTAAATGTTCCTGTAGGTACTTGGATGGGTGCGGTTAAAGTTAACAATGATGAAATTTGGAATGATTTTGTAAAAACAGGAAAAGTTAAAGGTTTCTCAATTGAAGGATATTTCGCGGATAAAATGGAAAGACCTAAAGAGCCTGTAAACGACTTTGAGGACATAGAAGAGGCTGAAGCAAACGAAATGCTTTCAGTAATAAGATCAATAATTAAAGAAGACAAGCGTTTAAAACAAGGGCAAAGAAGAGAGCTTGAAACATATACAGATTATCCTGATGCGGTAAAAAATAATGCCAAAAAAGGTATAGAGCTAAACAAAAAAGTTAATAATAAATGCGCTACACAGGTGGGCAAAGTAAGAGCACGCCAATTAGCACAAGGCAAAGCAATATCTAAGGAGACAATTAAAAGAATGTACTCTTATTTAAGTAGAGCAGAAGAATATTATGATGAAGGAGATATGAAAGCGTGTGGTACTATATCTTATTTACTTTGGGGGGGTTTAGCTGCTAAGAGATGGAGTGAAAGTAAATTAAAAGAGTTAGGGGAAATAGAATTAGCTTCAATGATAGTTAATGAAGACTTTGCGATTATAGATGATAGATTAGCATATTCTTCAGAAAAAAAAGCCCTTGAAATGGCTAAGAATATAGGCTGTGAAGGTTTTCATACGCACGATTTTGAAGGTAAAACTTGGTATATGCCTTGCGAGTTTCATATTAAAGAAGATTTTAAAAAATATAAGTGCCCCGACGGATATGTAAAAGATTGGAAAAAACATAAATGTGTTAAAGCCGCGGAAGTAGGCAAAAGAGGAGCAATTAAAAAATCACCTAAAGCACCTAAATCTGATACTCCGAACTTAAAGCCAAAAGGTAAAGGCACCGCAAAAGGAGATGCTTCAACAACAAGAGGGGCTAAAGTATCAAAAGCAGATGAGGCAACTTTAAAAAAAAAGTCTGATGACTTTAATGAAAGATACAAAATTAAATTAGGATATGGTGTAAACGTGGGAATGTTAAAAGCGGTATTTCAAAGAGGTTTAGGTGCGTTTAATGTTTCACATAGCCCAAGGGTTAGTAGTGCTAGTCAATGGGCTTTTGCTCGAGTTAATGCTTTTTTATATATTGTAAAAAATGGCAGACCGGAAAATAAAAAATATACAGGCGATTTTGACTTATTGCCTAAGGGACACCCGAAAAAACCATAATGGCTAGAAAAGCAATTAGTGCATATATTAAACCAAAACGTAAATCACACCCTCATAGCAAGAATGCAAGTGTAGGACAAAATAAATATAAAAAACCATATAAAGGACAAGGAAGATGAGAAGATTTGAGACACCAAGTAAAACAAGTCCAAAAGGTGGACGTAGAGGCTGCTTGTGTAAAGATGAAACCTATTCAGTAAAATGTTGTAAAGGTAAAATAATAAACCAAGGCATTGGTAAAGTTTAAAAATGCAAATATAAATTTTAACACGTTATAGTAATATGAAATCAACAGAAATCTTAGACAAAATCAAAACTTTCTTAGGAGAGGAAAAAGTAGTAGAAACACAATTAGAAGCTACTGAGGAAGTAAAGTTAGCACAAGCTAAACTAGACAATGGTACAATTTTAGAAGCTGAGGCTTTTGAAGCAGGAAACGAAATCTTTATTGTTACTGAAGATCAGAGGGTAGCCGTTCCTGAAGGCAGTTATCAAATGGAAGATGGTCAAATCCTTGTAATAAGCGAGGAAGGAATCATTGGAGAGATAAAAGCACAGGAAGAAGAAGAAGTAGAAGCTGAAGAAGAAGTAGAGGCTTATGTATCTAAACAAGAATTTGAATCAGCCGTTGAGGAAATCAAAGGTATGATAAACGAACTGAAGGAAAAGAAAGAAGAAATGGCAGAAGTAGAGGAGCAAGTAAAACAAGAACTTAGCGAAACTCCTGCAACTGAGCCTATCTCTCACAATCCAGAAGTAAAACAAAAAGTAAATTTAAAGTTCGCTCAAAACAGAAAAGAAACAACTTTAGATAGAGTAATGAAAAGATTAACTAACAATTAAAATTAAAAAAAATGCCAAATCCAACAATTACAAGTAGTAGTTATGCAGGTGAATTTGCAGGGAAATATCTTGCAGCTTCTTTATTAACAGCAAAAACATTAGATGATGCTGCAATAACTATTATGCCAAACATCAAGTACAAAGCTGCTATGAAAGTAGGAGCATTTTCAAACTTAGTAAGAAGTGCAGATTGCGATTTCGATTCTTCGACTTCAGGTCTTACACTTACTGAAAAAGTAATAACTCCAACTGAGTTACAAGTAAACTTACAAATCTGTAAAAAAGAACTTCACGCTGACTGGGAAGCTGCACAAATGGGATATTCTGCATTTGATAGCTTACCTCCACTATTCTCTGATTTTGTAATCGCAAGAGTAGCTGCTGAGGTATCAAGCGCAACTGAAACTTCTATATGGAGTGGAGCTGCAGGAGAAGGAAACTTTGACGGATTAGCAACTTTAGCTGCTGCTGATGGAACTGTAGTAGATGTTGCAAAAACAACTGTTAATGCAGCAAACGTAATAGCTGAATTAGGAAAAATAGTTGATGCTATTCCAAGTGCAGTTTACGGAGCAGATGACCTACACATTTACGTATCACAAAATATCTATAGAGCTTACGTAAGAGCTTTAGGAGGTTTTGGTGCATCAGGGGTTGGAGCTAATGGTTATGACAACAAAGGGAATAACCAATCATTAAATGGTTTATTCTTTGATGGTGTTAAAGTATATGCTACATCAGGACTAGCTGACGACAATGCAGTTGCTGCAAGATCAAGTAACTTATTCTTCGGAACAGGTCTATTAAATGACAGAAACGAAGTTAAAGTAATTGATATGTCAGACATCGATGGATCACAAAACGTAAGAGTAGTAATGAGATATACAGCAGGGGTTCAAATTGGAATCGGTGCAGACGTAGTTCTTTATTCTTAATATTTTTAACTAACATATAAGAGGGTGGGTATTAATCTACCTACCCTTTTTTAATACTAACAATTATGGCTTGTATATTAACAACAGGTAGAAAAGTTCCTTGTAAATCAGCAGTAGGTGGTCTAAAGACTGTTTACTTTGCAGATTACGGAACTCTTGGAGATGCTACTATTGTAGATGGAGAAATTACTGCTCTTGCAGGAAGTCCTACTTTATTTCAATTTGATAT
>JAAHTG010001416.1_pt1 | contig 16424 bp, 15 predicted proteins | sample 6116081 | NCBI WGS metagenome assembly JAAHTG01 (sample SAMN13939989, study PRJNA603662) | sponge metagenome | isolation source: marine sponge | host: Mycale hentscheli | place: New Zealand | collected 2005 | reverse complement strand
TCTTCGTATTGAGTTTTACCTGCATCATTACGAAAGGCACGTAAAGTTTGTTTTCGGTTGCCATCTTCACTATAAGAAAAATGTAACCATCCGCTGGCCGGATCTCCTGTGTAAAATTCTAAAATTCCTTGATCAAATTCTGTGTTATCTACGATCCAGTTAAATACTTCCATGTTATCATGACCATGACATTCGAAATCTGCTGCTTGACCACGGCAATGCTGGGATTTTCTACTACTGCCGATTTTTTCGCTGAGATTTTCAGAACGATATCCACTTGAAATCATTACCGGTCCAAACTGATCTCTTACGGGTTGCAATACATTTTCGCAAAGCAATCTCAAATTCTCTATGTGTTCATCTGTAGGATGATTAGATATGCCATGACGCTCCGCTGTCTGCGATTTTGTGAGCTCTGACAAAGAAAAATTAGAACTTAATTTCATCCTAGTATTTTCTCCAACATAAAGAGTACTGCTGATCCCGCAACAGTTAAAAGAACCCAGTAGACTTTATCTACCTTACCGCCCAGTTTTTCTACATCTTCATGTACGTGGGATAAATTTTTCTTAACTCCTGATATATGTCCATACAGGGATAAAATGTGTTCTCTTGTTGTTTTAGGTTTTAGACTCATTATGCTATGCCTCTTTGTTTTAATCTTATAGCTTGTTCGTTCGGGGACAATAACGCAGTTTCAGCTGATGTCAATTGTGTATTTGGATTAACTTGTGGTTTAGCTGGTGCTGTAACAACCGGTTCAGGTTGTTTTGGTAGGGGTGGTGTCTCTATTTTAGGTTGTGGAGCTTCAACTACTTCTGTTTGTTCTACTTCTTCTACAGGAGCTTCACTTCTTAAATCTTCTCGATCATAATAAAATTCATCTTTTAGAGATCCGTATTTTAAATTACTTATTACATCTTTTAATTCATATTTTGGATATAGTTCATCATCAGATAAATTATAAGTAAAACCAAATTGTTCTTCATTAGCTCTAATTTTTTTAATTTTCTTTTCAAATCTTGACTCAGAAAAAGTTACTGGTACAAACTCACCATTTAACAAACTGTTAATAGTTTTTCTACTTATACCTTTTCTCTCTTTAAATTTTTGAATAATATCATACTCATCAAGGTCAAATTTTTTAGCTGCTTGAATAGCTTCATAAATTTCTTTTTGTAATCTAAATGCTTCTCTTTGAACACCTATAAATTCATCAACTAATGCTTGTCCTGTTCTTGCTCTAATATCTAATGGTGTATAAAATTTTTCAGCAGTGTATACTTCACTTCTAATTTTAGAGTAGTCTGTAATAACTCTATCTAAATCACTTAATATATCTATGTTGTAAGGTTTTAATCCTGTAGTTGCTCCTATTGCAACATCAGAAGTTTCTTTTACTGTTCCATAAGCAGATGGTTGATTTCTTATAGCATTAAAAACTTTTCTTCCCGATGTAATTAATCCAGGTTCAATAGTTTTTAAAATATGTTTAATACTTTTATCTATTTTTTCTATGTCAATATCAGAGTCGCTCCAAATTCTTCCACCTGATCTTTTTCTACCACTAATAGCTTCATAAATAGGTTGGAAACCAATAGGTTGTGACACGTAAGGTTCTACAAATGTAAAGATAGGACCACCTGGACCTAGTATTATGTTAGCGTAATCTTTAAAAGATAAATTTTCTTTTAATATTTCTTTTTCTCTTTTCTTTGCAAAGAATGCTTCAATAGGTTCTATAACTGCTGATTGAGGAATAAAATCTCCAAGACTTACAGCTTTAAATTTTCCTTTGTCTGCTTTAGTTAAAGCAACAATGTTATCATTTTTTTGATAGTCAGGTCCAAAATATTGTCTATATGCTTCCATGTCTTCTTCATCTAAACCTGTAAATTGACTATAGATTCCTTTTACTCCCATACTTAATCCACCTAGAGTAGTGTATAAACCAAGAATTCCTCTTAAACCCATTGCTCTTAATTGTGGATCAGAAGAAGCTGCTTCTTTCATAGAAATTAAAAGATTGTTTGAAGTTGTTCTTGTCATTTCCGCAGGGAAAGCTACGAAATTACCAAAAGGTGTTCGTCTCATACCAATAATAAGTTTAGGCACTTTACTATATGTTGGAATAGTATTTCTTGTGTACCACGCCGCGGCTTGTCTTATAGCTTCATCAATATCAACTTTTTGTCCCGATAAAGTTGTATCTAACAGATCTCTTCCCGCTATTTCTTTAAACCATGATCTAGCTTTATTAATATCATTTTTAAATAAATCTTTTGTAAATGATTTATACCAATTATAAGTATACCATTTCCAAACGTTGTCACCTCCAGCATATAATCTTGCAGCTTTTTCTGTAAAAGGATTTTTTTCTAATGCTTTAACTAATCCTTCTACGTTTTGATACTTACCATTTCTTACTTCTCTTAGTACGGCTTGAAGTTCTGAGGCTACAATGTTTTCATCTAATACTCCGTATTTAATTCCTTCATCAATGTTTGCAAGTAATCTTAATTCAGCTTGAGCATTACCTTTTCCAGCATTAAAAATATCATCGGCTACCATAGCAATAGCATCTGTTGCTGATGCTCTACCACCTATTACACCTCTAGCCATTGGAAACATCATTGCAGAATAAAAGTTTCTTACTTGTGTTTCAGGAGACAATACTGTTTTTCCATACTGTGCTCCGGCTTTTAATTGTAAAGCATTTTTATAAATACCACTTTGTAAAAGACCATCTAATATTCCTTTAGAAGAAGTAATAGCTTCAACTAAATCTGGAGCCCCATACAAAGGATTTTTTTGTGATTGTAATAATGTTTTCATAATACCAATACCTCTAGCACCAGAAACAATTGTAGGATTAGCTATTCCTGCTCTCTTAGCTGCTTCTTCTGTTTTAAATAATATGCCGGCTCTTTGTAATTCTTTGGCTAATCTATCAAACAACATTTTATTAGTTGATTGAGTAACCATTGATGAAACTGTAGTCATTACTGAAGCTTTTAAATTATTTTGTTGTCCTAATAAATTTTTAATAACTGTAGGAAGTTCTTCTCCTGTAGCTATAAAATTTTTCATTCTTAAATAACTACCAATCTTATTTAAATTTAAAAGAGGGTCTACCATATCAACTTTACCTAATCTTAGTGTTTCTCTAACCATGGCTTCTGCTTGTAATTTTCTAGCTTGGCCTTGTGATACACCTTGACCTCCAAAAACTTTTTTAGCTTCAACTCTAAATACAGCTCCTCCTTTTCCATTAATTAAATTAAGAGCAAATTGAGTTGCCTTTTTAAATACATCTGATGTTTCAGGAACTGCATAACCAGGATTTTCAAATATAGAAAAAGACTTTCTTAAGTAACCTTTTAAATTTCCTAACACTGCTTCTTTCATATCACCCGACGGTAAAAGATCACCAAATGTTTTTCTTATTCCATCAAGATCTTTTTTTAAAGCTTGAGATGTAGGTCTTAAATCTTTAGGTAAAGACGCTAAAGTTTTTTGACCTTTTAAAAATTGTAATACATTATCTAAATAATAATCTTGACTAGCTGGTGAGTTATGTAAACCTTTATTATATCTACTTTCAAAAGATTTAGCTAAATTGTAAGATCTTTTTTCTATACTTTCTAATAATTTTTCTGTTCTTCTTGCAGCTCTTTTTATTTCTTGTCTTGCTGCTGTGTTTAAAGAATATTGAATACCTGTTTGATTATCTAATGATCTAACGTACGCTAATTTATTATCTAATTTTTTTAAAGCTGACTCTAAAGGTTTTGTGCTTTCAACTGAAAACGTTCTCCATTTAGAAAATTCAGGTAGTGTTGCTTTCCATGCAGTTTTTGCTGGTGCACCAAACGCAGGTAAGACAACTCGTGTTCCTAAATTAGCTAAAAATTCTGCACCTTTTAATGTTTGTTTTGGAATTTGTCGTAATCCTGGTGTCCTTGCACCAAGATATGCTACAGGTTTAACTACTGTATCTACTGCTTTAGCTCCTATACCTAAAACAAAAGCGCCAGGCTTATATAAACCATACTTTGCTCCAATAGGTAATGCTTTACCCGCTAATGCAAATCCTGCACCAAACGTTGCACCTTCTGCACCAAATTTTAATTTATTAATAAATTTTGCAGCTGCTAAATCTCTACCTGTTTTACCTTCTTCACTTACTGGATCATAAAAAATAGTTTTTCTATTTGGTTCCGATACAACAAAATCTGCAACACCTAAAGATAATCCTGATTGACCTGCTCTTCGTGCAATACTTGTACCAAGCTTAGCTGATCTTCTAAAAAATTTATTTTCTATTTTAGATAGTGATGCTCTAAATGCGTTATATTTTTTACGAATGTTACCTAGTTTAGGTATTTGATTTACAAGTTTTAATGTAGCTGTAGAAGGTAAACCATATTGAACAGCAATTCTTCCTATGTCTCCTGTTAAAGTTTTAGGACTACCATGATTAGTTACAAAGTCTGTTTGTATTTCTTGTAATTTTTTTGTAAAACTTGTATTGGCTGCATAATCTACAGGAAGAGTTAATAAACTTAAGGCACCTCCTATTATATTTGCACCTGCTCCAGCTACTGCAGATTGAAATTCTTTACCTGCTGTTGTTTGTTCTGGTTCTAGTTCTTCATCTAAAAAAGGTTTTTCACCTTTTTCTTTTCTTTTTTTATTAATTATATCTAAAGCTAATGTAAATCCAAAAGATTTAGGATCTTGTCTTAATGTATCTAAATAAACATTTTTAGGTTTAACAACCCTAACTCTGTCACCAGGATTAGTTTCTATTATATTTTTTCTTGTATCAATATCTTTTACAGTTTCTTCAAACTGTTCTAAAGTTATATCTTTAAATGGATCGGCCATGTTAGGCCTCCTGTGGTAATACTAATTCAACGCCGTATCTAGTATTGAAATTATCTACGTCGGCTTGTGTAGTAATTGCTGCAAAATCAGCGAGAGCTTCGTAGCTATTAGCGAGTAATGTTACAATATCGTCTCCTATTTCTCTTGGTAATCTTGCTCTTAATTCATCATATGAAACTTGCATAGGTTGAGGATTATTAGGATCTATTGTTTCTGTTTCTTGTATATTTACATCAGCAATACCACCAGGTGTTTGTTCCATAACATTAACATCTTCAGTCATCATTCCTGTTAAACCACCTTCAGCTTTTTCCTCTACCATAAACTGACTTGTTTGTCTTAAGATTTCAAATTTCTTTTGATTCTTAAGTTTTGTATAACCTGGATCTGATGTTGTCCAAGTTGTTCCTGTTGCTGGATTAGTTGTAGCAGACATTATACGTCTTGCATCACCTTCAGCTTGATCTAATGCATTTGCATTTTTTAAAATTGAAAGAAAATCAGAATCATCAAGACCTCTTATGATATATTTATCTATATAATCTGCTTTTTGTTTTTGTAAATCTTTAACACTAGCTTCATCATTATTAGCTGCTGCTTCTTCAATATCTCTATCAAATAAATTATTTATTAATTTTTCTTTAAATCCAAGAACACCTTTAGCTTTTTCTAAACCTATTTCTCTTTCAATTTCAACACCTGTTAAAGTACCAGCTAAATTGTCTCTAGTTTCATTTGCTTTTGAAAGTCTACTATCTAATGATGAACCTAAATCAACTCCTAGTTTTGCAAGAGGTTGAGAAGCCGTAGCTAACACACCACCAATACCACCACCTTCTGATGGTCTTCCTAATATATCTAAACCTGCACTAGCTATTCTTAAATAATCACCAGTTGATAAACCTTGTTTAGGCATTGGTATACTTTCTCTAATAGTTTCATATCTATCTACAATGTCACCGTATTTATAACCAGGTCTTCCACCATTGGCTAAACCAGAAGCGATCCCCGTTCCGTAACTAGAAACCTTACCACCTCTAAACATTGGTCTTCTTAAAATTCTACTCATTATCCAAACATTCCTTTAAGTGATCCAACAGCTCCCATTAATCCAGCACCACCAATTCCTAATCCTAGTAATTGTTGTGTAGCACTTGGCGGAGGTGTTGATTGAACTTGTGTTGCTGCAGGGAATCCACCAATTACTGATGCAAGTTGTGGACCTACTAATCCTAATTGTGTGTAGTCAGCAAATGCTGCTTCTCTAGCTGCTTCTTGATCCGCGGACAATTGAGCTTGACCTAGTTGTCTTTGTAATCCACCAACTTGTTGTTGGTACTGGCCTAAACCTTGTTGCTGAGTTAATTGTGATTGTGCTTGTTGTTGTGATTGTTGAAATCCTTGTTGTCTTAATTGTGCTTCTAATAATGCTCTTTGTGTAGCTGCATCTGCTTGAAATACTCCTTCAGCTGCTCCCATTCTACTACCACCAAAAGCTCCTGCAGAGTAAGCTTGATCTCTTAATGCATTTAATCCACCAGCTTGTTGTCTTTGCATTGCTGCTAAAGATGTATCTATAACTTCTTGTTGATAAGGACTTTGAAATTGTTGATAAGCTTGTGGTCCTACTAAAGAATCTAAACCTGCTGCAGCTGTTGCTGCTTGTTGTTCTAAAGCTGATTGACCTTGTACAAATTGTCTACCTGTATATGTTGATGTTGGAATTGGAGTATTAAGAAGTTTTAAACCTTGATCGGTTACGCCCATTCCGGCTGCTTCTATAAACGGTTCCCTTATCTGTCTAGTTTCTGTTATTGCCATTATTTTTTAAGTCCTCTTAATTTTGCGTAATTACCTATCTGCATTTTTTCATGAGCTCTATCATATTCTTTCATTTTTTGAATATAATTCTTTTTACCTTGTCTTCCTTTTACTGGAGTTTTATCAGGGTATTCTTGCATTTTACCTGTTCTATCAGATTTTCCTTTTTTTGTTTTTATATTAACATGTTTAAATTCTTTGTTAGGAGTTTTTTTAGCTCTTTTTACAGCATTTTTTAAAAGAGCTTTCCCTGCTCCTCTTATTGCTATTCCTGCTCCTATTCCTATTGGTAATGGCATTATACTTTTGCCTCTAGTTGGTGCATTGCATCGTACATACGTTTTGCACCTTTGTTAACACTACCACCACCTGCAGCTCTAACTGCATCGGCTGTCATTACAAATTCGTTCTTACTTAATCTTGCAGGAACGTCATCTGCTTTTTCTTTTGTTCCTTCAGGTATAAATCCTCCACCTCTCATATCCTTATCCATACCAGTATTCAATAAATTTCTGTTCATAATACCACCATCAGCCATATCTAAATTTCGACTTTGATCAGCATATGTCATTTCTAACATTTCAAGTTCATCTGCTTCAGATGGAGTAAGAGGTATACCTTTATTATATTTGTCTATTAAAAAAGAATATCTTGAACTAGAATTATAACTTGTGCCACCACCAGCCATTCTTCTAGCATGATGTACACTACCACCGTGAGCCATACCTGATGTAGCTTGAGCTTTAAAATCTTCAAATGACATAGGACGAACTCCTAATTCTTCTTGTTCAAAAACATATTGTTGATACATTTCCACCAACATCGGATCTCTATAACCTGATGCTACTTGTGTTCCTTCTATACCTTGTCCTTGACTCATTTCATCAAAAGCTTCTCTTGCTTTTCTAGCTGCATCTTCTGGTGAAAAACCTAAATCTATAAACTCTTCAAAGAGACGTTCTAAAATTTCGTCGTTTTGAGCGTTAGATACTTGCTCTCCATATTCAACACCTTGATCTCTCATTAAATCCATAATACCTAAATCGTCTGTTTGTTCTTCTATTTCTACTTCACCGCCTGTAGCAAATCTTTTAAACTCCACAGGTTCCATTTCTAAGGGTCTGCCAAAAGCTGTCTCAACTGCATCAGCAGCTATTTGTAAACTACCTGATAAATCATAACTTTTTTTACCAGCTCTTGTTGCTTTAGATTTTTTCTCTTTATCAGTTAAATTTTCATCTTTATCTTTATCTTTATATTTATTATTTCCATATTTTCTAAGCATCATACTTGATGCTTCTCCCAAAGGTTCTAGTTCCATTGCTGTTTCTTGATCTATACTTCCAGCCTCACCAGCATAACTTCCTGCTTGATTAACTAAACCTCTTTTAAGAGTAGTAATACCACCACTTGCATAATCATCTGATGTATCATAACCTCTTCTTTTTAATTCTCTCATTAAACCTGCTATATCTCCTGCTAAATATAAATCAAATAAAGCTTCATTGTTAGGTAGTTGTTCTAAATAATCTTTGTAACTTTCATAGTTTCCACCACCTGCAAACCCTACTCTACCACCACTTGCATATCCATATTTATCTAACATAACATTAACTCTATCTTCTTCATAACCATTTTTAATAAAATAATCAAATATTGCTTGTCTTCTTTCACCGCTATCTTTCATACCTGATGATAATAAACTGTTGTTATAGTCATCAATAGATTGTTGATTTAGGTCTACCATAATTTCTGCAGTTGCTGGATTGATAGCTGTTGCTGCTGCAACTGAACCAACATTACTTCCAACATTTTTTAAATTTGTTACTAAATCTTGACCGGTCATTGATTTAAATTCTTGTGGAGCTACGTAATCTCCAACAGCTCCTGCTGCTCTTATACCTAAATTTTTAGCTTGCTCTAAAAGACCAGGATTAGTTAATCTTGTTCCTTCTATTCCTATGGCTCCTTCTGGTTGAATACCCGCGTTCATTAAATTATCTCTAGCTCCTGAACCCATGGCTCCAAGTTGTGATACGATACCTTGTAATGCTATTTGTTTTGCGTCTATATCTTCTCCTGATGCTGCTTGTGCAATCGCATTTGATAGAGCTGCTCTAGCTCCCATAGAACCTAATGCATTACCGGTTTGAAAAACTCCTGAACCCAAAGCTCCAGATGCGCCATATTTAGCTAACATAGCTGGACCTGCAATACCTGCTATGACTGGAAATAATGGAGACTTAACTACTTTTTTAGCAGCTTTAAAAATTTTCTTAGGTGCTCTGAATACTGATTTTAAACTAAATCCCATAATATATATTTTGTTTGTAAGGTGAAATGCAAGTTGGCTAGTCTTGTTATAGCCAGTATCTTACATTTTACTTGTTTTTATGTCATTCGTCAATGACTTATAATTTTGTATCTCCTCCTAAAGGTACGTGTTCTACAATGATTTTGACGTCTCTTTTAATATCTTCAGCTTTAGTAGCTGTGTCTTTATTTTGTACATCTGCCAACGCTTCGGCGTCTGACATATATTCTTGACCTGTTATCATGTTAGTTAAAGTAACTTCTGTTTCAGGTGTTAAGACTGGTGTTCTTGTACCATTAATCATCTCATATCTTATACTAGCTTTTTGTTCTGTAAACGGCACTATCTATCCTCTCTGTTCATTTCTAATAAACTGACTATTATATCTGGACCAGTAATATCTGATATCATTTTTAATTTATCATTTTCTTCTAGTATTAATATATTAACAATAAATTCATGATGGCTATCTGCAGCTATAGTTTTTTTCTGATAAAAATAAGTCACACTACTAGATTCAATTTTTATAGTAACAATTGCATCTCCGGCGCCTTCATTATAAATATGAATAGATTTAACTAAAGATCTAGAATTACTTGGAACTACATAAACATCTTTTTCAGTATTTGTTATTAAATCAGTATTTACTTTTTTATAAATATTAGCCATAGAACCACGTAAACCTTTCTTGATTTTCTTTTTGTTCTGTTAAGAATGTAGAATTTAATTGTTCTACAATTAATGCAATAGATCTATTAATTTGTCTTTGGTTATCTACTTCGTATTCTTCTTTAGGTTCTGGTATTCTTACATTTACTTTAGCCATTATCTTCTTCCATCGGGTTGCAGGTCAGCTTGAAACGTACCAAATCTCCACGCTTCACCTGATCCTGTGTTCTCTATTTTAAGCGCAGCATATCTACCGCGTGCTCTTGTATCTACTTTAGTCGTAGTTGAGTTAATTGTAAAGGGACTTAAAGTAGTATTAGTATTAGGGTCTGCAGGATAATCAGCTACAGATATAGTTACATTAGCATTACCTGTTAATGTTTTAAAGTTAGGTAAAAATCTACGCATAGCTAAAAAGTATTCAGCTGCACCTTGATCTGTCTGTAATGAAAAATCATAAGATTGTATAAAAGATGTTAAAGCTGTTGTTGAACCATCAGGATTAACTTGATCGGTCCCCGTTTCGTGCTCAAATAATGTTGTACTTCCTAAACCGCTGAGACCTACTACAGCAGGAAAAGCACCTGCACCATTTGATTTATAAGAAGTTGCATAAGGTAAAGGATAAACTAATGAATCAATCCAACTTGTTCTAATAGAATTAGTGTTAGTTCCTGTATACCAATTACCCATAGGCACAGGTGCAGTAGTTATACCATAGTTATAAACTACATATCTATTATTAAAATCAGATCCTGTTGCAGGATACCACCAAGTAACTTCTGTAAATAAATTATTTAAACCTGCACAAATTTGTTGTCCTTTAGTTGTATCAATATCATCAAAGACATAGTCTTCAACACTACATGGTAATGTTTTAACTGTACCATCAAAACCAAAGAAACCATTATTACTCATCCAATAAGCAACACCATCTATTTCTGTAACAGCGTTCTTACCAATCAATCCACAGTTAGTTCCTACTTGTTCAAAACCAAATGTAAAAGGAGCTCCTATAAATCTCATTGTATACAAAGCATTGTCAGTCCAAATAAGAATAGTTTCCTTTGCAACGAGTGCTGATACGATCCGCGTTCCGTCTTGTAATCTAAATGAACCAGCTGTGTTTGTAGCTAGTGTAGTAAATTTGTTTAGTTGTTCTGAATCAGAGAATCTAATTAACATGTCATCTTGTGTAGTTGCATCACCAATAGTTTCTTCTGTACCAAAATGTATTAAGTGTCTTGTAGTTGGTGATACTAAAGTTAGTCTAGATTTTGTAGGATTACCTACAGCATCTCCAGCTGTGTTAGTTCCTATTACAGTTGCAAAAGGAGAATTAACACCAGTCAACGCTCCGTCTGTACTTGGTGTTGTAGTTGAAGCGCGGTTTGATGTAGGATCTGTTGCTCCAGCATTCCAAGTAAAAGTTCTACCATTACCTATTGTTGCAATTAAAACTTCACCAAAAGTATCTAATGACCAAAGGCCAGGTTCTAGAGTTTGTGTTGATGCAGCCACAGCTGTTCCCCAACCTGTATCTGATCCACCTGTAACTACTCCGCCATATGTAGAAATACCAAAACCATAACCATAAGATTGTTCTGCTGGTCCTACAACTTCGTAAGGTTGTATATCAACTGTGCCATCAGATGAAGTAGCACTAGCTGCGTTTGGTACGGTTGCTGTAAATGTAGTTGTGCTTGGTACAGTAATAACTTGTACTACTTTACCTTCTAAATCTGCATCTGCAATTCCACTTGAACCGGCAGCAAAGTTATTAAAGATAACCATATCACCAATAGATAAACTATGATCTACTGCTGCTCCACCATTTTTAGTTGTAACAGTTATAGTTTTTGAAGTGTTTGTAGTAGCAATACTAGATGTTAAAAATTGTTGTTGAACACCAGAGTTGTTAACTCTAAAAGGTGTTATATCAAAAAGTTGTCCTTCAAAATATACAAGTAAAAATTTATCTGTACCTACTGCAACATATCTGTTTCCATCATTGTCAACAAAAGGTAACATCTTTCTTGTTACACCTACAATAGTTTGATCTAGTAAAGAAGCCCAACCTCCTATTTTTTCTGGAAGGCCATATCTAAATCTTACATTATCAGAATCGGTCCAACGACCAACAGCACCTACAGAAGTATCCTGTTTGTCTATTCCTGGTGCAAATTTAATTTTAGTTAGAGCCATATATTAGCTCCTAGGTATTTTTAAAAGTCCAACCTCTAGTAGTATTAATGTAAACAAGTGTTAATGATTGTCCACTTGTACTTAAAACTAAATTAGCTGCTGCACTATTAAGATTAGAACCATTAGGGTTGATAGTTAAATTGTTAGTAGCAAAACTTGCTAGGCCATCAATGATTGTAACTTCATCACCAACACTAGGTGTTGCCGGTAAGTTAACTGTAAATGGGTTATTGTTTGTACTACAAATTAATTGATCACCAGCTACAGCAGGGTAAGGCGCAAAGGTATCATTAATAGCATAGTATGCTTTTTGCATAATACCAATTGTTGTATTTGTACCGTCAGATACTAATAAAAGTTTTGCTCCTACAGGAACTGCTACTGCAGTACTTGATCCTGTTGTTAGTACACTTAAAGTCCTGTTTGACGTTCCTCTTACCGTTGCATCTTCTATAATAAAAACTCTAGTTGCTGTGCCTGTTGAAGTTACGTTAGGCATAGTTAAAGTTCTATTTCCAGCTAGTGTGCCTGTAAGTTTTAAATATAAATTTTTACCATTTGTTTTGGTACCATCAGCTAAACTTAAAGTAACATTAGCAGAAGCCATATCTACTGTTGCATATCCTGTTGCTGATTGTTCTAAAATTTCCAGATTAGTATTAGTTATGGTTCCCCATAAACCAGCTTTTTCACCAGTAGTTACTATTTCTAATGCTAGATCTTGTGAGTATGTTGAAGCCATATTATAAATCCGTATCTATATTTGTCCAAACGCTATCAGCATCTGGGTCAATGTTTTGCCATACAATAGCATTTATCGTGCCACTTGCCAAGGTAATTGGTTGTCCTGTTGGGCTAACGCTAGCATCAGCTGTAATTGTTACTGTACCTGTCGTTAACGTTTGTGGGTTGCCTGTAACATCTGCCGTCGCTCCAGCAGTAACTGTTATATTTCCCGTTCCAACCGTTAATGGACTACCTGTTAATTCAAAACTTGCGTCTCCTGTAATAGTGACAGTTCCAATGTTAACATTTAAATCATCGCCATTAACAATTTCAATAATATTATTAGCAGCAATACTTACATTACCAATATTAATTGTAAGTTGATTACCTGTTACGACAACTTTTACATTGCCTAAATCTAAATTCGTAGCTGAAAATGGAGCTTCAGCAAATGCATTAATACCTAATAACACTGACTACCTCGCCGTGGCTATGTCGCCATTAGTTGAAACGATGGGTTGACCGAAGGCCATGTAAATGTATCCTTGACCTGATGAATTCATACTAGTATCTGAATTATTAATTTTAAAACCATTACTACATAAAGTAGTTGCTAAAGTTGTAGATGTTCCTTCTGCACTACTAGTATTAGCAGCTAAATAATAATTATTAGTATTATATCCTGGTCTTTTATTGTCTAACATATACCAACTTTCTGTTTGACCTTTAGCTTTAATCATAACAAAACTAGGTTTAAATCCCGTGTAAAGAAATGGACCGTCGCTATTTCCTGTGCCTTCATATAATTCAAATTTACTGTAACCAGGTATTGCTGAAAAACAATAAGCTATATAAGTTTCTCCTGAAGCATTTGTTCCACCATCTGATTTTATAGAAAATACAGAAGATGTTGGTGTAGTGTCATTCCAAAATCCAGATGAAGTTCCTTCTGCACCACTAGTATTTAATTGAAGAAATTTTGTGTTACCTATGGAGTGATGATAAACAGCCCAACTTTCAGAGCCACTTGTTTTTTTAACTAACATCATTTTAGGAACAGTTCCTAATCCATGACCAACTGTTGCTGCTGAACCTGTGCCTACATATTGAACTATTGAGAAACCTGATGTTGTATCAACAGATACAGTTGAGCTAATAGAACCATCTCCATTAGCTGAACCTGAACCATTAGCTTTCCAATTCCAAGCAACATTAGTTGTTCCATTATCATTAACATTAGTACCTGATGAACCCATTGTAAAACCATCACTATCAAAAGATGTAATTAATTGTGCATCAGTTGTTTCACCATTAGTTAAACTAGAATAAATAACTTTGCTACCACCTCTTACTGCATCAAATATTCTTGAATCTTGTGAGCCACTTCTTTGTTTTTGCCATAGCCAATCAGGTTGGAAACCTACTCCTGTTATAGATTGAGAAGAACCTGTACCATTGTAAAGTACAGTATTAAAATAAGATGATGATTTTGGTATTGTTGAATAAGCCATTATACGTTTAGTCCTTTTGTTGTTAGCGGTTGGTAATTTGTTGGCACGTCGTATTCAAATGTTCCTGGTGTTGAAGCTCCTGTGCCCGCTGATGATACAGCAGTTGTTCCAAAAAATCCATTGCCAAAGTTAAAACTAATATTGTTATTACCACCTTGTGAACCACTGTCATCACCAACAGCAAAATGATAAAATCCATTTGTGTTTGAAATAGTATCAACATCAGTAATACTAAATCCACCTGTACTTCCTGATGGGTTTGCTGAATTCATCCAAACTCCATTCTTTGAAAAATATAATTTATTATTATCTAAATCCATAGCAATACCTATTATATCATTTGTAGTATAACTTGTTCCATAACTAGTACCACTTGAATTATATATAATCTCTCCATCAGTTTGTCTTAGTGCATAACTGTAAGTATTAGCACCAGGTTCAGTGTTACTTCTATTATTTTCTTGTGGATTTGCAGTTATACCTAACTGTATTGCTGCACCAGCATTTACATTATTAATTTTAGCTTCACAATAAATTTTACCACTATTAGCACCTAGTGTTGTTGCGTTATAAAATCTTGGACCACCATCTCCACCTACTGTAGTCATACCATTTGCATATGTTAGTGAACCATTTGGTCTGTATAAAGCATTTAAAACAGCAAAGGTATTACTAGCACAATCTAAAGTTGATGTTCCACTTCCTGACATTGCAAAATCATTAGTATTACCTGATGTGTCATCTCCTAAAGAAGATGTATCTTCAAAAGTAAGTATATAACCATTACTGCCATAACTTACTGTAGGATTGGCATTTGCTTTCCATTCGCCCGACGTAGAATTTGTAGAACCAAATGTACTTGCAGCATAAGCTGTACCATCTACAAATATAAATTGAGCAAGTAATCCATCAAAATAAGTACTATAAGAACCTGAATATTTAGCACCTATAATTTGTGCTGCTGCTGCATTTACATCTAATTCAAGATTTTGAGTTGGATATGTAGAAGTTCCAAAAGCTGTTTCTTGAACTCCGTTTACATAAATTTTTGCTCTATCTGATTCTGTACTTTGAGTAGTATCTATTTGAATAGTAATTGCGTACCAAGATGATGTATCTCTAAATAATTTACTTGTTTTTAAATTTATAGCATCTGATGCACCTTTAGAATTATATAATCTAAATTCATCATTTGAGGTAAATTCTATTTTAAATTGATAACCATCACTTCCATAAGATTGACAATAAATAACTTGCCCTGTGCCACCTAAACCTAATTTACTTCTTTTTACCCAAAAACTAAAAGTAAATGTTCTTTGATTTCCTGTTGATGATGGAGTGAATGATAAATAAGTTGATGCCATAATATATTCCTAGTTAAATTGCATTCCGTTTGATAAGCCATAAGAGCTAGTCAAACTAAATTGTCTATCTGTTGTTTGCGATTGTGAGTCCGTCGCACGAAGCGTGAACGTGTACGTTTGTGCAGTTGTTGAGGAACCACCAAAGTCTGTAGTTGTTATCACACCTGTGCTTGAATTTAAAGCACAATTTGCTAAAGATGCATTTGTTAATACGTTTGTTGTTTCACTGTAAACAATAGAATCACCAGTTGCTGCAACTGTTGCAACCGTTCCTGAAAAATTACCAGCTACTGAACCTAAAGATCCAGCTGCTGTTGACCATACTGGCGCTGCTGATGTAGATAATTGATTTGTTGATCTAACAGATTGTCCGTTAGGATTAGTTATAATAATAAAATAATTTGTACCGTTAACTAAACCTGTTCCCGTTCCTACTGTTAATTGTGTAGCACTATCAAATTGTACTGTTGCTGCGTGTTGAATAGATCCATCTGTGTTAGATTGAAACTCAACTCTAGGTGTAGAAGCATAATTAGTTCCTGTTATTACAATAGATGTATTAACTCCACCTTCAACTGTAGTTGGTGCGAAGCTAGAGATTGTTGGAGCGGTAGCTGCATCATTTACTTCTGCAAAAGATAAGTTACCTGAACCATCTGTTTTTAAAAAATAACCATTAGTAATAGATTGTGGAAAAGTTAAAGTGTAACTTTGACCGGCTGAATGCGGCGGAGATTTCAACTTAATTCCATGGGAGTTCTGCGAACAATTTAATTGTAAGTATCCATCAGTTGTACCATCACCTTTGACTGTAACGCCAGGTGTACTAGAAGTAGATATTAAATCTAGTTTAACTGTTGTGACGTTTGCGTCTGTTATCCCTGGTGTTTTTATTTTTGTTGTCATAATCTATCTCGCGTTTGC
>JAAHTG010000663.1_pt3 | contig 16445 bp, 20 predicted proteins | sample 6116081 | NCBI WGS metagenome assembly JAAHTG01 (sample SAMN13939989, study PRJNA603662) | sponge metagenome | isolation source: marine sponge | host: Mycale hentscheli | place: New Zealand | collected 2005 | reverse complement strand
ACTATTTAACTATAATAAGAGTCTAATTTCTATTTTGTATAACTCCCTTAACATCAAAATTTGATTTTGGTTTAATTTAGAGATCCAACACTACAAACAATCATAAACAAACAACAGATTACACACAGAGTAAACAAATAACTACAAAGACCTCTCAAAAATGCTTTGCTTTGACCTTATGGAAATGGTTGGGCATGAAGTTGAGGCCATTAGAACTCTTAACAACCTTAAAAACCATAAGGATAACTCACAAGCATTCCTCAACAACATCAAAAACCACAACGGGAACTTCAAGTGTATCAACATCAAACTCCTAAAAAACTGGAATTAAAATAAATTAGTTAGGAGTAGTTAGGTAGTTTTTTTTATTGTCCTATTACGTAAAGACTAATAAATATACTCGGTTAACATCAAAATTTGATTTTGATTTATTTAGATATACAGCACAAACAAACAACAACAGTTCCTAAGTAAACAATACTTATGAGCTGCTCAATGGAACTCCTAAACTTTTTAGAACAATGTGAGAAACCAGCACCACCCCCTACACTCTGTTTTGATATTATGGAATTGGTTGGGACTCAGGTGGAACAAATTAGAACTCGGAAAAATTATAATAAGTGTATGGAGGAGTTGATACAAGTAAGGGATCAAATCATAGAGAGAGGTTTTATGGGTGATGATACATCACCTATATTAAAAAGTATAGCGGGACACGATTGGTGTTATTTGAGAGAGTGGATATATCAAGATCATGATATCCATTGTGGTCCTGTGGAAGTATGGAGTCAAGATCCTGAAAGTATTATAGCACTCTGGTTTGATGGTTGTTCTACGACTGGAAAAGTTGTAGATGATATGCGTGAAGTTGTGAGTTGGAAAAACACTCCCGAAATGCCTGGATTTGAGGAGACAGATTGGGGTCTTTTATATAGTATAACTGGATATCATCACAGATACGGGCATATGTATGTGTAAAGTCCTTAAAAAATTAGTTAGGAGTAGTTAGGTAGTTTTTTTACTGTTGATCTAAAATATCCAGCCCCCCGACATCGACCGACTCTGGTAGAATTGTTTGACCTGAAATATCCACTACGGTTGCCTCTGGTAGATTTGTTAGTTTTACTAACTGATAATACATTTTAATAATATCATCTTTTGATGTTGTAACTTGTTCCCTGAGTTCTTCAATATACTTCACGAGATCAGCCTTTTCACACATAAGTAGTTGTTCGGTAGTGTATGAGTCCATGTTGTTTGTTTATAAAAAACTACTAAATCTAAAATCAAATTTTGATATTATAAGACAACTCAAACCTCATCTTCAGACTCATCTTCCCACTCACACTCTTTCATTTCACATACAAATTCCCCTAATTCAGTATTATCTTGTTGCCATTCTTCTTTAGACTTAGAAGAGATTGAACCACAGTAGTTATCAAGAACAGTATTACCACCCTCCATAATCTTGTGACCACAGAATTCCATGCCGTCCTCAATATAGATCCATTCTACCTTTACATCAGGATGCTGAGAGTGAAAATACTGTAGCGCTTCTTCAGGAGGACACCAGGCAAACTGAACTCCCATTTGTATTTTTTTATCTCCCCATTTACTTATATTGCTAAATTCATCTTCACACAAGTCCCACTTAGTTCCCCAGTTATCACAATTCCACTCATACCAGTTTTCCTCCTCCTCTGCTGGACGGGGTCTAAGAATATTCAGAAATGTTTTTGTTTCCTGTATATCCTCCAGTAGTTTATCAAGGAACTCCTTGTTATCACTCTCAAATGTAATGTTTGTGATACACCAGTTAGGCATTTTATGTGTCTGTTGTTTTTTTTTGTTTATGAGTTATTGCTGTTTGTTGATAAAAAAACTACTAAAATCTAAAATCAAATTTTGATGTTATAAGACAACTCAAACCTCATCTGTATATTTAAATGTAAATCCATACTCTTCAGTGATTAATCCATCTGGTTTCTCTTTTAATAATGGTTGAAGATACTGATCACACATTTCTTTTGGAGACATATATATCACTCTCATAAATGTATTGAAGAATCCTCCCATACAAGTGAGTTTTTTATTGAGATTGATTTCAGCATTAATAACAACCTTACCGTGTAAAACAGTGTAGTGAATGAATTTATAGCCATTAATTTCCTCACTGGGAAACAATTGATATCCTAAACGATACATACCTGACTCATCTGTACATTTTGTTCCTGGGGTGTTATTATACTTCTTACCGTTGTATTCTACCTGCTTTTCTATTATGAAATCTTTTTTTATATCCTTACCCTTTGCGAAGGAGAGGACTTGCTTACGCAGTTCATCACGGCAGTATGTTACTGAGGACATTGTTGTTTGTTGTGGTAGATATCTAAATTAATCCAAAATCAAATTTTGATGTTAACGATTACTTAACCCACTCATAAAATTCATTTGCTCTTTTACTCTTTTTATGTATAGTTGACTCACAGCCTTCTTCAATAAAACTTGCGGGGTAATTTAAATATTGTAGGACACCTGATGAGCCCATCATTACATCAATCGCCGAAAATCGTGGACGAGAATGAATATAGTCCAAGAGTTCATCGGCAACTTCCCATTTTGGTATGATATACGACATGGTCATCAGTACTCTGTAACCGCTGACCCAATTGATTCCTTTTTTTAATGTAACATCTACAGGAGAGTTATCCATCATTTTTGTCTTATGTATAAATCCACCTACATAAGTAATACCATCTGTAGGATACTCTGTAGGCAACTCATCTACTTGAACCGCATCATCTTCACAGATTAATACATTATTTAATTTGTTCTTCACAATATATAATAATATATTAATGTGACTCGCAAAGCAACCACATCGACCGAGGTGACTCTGTCTCGGGAAGTTATACATAGAGCGCATCCTTTGATCTAATTCATCTGTTACCTCCTCTCTACTTACAGCAGACACTCTAATAAAATCAGTCTCTTTAAATTTCTCTCTTCTATGTTGATCGGAATCTAAATTGATGTAAAACTTGTTTTCAATCATATAATAAAAGATATCTTTTTTTTGTGTTTAATTTACGTAAAGATTATATTACATATCATATATGAATGAATCTGAGATTGAGTTGAAAGCACAGAGAGCCGCTTATGCCAGGGAATGGAGGATAAAAAATAAAGAGAAACACGATGCCTATGTTAAAAATTACAGGGAAAAGAATAGGGAAAAAGTATTACAATACATGCGTGATTACACTAAGTTAACTCCTGTAAAACAAAAGAGAAGAGAGTATATCGCTAAAAATAGAGATAAACATAATGAAAACTGTAGGAATTATTATGCTAAAAATAAAGAGAGGTATAAAGCATATCGGAAGGCTTATTATGAAAAGAACTCTGAGGTTCTGAAAGCAAAGCAAAATTATAAAAATATGAAAAAGAGATATAATAAAACTAAGGATATTGTTAAGGAAATGAAAAAACCTAAAATCATAGTTAAGTTTGACTAAGGTAAAAAAAAGATAACTTATTTATTATAAATGAATCAGACAATTCATCAGGTTTTTTTAAAATTTAAACAAGGTAAGGAATTAAATGATATCCCTGTGTTTAAATCTATGACTGAAAAAACAGTAGACTATTGTTCTGAAAGAAATATTAATTATAAATTATGGAGGGAATCAGAGTGTAATCAATTAATTAATAAATATCCTCAATATAAAGAATTGTATGTAAACTTTAGAGAAGAAATTCAACGGGTTGATTTTATAAGATATCTTATTTTGTATGATCAAGGAGGTATTTACATTGATTGTGATGTAGCACCTATTGGAGATGTATCTGAATTATTTTCTATGGAACAATTCTTTGTTAAATGGCATGATGATAAACGGAAATTACCGTATAATGCTGTCATAGGCTCTGTTGCTAAAAATCAATTATATGAGGACATTTTTAAAGAAATCATTAAATCTAATAAAGAAAAAAGTCAAATGGATATTTATGATAAGTGGAGGGGTAGATTTGTCTTTCAGACTACGGGTCACTATATGTTACAACGGGTTCTCAAATTAAAAAAATATAAGGATGTTAAAAAACTGGATATCTTAAAAATACATACCAAAGGAGGTATTGATGTTGTCAGTGATGTATGCCCTATATTCGAGGACTTCAACGCATCTGTCTGGTATAATGATTCTCCTAATAATTTATTGAGTTCTCAAAAAGTCCTTGAGTAAGGTTAAAAAAAAGATATCTTTTAATTGATTGTGTAAATGATTATCCATCAAATATTTTTAAAGGTTAGTGATAAAACATTAGAGGACTTCCCTTGTTATATTGAAGGAATTAAAATATGGAAAGAGTTTTGTAAAAAACATAATTGGGAATATAAACTATGGACGGATATCCCACAGGATATATTAGATGAAGATGATATATATATCTTACAACAATCTAAAGGGAGACATCCATTTATCCCTGTTGATTATATGAGATTAATTGTTTTAAAAAAATATGGTGGAATGTATGTAGATTTAGATGTAACTCCTAAGGATAAATTTAAAGAAATTATGAATAATAAAATAATCATCGGTTGTGGGGATAATGTTGTATCAGCCAAAGAAAGGACAACTCATAACAGTAATGTAATTAAATTACCTCATCACTATTATTTATCTTTAAAGAAGTTTTGTGTTAAGACTTTTAAACGATTAATACAAATACCTATTTATGATACATGGAAAATTAGATTTTATTTAAGGTCGGTAAGTGCTCCTATGCTTGATAAATTTTTAAAACCTATGAACATACCTATCTTTAATGATTTTGAAGATTACTTTGAAGATAAAATGACTTCTACCTGGGATACTCCCGCGTTAAAGAAACAACTTAAAAAAATAACTCCTGTTATAACTAATATGAGTGAAATTAAAACTATTAAAATCTTCAGCACCGATGATTGTGTTAAGATGACTGGCGGTAAATGTAAAGGATGCGAGGGAACTATTGTTAAGGTCATGAAGTTATTCTGTTCAGTAAGAATTACTAAGGATAAAAAGGGTCAGCCTGTTTTCTCTGATAAACCGTCAAAGGTAAAAAGAGATCATATTGTTATTGTAGAACCTACTCCTCTTGAAATGCCCTCCGGGTCTGATCTCAAGGTTGTTGATGATCTTGAACCTACTTCTAATCTTATTGATTATATTGATCAGAAATTAGCCCAGGAGTCTAAGGTAGAGACAGTTCCCCCTGTTGAAGATATTGTAGAGGAGGTAAAACCAACTCTTATCGACGAAAAGGGTGTAAGGGGTTCCCTACCCAGTATTGATGATTGTATTAATTTAAGAGATGAAAATAGATTCCTTAAACTTCAAGTGGAAAGTCTAATTTCCTGGCAGAGTCATGCGTCAGCAGAATGTGCTAAATTTAAAAAGGAAGTTGAGGACCTTAAAAAACAAATGGACTCTACTGCTGTTAAATATAGGAAAGATGAATTAATTGATCTTATTAAAAATCTATAAATTATAATATGGAGAGATATACCTTAGCAGATGTAGGTATTTTAATAACTACTATTAGCGGAGCAATTGTACTCATATTAGGAGCCTTACAAAAGAGTAAATGTAAAACTATTGATTGTTGCTGTATTAAGTGTGAACGAAATCCAGCGTTGAAGACTGATCCATCACAGATGACTCCCAGGTTACCTAAACGCTCTCCTGATGATGCTGCTGCCGCCCCATGAATATTATTAATTTCATATAAATAAAGATATATAAAAAACAAATACTCACAAAGAGAGCATCTAATTTATCCATACTTCTTCTAACTTTAAAATTTGATTTTATTTATGCTTGTTTTTTATTACAGAAACAAACAATGAACAACCACGAAATTAATATGTATATCACTAAATTTAGAGATGAGATGAAGTTTAAAGACAAGAAACAGGGCTATAATTTTAAAACAAAGATTAATGAATATAGCAAAAGAGAAACATTTAATATAACCTATGAGTTATTTAAATTGTGTGTTCAGAAAGATAAAGAGTTAGAAGAACTAAAAGCAGAAATCAAGGTTCTGAAGAGTTATAGAGACCACTTCAGACAATGTTATGAAAAGGAGCAAGAAAAAAGTCGTGGTGCTGTTTATGTTGATGGTAAATTGATTGTAGATTATGATGGTGAGATACATGGGCATAATTAAATAAACTGTCTGGATAATAATTCATAAATCTGCTGTAGTTTCTGCATTAGTTTAGTATTCCCTGTTGGTTTATCAGGATGATATTTCTTTGCTAAAGAGAAGTAATTTTTTTTAAGTTCTTCTTGAGATTTGGATTTTTTTAATTTATAAAATTTATCATCTTTTCTTATTTTAACTACATTCGGTGATTGTAAAGATGGATCAGTAAAACTGAAGTTATCATTAAAATAACGCATGAAATTTATTTTAGCATTCTCCCAATATTTATTATAACGGACTTCATCCTTTTTCTTTCTATCCGCCATACACCCAGGACAGAGCGGATAATATATTGGATTTCCGTGAGGACAATATTGATTATAAATATCATCCATCTCAAACAATAGATATAAATATATTTTTTAAAATCAAATTTAACAACTATCCATCTCTAAATTCTCTTTAAGACCTTTAAGTTGTTTCTCATATTGTAATTGTAATAGTGCGTATCGTTTACAGTTAGATTCTAACTTTATCCGCGCGCGTTCTGCCTCATTCCTATACTTAATAATCTGATCACCTAACTCACGTTTTTCTTGGAAGTGTTCTTTTTTTAACTGTTCCATTTGTTCATTATGACTTTCTTCAGTAATATATCCTTTTTCGTTCTCAATCTCTTCTAATTGTTGTTCTAACTCTTGACGCTCTTCAGCCGAGTAACGCATGTTACGTTCATATTTAGCCACAGATATATATTTACCATTCTTACATTCATCTTCAAGAAAACTATCATTACTAATAAGTTCTTGCCACCATTCATTTTTACTATCATATAATTCTTCACTTTCATAGAGTTTCATGAATAATTGAAAGGCTCCTATATTTTTATTCACTTTCCAACTATTTACAAAAGAACTTTTTAATAACTTCTTCTCGTCTCCTTTTAACTTTAGATGTGTATTATTTACGATCTCAAATATTTGTTGTTTTTTATTTCTTGTTAATTCGGAGTATTCCATACAGAGTAAGGTTAAAATAACTTTAAGTAAATTTATACTAACTTCTCACAAATGGTAAATTTGGTTGGTATATATAACCTACCTCCCTAATTTTTTGATAGTATCCATAGACTCCTATATTTATGTTCCGACCTTTTTGCACATCACAATTTAGGTTGTATATCCTTACTTTTTTTACCATTTTTATGATATCTTATTTATTTAGACTTCTTTTGTTTTTTATTAGTTTTGTTTTCTTTAAAACCCTCAAAGACATCTACTGGTTTAATACGTTTATCTTCTTCAACACCTTTCGGTATATTAAATTGTAAATCTGTTATTGGTTTAATATGTAATGTATTGCCTAATAAATTACGATCAGTTCCATTATTAACTTGTTTTACTTTTTTAACTTTTGTTTTCTTTCCAGTAAAGTGGGGCATGTCTATAAGATACCTAAGTTTTTATTTTTCTATTTTTTTATTAGTCTTATTTATAAATGTCATTGTTGATTTGCTCATCAGGTCAAGAGAAGTATACTACTACGGGGTTTCAGACTCTGGATAATGATAATGTCCTCACATCAACTGCGGTGGCGGCAGGAATACAGGATCCAGCCTCCTTTACTAACAATATCAATCCTGTTGTTAAGATACCACCTAATTCAGAAGTAGCACTGAAATCTGCTTCTTATTTTAAAAGTAAAATGTTTCAGATAGGCAGTAATACAAGTTTCGCTTTTTACTTCGGAGAATATTTAAGGAGTAGGTTTGGTCTTGAGCCTAATAAATCACTGAGTGAATTGACTAACTTTCCTATTCCTATTCCTATTCCTAAGGGAACCTATAATATGAGGACTTTTGCGAATGCTTTGTCGGGGTGTTTTGATACATACATATCTCACCCTGATTTATTCAGAAACTGCTGGGTAGAACCTGCTGCTGAACAAGGAGATTTAACTCATCTAAAAGGATTAATATTTAATTTTGAGCAAGGAAAGACTGATGCGTTAGTAGATGCGTCAACTGAACTTGCTACCTCATCTACTGTTAATGAATGGAAGACTGGACAGGCAGAATTTTTCGCATGGAGCGCAGCCACTTTAAGATATACTGGATCAGCATTAGCAGATGCTGATAATAATTATGGTATCTTAGAAACTGCTCCTATATCTCAAAGAGGTGGAACCATGAGTTGGAACGTAGAAAATTCTAAAACATCTGGATTTAGAATTGGATTAACAAGACCTACTGCCCGTGATGGTCGTGAAGAACCACAAATATTTAATTCGGGTGGAGATATAGATGTCTTCTTTGATTATGTATTAGATTATAATGGATCTACATATAGACTCTATCATTGTGTAGAAGAAGCAGGGGCATTAGTAATGAAAGAAATAACTTATTATAGTAATGATAAAACACATTTCACACCTAACTTAGATGCTGCTGGGTATTCTAAAAAGTATCTCCCGATGCAAGATGGAGGACTCTGGACAGATACCAAGGCAGCGGCTGCTGGGACAGATCCAAGTACTCCCGTATCAGTTGATTTTATTGTTAGTGGTGAAGATATTACCATTCAATATACCGATAATAATGAAGACGTATACGCATTGACCGATACTCGTTTATGTGTTACAACTAATGCTAATGTTTTAGCACAGACTCCTACAAGGAATTTATTCCCTAAACCTACTGGACTGACTACTCAAGCACTCTATGCGAAAGTCAATACAAAGGAAGCTAATGGATTTCTTACTTTAACTAAGTTTGAGGCACCGACACCTGGTAATCAGACATCAATATTTGAGAATGCTGACGCAGCACAAGGAATAATTTACAGATATCCTCAAATATCAGATGCGACTATAGCAGGTGGAAGAAGGTCGGCTGGATCATCATTCTGGGGTCGATCTGTATTAGATGGAGATATGAAAACCAGAGAAATAGCATTATTAGTGGATAGGGCGGAACCCTACCAGAGTGGATTAACAAAAGCACAGAAACAATATGTAGGACTCGGGGGTCCTAATGGAGCAACTCCTCCGGTTAGAATCACGGAAGGAGATCCACTTATACCAGACCCCGCTGTAGAAGATGCTCTTGGAATTGCTTATGTTAGGAGTATGATATTAGTTCCTTCGACTGATGGAGTGGGAGCCAATACAATAAAAGGATCTTATGCTACGGAAACCTCAGATGTATCGGCACTATTTGGATTACCTAATGATACATTTGTTGGATCAAATAGAGCTCAAGGATATAGTTATTTGTCTGCTAATGCTCCCAGCGCCACCTCTACAGGTCCTCCAACAGATACATTAGGAGCATTCCATGGTTGGTATTTAGGTTCAGAAGAAGCACCAGTCTTTTCAAGAGGTCAAATGTTTCTTAGGATCCCACAGTTTACCCACACCTCTCAGAATTTTGGTAAGGGGATACCTTCTAAAATTATATCATCGCTACCCCCTGCTACAGATAACGGCACCGCAGGCGAGATTTACTATGAACCCGCAAATATGACCTATGTTGCTCTGAACAATCCAACTGAATTAAATATTAATGTTCTTACTCTGGAGGTAGTTGATAAGCAAGACCAACTCATTGAGGGGTTAAGTAAGAGTTCAACCTTTGTTTTACACGTAAGACAAAAAAAATAAATAGAAGATAGTAAATTAATATAAGTAAATTTTGTATAATTATTATATTTGTATCTTTATAAATATGACAGATCTTAATGTATCTATGGGACCTCCTGAAGAACTATCTGCTCCTACCGATGATGATAAGCGTCTCATTGATAGTATAAAAAATGCTCCACCTGAAGCACCAGAAGAAGTCATAGAGGTTGAAGAACCAGCGTCGGATATCGCAGAAGAGTTAGAATTAAAGCAAGTTGTAGATGAAAAGGTTATTTTTAGTGAGGAAGTTACTGAAGATCCACCCAGTCCTCCAAGTAAAAAAAAGAAACCACCTTCTGATAAACAAAGAGCTCATTTAAAAAAAGCGCGGGAAAAGGCTCTTGCGACACGTAGGGCAAAGGCGGCAGATCGTAAAAAAGTAGAAGAGGCTAAAAAGGCAGAGCGTGAAAAAAAAAGATTAGAAAGGGAAGAAAAACAAATTAAAAAAGAAGAAAGTCAATTTCAGAAACAAAAAAAATTACAGGAGTCTGTACCTACTCCTACCCCCACCACCACTTCTGTTCCAAATAGCATGCGTCAACTATCAGAACAAGATATCATAAAATTACAGCAGGCAGCCATAGAGAATTATGAAGTCACACGTAAAGCAAGAAAACAAAAAAAGAAAGAGGCAGAGCAAAAGGCTAATCACGATAAAAAAGTATATCAGTCAATTGCCAAGGCAGTAAATCCAGATGATGTGTGGGCATCCTGTTTTCAGTAAAGTTAAATATGGATAATAAAAATATCTATTGATTCATATAATGGAAGGACAACCCGCACCAGAGATTTTACCTGTTAAAAGTTTACCTGATACCGATGACAGACCCCTACATCCTAACCTTCCTAAACCACCAGCACTCCTACTTATGATAAGTCCTATAAGGACAGGGAAATCAACTATCATTAGTAACCTCCTCCTAAATTCTAACTTCTTTGGTCAGGATTATTTTGATGAAACTATTGTATTCTCTCCTACTATACATAATGATAAGACGAGTCGCTTCCTACGTAAATCGGCGACCTGCTACGATACTTATTCTGATGACACTCTTCAGGGTATTATTGATGATCAATCATCTTATGAAGATAAATCTATGCGACCATCTATTGCCCTCATACTGGATGATATTATCGGAGTCTTCAAAGGTAAAGGCGGTAGAGAACCCATGATTAACTCACTATGCTCCCGCTTCAGGCACTACGGTATAGATTTATTATTAATGAGTAGTCAAAATTATCGTAGGGTAAATCCAGTCATTCGCTCAAATTCTACACATATGATTATAGGATCACCTTTTCCTAATGTTAAGGAATTGCATAAAATTTTTGAGGAGATGGGTGATAGTTTCGGGGGAGCAGCAAATATGGAGGCAATCTATAGGAAAGCCACACCTAACAAGTATGACTTCTTATATTTAGATCTAACACAGAATCCTCCTGTTGCTTATAAAAATTTTCAGGAGAAGATAGCAGTAGGCGGTCAGGGATATGCTGATATTGTTGCTGGTGGTAATTTTAATATGGGTGAAGTAAATGATACACCTATTGATGAAAAGAAAAAACAATAAATTAATCTTTAAATAATTTTAATATTTCATTCATATATAAAATGAGTGATTTCGCTTCTGGGATTGATGTTGAAAACAATATGTTATCAGAGATGAGTCAACGTAATGCTAATATAGGACAGCATTACGCTGATCAGGTTAGAGGATATAATACTATGCTACAGAATGAAAAAGATAAAGCAGGAGAAGATGGTAGAAAAGAATTAGAAAGTCTAAGAGATCCTGAAAAAATAGGTTCAGAATTATCACAGGTCACACAAGTTGGTGAAAGGACGGCAGCAGCAAGGGGTGTCTTTAAAAATGTATATGGATCTAATATGTATAAATATGCGACTAATTTAGGGAGGACTGGTGATGAAACTACCTTAGGAGTTAAACCCTTAGGACAGGCAATCAGTAAAGGTGTGGGCATGGTTAGAGCACGGGGGACGGGTGATTTCACTCCGGGTGCTATTTCAGAAGAAACCGCATCAAGGTCAGTAGCAGATACACCAACTGAATCATTACTTGGTGATTCACCCAGTGTTTCAGCCTCTCCTGAATTATCTAACTCTTTAGAAGAAGCAAGTGATAGATTCACTCCCCCTGCTACAACTTCACCTGATCCAGCACCTCAGGCATCATCGGGAGCAGGCGGATCTGCTCCCGAAGGCGCGGCTGTTAGTGAAGGAACTGCAGCAGAATCATCAACAGGTATTCCTGCTGTTGAGAATGCTACTACAAGGTCTGCGGCATCTACGACGACCGCAGTAGTAGAAGGATCAAATGAGGCAGCAGAGGGATTAGGAGGAGCAGCAAAGGCAGGACTATCTACCGCAGCAGACTTAGGAGCAAAAGCAGGAGTAGGATTAGGTATCATAGGGGGAGCAAGTTCATTAGCACAGGATTTTTCAGGAGGTCATTTCCATTTAGCAGGTGATAACGGGGCTGAGAAAGCAGGTAATGCGATGAGTATGGCATCAGGGGCATTAGATACTCTTGGACTTGTTGCTCCACCATTAGCAATTTTAGGAGGACTTTTAGGTGTTGGATCAGCAATCGCTGATATATTTGGTCATGCTAAACACGCATCAGCACCACCCACTCCCGCTGCTCCCCCTCCACCTCCTCCTAAACCTATTCAAGAAACAGTTGCTTCAACTGCTGTCGGTCAAGTTGCTTCACAAGGAGCAGACACTCTTCACTCCATTGCTGGAACTACTTTCTAATAAATAATTATGTAAGTTATCATAAAAATGGTTAAAATGGTTATAAAAAAATCAGATAAAGCAGGTAAAAAACTAATGGCTGTCTTTACTAAGGATAATGGTAGAACTAAAAAAACTTATTTCGGAGCAGCAGGCATGGATGACTATACATTAAAAAAAGATAAAGAACAAAGAAAAAGGTACCGAACTCGCCATAAAAAAGATTTATCAACTGGTGATTATACAAGGGCAGGATATCTTTCTTATTATATTTTGTGGGGAAACTCTACAAGTCGTAAAGATAATATTGCTGCTTATAAAAAAAGATTTAAGTTATCATAAAAATATTTATCTAATAAAACCTAAGATCAATATTTAAGTTTTTTTTTAATTTTTTTTATATTAGTCTTATTTATAAAATATGTCATTTTGGTCCAGCGATGATAAAATACCTGTCCGCCAGTCAAAGGTTGCCCTCCAAGTTGAGAACGGTTTAGATTTTAAGAGTAAACAGACTCTACACTTTCACATCCCTGCTCAAGTAGGTTTCATTCAACCGAAGGAAACTTATCTTCGATTTGATGTTAAGATTGATGACAGTTCCCTTACTGGATCTCAAAGATTCATGCTTGACAAGATGGGTGGATCATGCCTCATACGTGATATTACCATCAGAAGCGGTGGCGCGGGTGGTGTTGTTCTGGAGGAGATTCAGAACTACAATGTATTAACTGGTCTACGTTACTCGTATGAACAGAATCAGTCTATTAGAAATAAAAGATGTCTTACAGAGGGTGGGGCACAGCATAATGAAAAGTCGGCATCAACTATGCATAATACGATGTCTGACACCAATAATGTTACTGAAAATGCTTATTTTGAATGCTTTGAGTCAAGCACTGCATCTCAAACAACTGCTCATGTATCTAAAAAAGTTAAATGCCTGCTACCTCTTCACACAGGAATTTTCCAAAATGATAAGGTATTCCCTGTTATGCTTACAGAGGGGCTTCGTGTTGAAATCTTACTGGAAGACGCTCCGAGATGTATTATTCCTTTATCTCAAGTATCTGATAATTGTCATTTAAATGAAAAGGTAATTTTCCATTCTCTAAGTGGAGATGATGATTTGACTGATGTATGGGATGCTCCTGGTGGATTAACTCCAAAAATCTTTGTTAGACGTGATAATTCACAGGGTTCGGCAGCAACTTTCCCTTTTGCTGTAGGTGAATTTTTTGATCTGGTAGATATGTCTCAAAATCAAAGTGAAGGAACTACGGGTAATACTAAGGAACAGGCAGCCATTCTATCAACGGATAATCCTATGCAGATCGCTTCTATTAAACATTATCCCTACAACGCAGGGGCATCAGGCACGACTGTCGGCGGTAAATGGGGTCTAACTGAAATCACCTTAGCGGGTGGTGGTGTAACTCGTAATGATGCCCTCTACAATAATCGTCAATTAGGTAAAGGGAACACTGTTCCGGCGGCGTGTTGGGTCATGGTATCTAAAACTCTCCAGCAATCTTCGGTTGATGCTATTGATTATGAAATATCCGATGTAGAAATGATTATTCAGAAGTTAGAAATGCCTCAGGGGTATACCAGTAAATTAATGAGTATGATGAAAGGTGGTGGAGCATTAAATTATGATTTCTTATCTTACAGGAATTATAAGTATTCGGCTGTAAAGAATGATACTCAAGTCAATATGCGACTCCCCTTAGTAGAAAGTAGGGCAAAATCTATCCTATGTGTCCCTACAGATGCTTCTACTCTTAGCCGCAAGGCACTTATTCAGGGAACACCTTGTGACCACGATAGTACTCTTAACAGTATGGTTGCTACTCAGTGGGCAGATTACACTACGGCACGAGCAGCACTTTTCGGATATAATCACAATAATGAAAGGATTTTCTCTGATAAATCGGATCACGGTGGGAATGCCCAAAATAGATTTGTTCCTAATTATTCTCAGAGAACTGGACTGGTCGGTATAGGCGATAACCTCACTAATTATCAATTATTCTATGATGGGAAACTCAATCCCTCAAGGAAGGTAGAATGCGCTGCTGTCACCTCAGGTCGTTCCTTAGAGCAACAGTGGTCTATTGAAGCCGAGAAGAGTTTGGCTATGGCGGGTATCAGGCCACTATCTTTCAGGGACCTCCATGAAAATTGGTTTATCGGACGCGCCCTGTCTCTACAAGATGGCGTGTTAGATACCAGGGGAAAAGATTTCAATCTACAACTTGCTTATGAAGGTGTTTCTACTGATGACCCTAACACCAGTAAGGCGCCGACTCGTAATAAGTTATGGTGTAATTACTGTGCTCACATTAGACGAATGGTTATCCGAGGATCTGCTATATCCCTGGAAGTTTAATGAGTTAACTAATTAAATTTTAATAATTATTTTTTTTATATTGTTCTTATTTATAAAATGAGTAACCACAATTTGGAAATCTCGCCGAGCAATGTCCTCTCTGATGGGAAAGTATCTTTCAAGAACGGGAATCCGATCTTAAGTTTTATTATTGGTGAGCAGGACCGATTACTGATTGGTCGTAGTGTTCGTCTCGCTGGTAAATTTAGATTAAAAATGAATGAGACAGGCACCTTCACTGACCGTTCAAAAGCAAATGATCTGGCTCAGACTGCTTCTAAATTAGGAGTCTATGCTTCTATTGATCAGTTAGTAATTAAGAGTCAGCAGACCCATCAGGTCATAGAACATATTAAATATTACAATAGATTCATGGCATCCTACCTCCCCCAGACAGTAAGTCTTTGTGATCAGACGAGTCATTTAAGTGAATCTGCACTTGTTATGCCTAATTATACTCTGTTTAAACAATCTGTATTAGACAATCCGACTCAGACTCAGGATCCAAACAGTTTCTGTGTTCCCCTATCGTGTGGTCTGCTTAACGGAACCTCTAACATTCCTCTTTCATCTGACTGGGGAGTAAAAGGTCTACTGATTGAGATTCACCTCGCCCCCGATACCAATACTATCTTTTCGGGAGTTAAACAGGGTCCAGATGCTCAGGCTACTGGAGCAACTACGTCTCTTGTTGATTCTTTCTATGAATTATCGGATGTAAAACTTGTCTGTGAAACTATTGATCCAACCCCTCAGCAATTAAGTTCTTACCCGACATCGGGCGGCACATTTGAGTATAATAGTATCTCTACTTACTTTACGAGTGTAAACTCTACGAATGCTATTATTAATTTCAACCTTGGTCTGAAACGAGTTATGGGTGTATTTATGAATTTTGTTCCATCTTCTCGTATTAATAGTTATGCTCACGATGGACTCGCAACAATTCCTTTTTTTAATGCTGATGATAAAACAAGCGCCCAGATTGAGAAAGTATCCTTCCTTCGTGGTGGCTCTAAGTTCCCTCTGGAATATGATATTGATTATCTCGGTAAAGATGGACTCACCTACAAAGAAGCGGATTCTCAAGTTATTAGAAACTTTATTAATTCTGTTTCGGCATATGCTCACAATGATAGACTAATGATTAGTGAAAAGAACACCTTTGAATTGGATAATATTCCTGCCGCAGACAAGTCCCAGTTTGATAATGTATACGTAGTTGATGGCGGTCAAAATATCGGAATCGGTGTTGCTTATGATGTAATTAGTGATCAGGGTGTAGATTTCTCTACTCAAGCATTTGGTGCTCAGTTAACATTAGATTTAGATTCTAACACACCGCATGGAGTCTTCCTCTTTGCTCACAATAAACAGACTGTTGCCTACAACTCGTCTGGTCTTCAGGTTATGGTTTAA
>JAAHTG010001413.1_pt1 | contig 16454 bp, 17 predicted proteins | sample 6116081 | NCBI WGS metagenome assembly JAAHTG01 (sample SAMN13939989, study PRJNA603662) | sponge metagenome | isolation source: marine sponge | host: Mycale hentscheli | place: New Zealand | collected 2005 | reverse complement strand
AATTGTCCCCGCGTGACCAAGCGCCACTACAGCCCAGTCGTTACCGGGGTCGCGCCTGCGGCGGGTTTCCAAGCCATCGCCCATATTGATGCCTTTGCCCGGCGCCATCAGGTTGCCGACGATACCAAAATGTTCGTTATTGGCGAATATGGGCCTGCCGCCGTTTTCCAGTGCCAACAGGTCGATGGTTTCGTCTGCGTCAGATTCTGACCACTCTTTATACACCTGGCCGTATACCCGCAGGCGCGCAACGCCGCCGTCCGGGAAAATATGAAACCGTAAGTGAGTCCATGGAGTAGGGTTATTGACTGCAACTAAATGCTGGCTGTCGCCTGCGAGGTCCGTGCGTGCAACAATCTCGGTCCAGTTGATGCTTTCATCGGGCATGTCATCCGCCGACACGCAAGCCTCTATCGATGCGGCGGGCGGGTAATTACCGGTGAAATGGCGGGTATCAATATTGATGCCGTGAATGATGCCTGCGTGGCCCAGTTTTACGATGCAATGGTCGTGGCCAGGGGTACGCTTGCGCCGCGATTCCCAGCCGTCCATCCATTTGCCGTTGTCGTCATATTTGCCGTCAATGAAAACCGGCTCATCCGGGTCAATCAATCGTTCCTTGGCGGCAAAAAAATCGTCAGTGGCATAGACAACTTGGGCACCCAAACGAGGGGCTGCCAAATTAACGTAACGGTTGGTAAAGTCTTGGGTTGTCACGGAAAATTCCAATAAAATTATATAAGTGCTGCAAGCCGGAAGCCGGCAATGCGATGAATTTGCTCAAGTGCTGTGTGAAATTCCTGCTCGCGTGTGTGGCTGGTTCGGGCACGAAAAGCGGCAAGAATGCTGTGCCTGTCATGGCCTTTAACCGCAATGATAAAGGGGAAGCCAAATTTAAGTTTATAGGCTGCATTCAAGGTTTGAAAGTCTTCAAACTCCTCCGCCGTGCATTGATCCAGTCCTGCGCCCCGTTGTTCAGACAGCGATTCAACGGTCAACTCGTCGTGGACAGCAGCTTTGCCTGCCAGATCTGGGTGGGCGCAAATCAGAACCATTTTCCGTGCCTCGTCAGCGCTATCAACGATGTCCCGCATTGCCGCTATCAGGCCGTCTAGCGTATCAAGTTCGGTGTCAGAGTGTTGATCCCATGCGGTTTCGGCAACCCAGGGCGAGTGCTCGTACACAGTGCCGTATGCGGCAACGAATGCAGCGCGATCATGTATGCTGGCTCGCACCGGTAACAGGGTCATGCCGCGGGTCCTTTGTAGGGATGGTGTTCGTGCCAGTGGCGGGCAATGTCAACCCGGCGGGCGAACCAAGCATCCTTGTGGCCGCGGGCATATTCCAGAAAACGTCGCAAGGATTGAATACGCCCGGGTCTGCCTATAAGTCTGCAATGCAAACCCACAGACATCATTTTCGGCGTTGTTGCGCCTTCCGCATAAAGGGCATCAAACGTATCTTTCAGATAGCAGAAAAACTGGTCACCTGAGTTGAATCCCTGCGGGCTGGCGAAGCGCATGTCGTTGACATCAAGCGTGTAAGGCACGGTTAGTTGAGGCTGCCCGTCGTATGTTTTCCAAAACGGTAAGTCGTCGGAATAGTCATCAGCATCATACAGGAAACCGCCCTGTTCGGCGACCAAGCGGCTGGTGTTTGGGCCGGTGCGACCTGTATACCATCCCAGTGGTCGCTCGCCGCTTAACTCGGTTAAAATCTCTGTGGCTTTTCTGATGTGTTCGCGCTCGATGTCTTCCGGCACGTCCTGATAATTGATCCATTTATAGCCGTGGCTGCAAATTTCATGTCCAGCTTCGGTAAAGGCTTTGGCGATTTTGGGGTGGCGTTGCAGCGCGGTAGCTACTGCGAAAACGGTGATCGGAATGTCGAATTCGTTGAACAAACGCAGTAGCCGCCATACCCCAGCGCGGCTGCCATATTCATAGATTGATTCCATGCTCATGTGGCGAGCACCGGTTATTGTCGGCGCATTGATAATTTCAGATAGAAATGTTTCTGCGCCATCGTCGCTGTGTAGCACGCAGTTTTCGCCGCCTTCCTCTTAGTTCAGCACCAATTGTACTGCGATGCGCGCGCCGCCGGGCCAGTTCGCATGCGGTGGCTGATCGCCGTAGCCGACAAGATCACGAGGATAGTCAACAATCATTGTTCGCCTCTTTTTTTCATGCCGTTCGTGCCTCACCGAAAATCGTTTGCAGGTCACCAAACGGTTGTTGGGGTGCGAATTCCAATTGCGCTTCAATTTCGTGTAAATGCTGAACCAGCAAATCGTTTGCATGGCTGTGGTCACCTGCTGACAGTGCATCCACCAGTTGTCTGTGGTCATCTCCGCTGCAATTTGGCCCAGTACTGCCCGGGCCGTATAGTGCGACAATCAGAGATGTCTGGAACACCAGTTGTTCTAGAAATGCATCCAACAGCTTATTCCCAGCAAGCTTGGCCAACAATAAGTGAAACTCTCCGGTCAATCGTATCCAGCGCGCGATATCAGCATTTTCCAAAGCGGCTTTTTCAGCTAATAGGTGGCCTCGAAGCTGCTCAATATCAATCAGTGTAACCGTCTTGATTGTCGTCTTCAGCAGTCCTGTTTCCACCAGTATACGACTTTCAAAAACCTGGCGCGCTTCCTCGGGGCTGGGAGACGCCACCATGGCACCGCGGTTTTTCTGAAGCTCGATAATATTGTCGCGCTTCAGCAACAAAAATGCCCGGCGCACGGTCGTTCGTCCAACGCCGAACACTGCGCACAGCGATTCTTCGGTCAGTTTGGTGCCGGGTGCAAGACGCTGTTCGAGCACGCTGTCGCGTACGCGGGCACATACATCCTCTTCACTCAGGGCGGCACGGTTTGCCATGCAAATTACATCCGGTTTGTGGGGCGCTGCAGCTTTATCCGCTGCAATTCAGGCAAATAGTCGTCTATTTTATTCGATTGTCAACAATATTAGAAGAAAAATGTCGACGATCCTCTTTACAATTCTCGTTTGGTGCTTCAGGTTCTATGCTAACAAACTACAACTAAATTTATGAGGCGATTGATGGGCCGTTTAACCACCCATGTTCTGGACACCGCAAACGGGTGTCCGGGCGAAGCAATTCACATTAAACTGTTTCGTATTTATGCCGATGCGGCTGAGCTGATTGCGGAAGCGACAACGAATGCTGATGGCCGGGTTGATGGGCCTTTGTTGGAAGGCGACGACTTTTCGGTTGGCTACTATATGCTTGAGTTTGCTGCTGGGGACTATTACCGCGCCCAAGGTGCGACCCTGCCAGACCTCGCCTTCCTCGATATCGTCCCTATTCGGTTTGGCATTGCGGACGCAGGGACTCATTATCATGTACCCCTCCTGATATCGCCGTTTGGCTATAGCACTTATCGGGGCAGCTAATATGGCCTCCTCCAATATAATTCGATTTTTGCTCGACGGCAAATTGCGCGAAATCGAAAATCCTGACCCCACCGAAACAGTGTTGAACCACTTGCGCTACGGTATGGCACGCACCGGAACCAAAGAGGGCTGTGCCGAAGGGGACTGCGGTGCCTGTACGGTGGTGATCGGTGAGCTTGACGGGAACAACATCCGCTACCGCGCGGTCAATGCCTGTATTCTCTTTATGCCAGTGCTGGACGGTAAGGAATTGATCACGGTTGAAAGTCTATGCGCAGACGATGGCAGTTTGCACGCGGTTCAACAGGCCATGGTGGATACCCACGGCTCGCAGTGCGGTTTCTGTACGCCAGGTATCGTTATGTCTTTGTTTGCACTAAAAAAAGAAAACAGAAACCCTGGTGGAAACGCAATCGAAGACGCGCTCGCAGGCAACCTGTGTCGCTGTACTGGTTATGGGCCTATCATCGAAGCTGCCGAAAAAATGCAAGACAACGTTGCTCCCGAAAATGCAGATGACATAAAAGATCGCGTCGATGCACTGAAGAAGCTTGCGCGACATCAGACGCTTGAGCTGACTGGTAAAAGTGCGTTAACCGGTACGACAAAAAAATATTACGCCCCCGTATCGATTGAAGGGTTGGCTGATATCGTGGAACGGCACCCGAACGCCACTATTTTAGCAGGCGGCACGGATGTGGGGCTTTGGGTGACCAAGCAGCACCGCGAACTGGATGTGGTTATTTACATTGGCGGTGTGCCCGAGTTGCAGGAAATTGAAGACCACGGTGATGTCGTTGATATCGGCGCTGGTGTTTCCTACACCGATGCGATGGACAAGCTTGGTGCGCTATACCCGGATATGGGCGAACTGATCCGGCGGATTGGCTCGGTTCAAATCAGAAACAGTGGCACCATCGGGGGCAATATCGCCAACGGTTCCCCGATTGGCGACAGCCCGCCCGCGCTTATTGCCGTTGGGGCCACATTGGTGCTGCGCAAGGGCGAGGACGAGCGAACCATCCCGCTGGAAGATTATTTTATTGATTACGGCAAACAGGACCTTAGGCCCGGCGAATTTGTTGCCCGGGTCATTGTGCCAAAGCCTAAGGCCAATCAGCATTTTCGTGCTTACAAGCTGTCCAAGCGCTTTGATCAGGATATTTCCGCCGTGTGCGGTTGTTTTGGCCTGACCATTGAGGACGGTATCGTGACGGATGCGCGCATCTGTTACGGCGGCATGGCGGCAACTCCCAAACGCTCTGCTCAGGCAGAAAAAGCGCTTGTCGGAAAACCATGGAAGAAGAATACGGCACATGCTGGTATGGCCGCAATGGAGCAGGACTATGCCCCGCTTTCTGACATGCGCGCCTCGGCGGACTATAGGTTGGTGTCGGCCAAAAACTTGCTGATGAAAGCTTTTGTGGAAACCACCAGCAGCGTGCAAACAAGAGTGCTAACTCGCGAGGGTGCAGCTAATGCCGGTTAAGCTTTCAGAAATCAAAGGCGCAGTGCACGCCGATTTGCGCCATGACAGCGCGCACAAACATGTGGCTGGCGATGCGGTTTATATCGACGATTTGCCCGAGCCTAAAGATATGTTGCACCTTTATGTGGCGATGAGCGAAAAGGCCCACGCCACTATTGAAAGTATGGACTTGAACGGCGTTCGAGCGGCCACGGGTGTTGCACTCGTGCTCACCGCCGACGATATCCCAGGTCATAATGATGTCAGCCCCTTTGCCGGGGATGATCCGCTGCTTGCGGAAAAATTGGTGGAATATATTGGCCAGCCGATTTTTGCGGTAGCGGCGACCAGTATTGAAGCGGCGCGGGCGGCAGCTTTGAAGGCGAATGTCAGCTACAACGAGCACCCCTCTTTTGTTACCCTTGATCAAGCAATGGAGTCGGACAGCGCCATTGAGCCCATGCAAATCATGGGGCAGGGCGACCCCGATGCTAGCCTTGCGGGCGCGCCGAACCGCCTGCAGGGCAGTTTCCGCATCGGCGGCCAGGATCATTTTTACCTCGAGGGGCAAATAGCGTTCGCCACGCCACAGGAAGACGGTGATGTGCATGTATACAGCTCCACCCAGCACCCAAGCGAAGTGCAGCATTTGGTGGCGCATGTGTTGGGGCGGCCTACCAATGCAGTGACAGTGGAAGTTCGGCGCATGGGTGGCGGCTTTGGTGGCAAGGAAACCCATCCCGCGATTTTTGCGGCGCTGTCTGCGCTAGCAGCGGTGAAGACTGGCAGGCCTGTCAAATTGCGCTTGGACCGCGACGACGACATGGTGATGACCGGCAAACGCCATGATTTTCGTTATGATTATGATGTAGGCTTCGACGATGCGGGTAATATTCTGGGTATTGAGATTGAAATGGCGGCGCGTTGTGGCCGTTCCACAGACTTGTCGCCAGCAATTAATGACCGCGCCATGTTCCATGCCGACAATTGCTATTTTCTTGGTGGCAGCCGGATAAAGTCACATCGCTGCAAGACTCATACTGTGTCTAACACTGCGTTTCGCGGTTTTGGCGGCCCGCAAGGTATGCTCGGTATCGAGTATGTAATCGATGATATGGCTCGCGCGTTGGGTAAGGATCCATTTGCCCTGCGCATGGCAAACCTGTACGGCGAAGCGGGCCGAGATGTCACACCATACGGCATGACGGTCGAAGACAATGTGGCTGGCGAATTGATGGAAACGCTGGCACGCGGTGCAGACTACGGTGCCCGCCGTGAGGCCATTCAAGTGTTTAACCAAGAAAATCAATACCTCAAGAAAGGCATAGCTCTGACGCCAGTGAAATTTGGCATCAGTTTCACCACAACCCACCTTAATCAGGCAGGTGCCCTGGTTCATGTTTATGCGGACGGCAGTGTGCATCTTAACCATGGTGGTACTGAAATGGGACAGGGCTTGTTCGTCAAGGTGGCGCAAGTTGTTGCTGAAGAATTCCAGATCGATGTGGATCATATTAAAATCACCGCAACCACAACCGCCAAAGTGCCAAACACCTCAGCGACGGCGGCATCGTCAGGCTCGGATCTGAACGGCATGGCCGCACTGGATGCAGCCCGTAAGATTAAAGGGCGGTTGATCGAGTTTGCGGCGGAAAAATATGATTGCCCAAAGGATCGGGTCAGCTTTCGTAACAACAATATTTATATTGAAAACAAAGAAGTAGCTTTTGCTGATCTGGTGAACCAGGCGTATCTGAACCGGGTATCTCTTTCAGCAACCGGCTTTTACCGCACACCCAAAATTCATTATGATCGCGCCAGCCACAAGGGTCGGCCGTTCTACTATTTCTGTTACGGTGCGGCGGTTTCAGAAGTGATTATCGATACTCTGACCGGTGAAAATCGAGTGCTGCGCTCAGACATTTTGCATGACGTGGGTCGTTCACTTAACCCGGCCATTGACAAGGGCCAGATCGAAGGCGGCTTCATCCAAGGTATGGGTTGCTGACCACTGAAGAGCTTGTTTTTGATGACGGTGGACGCCTTCGCACTCATGCTCCAAGTACCTATAAAATTCCAACCGCAAGCGACCGGCCCGATGAGATGAATATCAGCTTATTTGAGCGTGGTCGTAATGTGGAAGCCACTATCCATCGCTCTAAAGCGGTGGGGGAACCACCCCTGATGCTCGCGAATTCGGTGTTTCTCGCATTGAAGGATGCGGTTGCCAGTGTCGGAGACGGTACCCGCACACCGGTTTTGAATGCGCCCGCAACACCTGAGGAAGTACTAAAATCGGTCACTGACATGCAGCGTAAGACCACCTACACGGATTGACTTTATGAAAAATATTGGACGAAGAACGGCGATGAAAGTAGTTTCGGGCGCTTGGTCGATTTTCTTGTTGGCTTGGCTCGTGATGCTGATTACGCCTAAAGTTTTGGGTGGTCCTTTGCCCATTGAATGGAGCAATGTTGGCGCTTTCTATGTTGGTTCTTCTATGATCGCCTGGTTCGTGCTGCTGACAATTTACGTGTTTTGTTACAACTGCAGAAAATGCGACGAGGCGGTGGGTTTTTTGATATCTTCTGTGCCGCGAATGTGGCCAGCTCAAAACTGCCCTAACTGCAAAGCAAAAATGATAGACTGAAGTGAAAGAAAATGACGGGATATTGGCTGTGGTGCGAATCGATCAGATGATGTCTGCCGAGACTGTTCTCATTACGGTCATTGAGGCCAAAGGCTCCACGCCGCGCGAGGCAGGTACGCGAATGGCGGTTACCGCTGAAAACCAGCATGGCACCATTGGTGGCGGCAGGCTTGAGTTTGAAGCTGTCAATCAGGCGCGCAAATTACTGGCCGACCCTTTGACCAAAAACCTGACACAGAAATATGCGTTAGGCCCGCTTTTGGAGCAATGTTGTGGCGGCAGTGTGGTGCTGGATCTGTCGAAAATCCCTTTGGATGAAGCGGTCAATGCGGTCAAGTCGGATGGTCCGGGAGCAAACCTTTATATGTTTGGCGCGGGACATGTGGGCAGAGCTGTAGCAAGAGCGCTTGCGCCGCTTGATTTCAATACGTTGTGGACAGACAGCCGCGATAATGAGTTCCCCGCCGAAGTTCCTTCCGGTTGCACAAAAAACGTCTGCGCTGACCCTGTTGCCGTAGTTGAGGGCGCAAAGCCGGGCTCGATGTTCCTCGTGTTCACCCACAGTCACCAGCTTGACTATGCTATCGCTGCTGCCGCATTGGCGCGCGGCGATGCAATTTACTGCGGACTTATTGGCTCCATGACCAAGCGCGCCCGGTTTGAAAAACGTCTGCTGGATGAAGTGGGCATTGATGAAAGCCGACTTGCATTGCTCACATGCCCCATTGGTGTGCCTGGCATTGACGGTAAGGAACCTGAAGTTATCGCAGCCTCGGTTGCTGCGCAACTTTTGACCCATGTGACCTCCGAGCTTCAACGAAGCGCTTTAGGAAAGAAGAACAATGGAATTTGATATCACTCCCTGGATCAATCTCGCGGTCCGTTGGCTGCATTTTATTACTGGTATCGCCTGGATTGGTTCGTCCTTTTATTTTGTCTGGCTTGATAACCATCTGGAGGAACCCAAAGAGAAGAAAAAGGGCATGTCCGGTGAGCTGTGGTCAGTGCACGGTGGTGGTTTTTACCACAAGCAAAAATATGCGGTCGCGCCCGAGCAAATGCCCGACAACCTGCATTGGTTTAAATGGGAGGCATATTTCACCTGGATGAGCGGCTTTGCCTTGCTCGCGATTATTTATTATCTGGGCGCTGATCTGTTCCTGATTGACCGAGCGAAAATGGACCTCAGCCAATGGCAGGCCATTGGTATCAGTTTGGCATTTCTCGTTGGTGGTTGGGGCTTTTATGACACGCTGTGTCGTTCGCCTATTGGTGCGGACAACCGACTTACCGGCATTATCTGGTTCGCGTCACTGGTGGCGGCGGCCTACGCTCTCACCCATATATTCAGCGACCGCGCAGCTTTCATCCACATCGGCGCCATCGTTGGCACCGCCATGGCAGCCAATGTGTTTATGGTGATTATCCCCAATCAGAAGAAGGTGGTCGCGGCCCTAACAGCTGGTGAGGAGCCTGATCCCAAGCTCGGAAAAATTGGCAAGCAGCGGTCCCTACATAATAATTATATGACGTTGCCGGTTTTGTTCCTGATGGTGTCCAACCATTACCCCATGACCTTCTCAAACCCCTATAACTGGGTAGTTATCGCTGGACTTGGCCTAGTGGGTGTGATGGTGCGCCATTTCTTCAATTTGGGCCACAAGGGCAAAACCAGCCCTGCATTGGTGGCAGCATCAGTTGTGCTGTTTATAGCGATCATGGTGTTTGCGGCCGAAGCTGAAAAACAAACTCGGGTCGATGTGGGTGACCAGGCGGTTACCATGCGGCAGGTGCAGGTGATTGTCGGTAAACACTGTGTGATGTGCCACACCGCAGCGCCCACCCATGAATTTTTCGATGAGGCACCGGCCGGCGTGCTGCTGGACCGGCCCGAGTTGATCCTGCAATATGCGCCTGCGATTATGGAACAGGTTGTCATGTCTGACATTATGCCGCTGGGCAACGAAACCGAGATGACACTCGAGGAACGCGCCTTGCTGGGTAAATGGATTGAGGACGGAGCCAAACAGTGAGCCGCATGATCACGCCAGAGCCGTTGACGGCAGAAGCTTTTAAGCCCTTCGGCGAGGTATCGAAGCCTCGGTAGATGCGATGCAGAAGGCAATCAATTACGGTAACACCACCCGCTTTCATGACCTTGCTGGCATTGATGTGGCGGCAAATGGCGGCAGGCCGGGGGTTAGTGTTTTTCGCTCAACGCCGCTCGCACAACCAATCACCATCAAACTGATGGAATACCACCCACTGTCCAGCCAGGCCTTCGTGCCTTTGTCAGCGCGGCCCTATCTAGTGGTTGTGGCCCCGCCAGGCGACTTTGACGCCTCAGCCATTCGAGTTTTTATTGCCAGCGGCGAGCAGGGCGTCAACTACCGCGCCGGTACATGGCATCATTTCAGTCTTGCTTTAGAAGCCATCAGCGATTTTTTGGTCATTGACCGCATCGCTGAGGAGGATGATGCAGCAAACTGCGTTGAATGCACGCTGAGCGATGCCGAGCAGTTAACTATCTCACTCTAGACCGTTACTAATAGCCCCAAGGCATCAGGCCTTGGGGTGTTTTGCATTGCCAGGCTAACTAACGCTAGTTGTCCTCGTGGTGTGCTTTTACGTAGGCGTTCAGCAAGCGAATGCCGAACCCACGGGAACCCGGCGAGGCTTTGGTCGGGCTAGCTTTGTCCGAATAAGCAATCCCGGCGATATCGAAATGCGCCCACGGTGTGGTCTCCCGCACAAAGGTTCCGAGGAATGCAGCGCCCGCGCTTGCACCGGGTGCACCGGGTCCCGAGTTCATTACATCGGCCACGTTATTTTTTATGGCTTTAAAGTGGTTGTCGTTCAGCGGCAGCCGCCACAGGGTGTCGCCGGTTTTTTCGCCCAGCGCCAGTAGCGTGTTCGCCAGATCTTCGTGGCGTGAGAATAGCGCGCCATAGTCGCCCCCCAGTGCCGCGCGGGCCGACCCCGTCAGGGTTGCCAGGTTTATCAGCGCAACCGGGTTATATGTCGTGTCGCCGTAATAAAGGCCGTCCGCCAGCACCAAGCGCCCCTCTGCGTCTGTCGAGCGGATTTGAATGGTCTTGCCCGACATGGATTTGACCACATCACCAGGGCGCTGTGCGTTGCCGCCGGGCATGTTCTCCGCCAGCGCCGCGATAGCTACAGCATTCACCTTTGCCTCGCGCCCAGCCAGTGCATGGATGGTGCCGACGGCGCTGGCTGCACCCGACATGTCGAATTTCATGTTCCACATGTTGGGTGGGTTTTTGAGGCTGATGCCACCAGTGTCGAAAGTGATGCCCTTACCGGCGATTACCACTGGCGCGTCGCCGTCTCTGCCGCCCATATACTCGATAATCATCATGCGCGGCGGACGCTTGCTGCCGCGGCCGACACCGTATATTGCGCCCATGCCCATCTCAAGCATTTCCTGTTCGTCGATCACCTTGATGGAAATATTGTCCAAGCCATCGAAGTGCTCTGTCCAGCGGTCAACAAATGACTGTGGGTAAATAACATTGGCGGGCTCGTTGGAGACATCGCGTGTGTACCAAATTGCGTCGGCCACAGGGTCAAACTCGACCCGGAAAGTTCGTCGCGCGTCCCGATAGTCAGTTGCAACAATGGTCAGTTCCTCGATGCTTTTCTGACGGTCCTCGGCGGTATAATATTTGTCGAAGTAATAGCTGCCAAGCTTGGCACCGAAGCCAAACTGGGCGAGGGCATTCCCCTCCAGGTCCATGACAAAAGCGAATTCGTCGCTGAAGGCCGCAATTGCCGCTTGCGCCGCATCGCCGCCCATATTCTGGTAGGTCAGGTCATCCAAACCGCCGGCCTCTGCCCCTAAGCCTACAAGCAAAATCTGTTTGGCATCGATGCCTTCAGGCGCAGGAATAAGAAGTGTGTTCATGGATTTACCGTCAAACTCGGTGGCGGCAATGGCATGAACCAGCGCACCGTCCGCGTCCCGGTCTAGGCGCGCACCAAGGTTGCCCAGTTTGCCACCTTCAAAAACGCCCAGCGCAATGCCGCGGGTGTCGCGTATTTGGTCTGTGAAGGCCACGGTTGTTTGGGCCAAGGCTGACACGGACGTCGCCCCGATAAAAAAGGTCATCAAAATCATCTTAAACAAAGCGGTCATAGTATACTCCCTTCAGAACATATGAATTAAAACGACCTGTAGGGAAATGCGCAAGTTTTGTAGAGTTTTTTGCGATGAAGAGTGCCAATCCTGTGGTCGCCGCCATTGGTGGATAAGTCGTCACCAACCGCCCACTACGTTATAGCTGATCGTTGACACCCCAACGCCTGCCAGTCACACTTTAGCGAAGAGGAGTAATCTGTGCAGGTCATACCACTAGAAAATTTATTGTTGGCGTTTTTGCCTGCCGCTGCGGTTATTGCTATTTTGCATCTATGGTCGCGGGACGCCAAGGAGGCTTTGTACGGATTTGCCCGTATGCTGTTGCAGCTCTCCATCATTGGTTATTTCCTGATTTACCTGTTTGAGGCCAATACCGGCTGGGTCGTGCTCGCAGTGCTCGCGGTCATGGTATTGGTTGCCAGCTGGATTTCGTTACGCACCATCGACCTGCCGCGCACAACCCTATACCCCCGTGCATTGTTGTCGGTTTTGCTGGGCGGGGGCCTGACACTGCTGATTATCATCCAGGGCGTGCTGGCGCTGGATACATGGTATGCGCCGCGCTATGTGATCCCGCTGGCGGGTATGATTTTCGCTGCGTCCATGACCAGCATAAGCCTTGCGGGTGAACGCTTTATGGCCGAACGCAAGCGTGGCGAGACCTACGAGGCCACGCGCAGCACAGCGCTGAAGGGGGCGCTTATTCCGATCACCAATTCCTTGTTTGCAGTTGGGCTTGTGTCGCTGCCCGGCATGATGACGGGGCAGATACTCTCGGGTGTGTCGCCGCTGGTGGCTGCCCGCTACCAGATTATGGTCATGTGTATGATGTATGCTTCCGCTGGACTTTCCGCTGCAATGTTTTTGCTGTTGTTGAAAACGCGGGAGGCAGATGAGCCGAAGACCTGACGGTTTAGCCACCGGATTACAGTAGCCCGGAGTTTTTCGTACTGGAGCCATAAAATTTGGCTAAAACAAATTCGCCTGCGCGGCTATTTCGCTAACAATTTGTTTGGAAAGCGGTTGCTGGGTGGCAGTGAAATCTTTGAGATCCATCGCTTCCCGGTATTGTTTTGTCCATAACACGCGGCCGTCATCGCCGGAAATGAAGGCAACTGTTACAAGAGCTTCGGTATCAATATGGCGGACACTGATGTCGAGGTAATGGCCATTTCCTGATGCAGCGCTATCCATGGTATCTGATTTGATAAGCACAACACCAGGTGGCAGCGCGTTTTTAAAATCAGCAAGAAGTATGTCTCTCAGACCTTCATTGAAAAATGTATAAGCACTCTTCTTGCAATAAGCCTGTAATGGCGGCAGGGCAAGCGATGCAGCATTTGCTGTCAGCGCGCCCTGTACAAAGGGCACCGAGACAGTGATTGATAGCGCCAGAAGGCTGCCGAAGAAAATCGCCCGGTGATTTGATGCCAAATGCTTTAAGGTCGAGGCGCGCCCGACAATATGTCGCCATGACGCGGTTTTGTCTTGTTCAACAATGCCAATGAAACGGTATCCCACACGGGCCCGCGTTTCGATAAATTGCGTAGCGCCGCGTGTATCACCCAGCGCATTTCTTATCCGGCAGACGCAGGAGTTTAGCCGGTCGTCTGCACCATGGGGTGCCGTGCGCCAGAAATGCTCGATCAATTCATCGCGGGTGACCATACGATCACGGTTTTCCAGAAAGTATATCAGCACATCGAGTGGCTGATCGGCGATCCTTACGGCTTCGCCGTTGCAGCTCAATTCACGCCGGTCACTATCAAGTTCAAAATCGCCAAAGCGATAGTCCACTGGTCGATACCTCCTGTCTTTGTCGAGGTTATTGCGCCCTGCCAGTGTAGATGATCTTTCCGAAAGGCGTCAATTCCCACTTTAAAGGCTGCAATGCCTCTCATAAAACGCTGAAATAACTATGTTTTTATCAAGTTAGAAAAAGTTAGAAACCGATAAGCCCCTTCTTGTTGATCAAACTGGGTAGTGCAGCACAATATGGGCGTAATCAGGCTGCCCGCCAAATGTCGCTAGCGCCCCAGCATAGGCTCGTCACTAGCAAGGAGATTTCTTATGACGCTGAAACCATTCATTCGTATCGCCGCCGCCGCTTCGCTGATGCTTGCAGGATGTGACGGAGGGGGTGATCCAGAAGTCGCCGATAAAGCGGGCACCAGCAGGCCTGAATACCCGGATACCCGCCGCATCGCCCAAACCGATGTCGTGCACGGCGTGGAAATATCCGACCCCTATCAGTGGATGGAACAACGCGGCTCTGATGAATTGATGGCGTGGGTTAAGGCCCAAGACGAACTGCGGGAAAGTTATGTCGCGCAGCCGGAAATGCGGACAGCGCTTGTCAAGCGTATAGCAGCGATCGGCGAATTCGAAAGTCAAAGCCTGCCAGTCACCAGAAACGGGCGTTATTTTTATACGACATCGCCAATCGGGTTAAATCATTCGCTATGGAAAATGCGGTCGGGGATGAACGGGCCGGAGGAACTGGTTTTTGATCCTTCTTCCGCGTTTGACGTCGAAACATTGAGTGTTGGCGGGTATGCACCGAGCCCCAAAGGCGCATACTCCGCCCTGCGGATCAATCAAAACGGTGAGCGTATTGGGTACGGGCATATTGTCGACAACCGGACAGGAAAATTGCTGCCTGACCGGGTAGGGGGGCTGTACACACCAACGTTTTTATGGACTGACGATGAAGGCGGTTTCTTCTATGTTCGCTACGGTGACACGGAGGCCATTATCGCTGGAACTGAAACACCCCGGGCACATATTTACTATCACAAAATTGGCACCGCTTCTGTCGATGATGTTTTGGTGTACCACCGCCCGGATGCCCCCGGCCTTCGCTGGGGTATAGCCTCTCTGAGGACAACCGATTGCTGATCATCAATGAGTATACGTCGGACGGAAATCGGCTGCTTTCTGTACGCATTGATGATTTGTCCGCGCCCGCAACCGAAATCATGCCCGCAACAGGTCAGGCGGCCTATGTTGGTATGGTCGGGTCAATGGTTCTGGTGCGCACCGATGTGGGTGCGCCCAATGTACGCCTAATCGGGATTGAGTTGAACGCCGCTAGTCCGGCAGAGCCTGATGAATGGGTTGAGATTGTGCCGGAATACACTGAGCCCATGCAGAATATATATAGAGCCAAAGACTTTATTGTCGGGCTGTATCGCCGGGAAGTGAAGCCCTTTATTCGGGTGCACAACCTTGAAGGCACGCTCTTGTACGATGAACCGATGGCGGAAACGGCGTCAGCCTTTGGCCTGACCGTAACGCCCCGATCTAACAAGATATTTTACGCCCTTCAAAGCTTGTTTAACCCCGGAACCGGATACCGGCTCGACCTTGATACTCGCCAAACGGATATCTTCTTCAAGCCTTCCGTCAATCATGACATTGACCAGTTTGAAACCAGACAGGTTTTCTATTCGAGCGCCGATAGAACGCGGGTGCCGATGTTTCTTGTCCACCGGAAAGGAATGGAATTAACTGGGGAAAACCCGACCTTTATATACGCTTTTGGCGCCGGGTCATTTGTTGCAAACCCATGGTTCCAGCCCTATCTGGTTGCATGGCTTGAGATGGGCGGCATATATGCCTTGCCCGGCGTTCGCGGTGGCGGTGAATACGGCGAATCCTGGATGAAGGCCGGCGCGGGTGCTAACAAACCGACCACAATTGACGATTATGAAGCAGCGATAAAATGGCTTGCAGCAAACAAATATTCATCGGCCGATAGGATCGTTGGCCACGGTTCAAGCGCAAGCGGTTTCCTGCCGCTGGCAATTGTCAACCGAAACCCCAATCTTCTTGGCGCGGTTCAGACCGCTTTCCCGTTCACGGATTTGATCCGCTATTCAGATATGCACATACTCACGAACTGGACCAGCAGTGGATACGGCGACGCGGCTGATCCCGAAATATTTGACGTCTTAAAGTCTTATTCGCCATACCACAATATCGTTGAAGGGGCTTGCTATCCCCCGACGCAGCTAACAATACCTTCCAAGGACGGTATTAACTCGGCCCATGGCTACAAGTATCTGGCGGCATTGCAGCACGCTCAAGGCTGCGATAATCCAATTGTGATGAAAGTCGTCTGGGGTGTCGATCATCGTTGGGGCGCAACCACACAGCAATCAATCGAATCTCACGCTGACGAGCTTAATTTCCTCGCCAAGGTGTTCGATCTTGAGGTGCCGTCAGGGTGGTGACGTGCCACGCCGAGCATCATTGTTGCTGGTGCATTCGCTCGCCTGCCACATAGGTTTCGCCAATGGCGCGGTCATCCCCGAGGATCGATAGCACAAACAGGGTTTCCTCGATGGTTTTGCAATGTTTCAACCGGCGCTCCAGCAGCGGGGTTGCTTTCATATTGTAAACCAGAAAATCCGCCTCTTTGCCCACTTCAAAATTACCCACTTTGTCGGCCATATTCAGTGCTTTGGCGCCACCCAGTGTCGCTAGGTAAAATGATTTGATCGCATCCAGCTTATCGCCGCGCAGCTGGCACACTTTGTAGGCTTCGCCCATTGTCTCGAGGATGGAAAAGCTGGTACCCGCGCCCACATCGGTGCCCATACCCACTTTCACGCCGTATTTTTCCGCCTCACGCAGGTTAAATAACCCGCTGCCCAGAAACAGGTTCGAGGTCGGGCAAAAGGCGATGGCAGCGTCCGCCTCGGCCATGCGCTGATATTCTTCGCCGTGCATGTGGATGCAGTGGGCGAACACGCTGCGATC
>JAAHTG010000164.1_pt3 | contig 16458 bp, 27 predicted proteins | sample 6116081 | NCBI WGS metagenome assembly JAAHTG01 (sample SAMN13939989, study PRJNA603662) | sponge metagenome | isolation source: marine sponge | host: Mycale hentscheli | place: New Zealand | collected 2005 | reverse complement strand
GTAATTATGTTTGTTTAGAAGATACAGATGGAGATGGTATTTGTGATTCATTAGAGATACCAGGATGTATGAATCCACTTTCACTTAATTATAATCCAAATGCAACTGATGACGATGGGTCATGTATACCTTATGTATATGGATGTACAGATTCTACCGCATTTAATTATAATCCATTAGCAAACACCGATGATGGCAGTTGTATTCCTATTGTAACGGGTTGTACAGACCCTACTATGTTCAACTATGACCCAAATGCTAATACAGACGATGGTAGTTGTATACCTATTGTATATGGTTGTACAGACCCAACTTCATTTAATTATAATCCTAATGCCAATACTGATAATGGATCCTGCGTTCCATATATTTACGGTTGTATGGATTCAACTTCATTGAACTATGATCCAAATGCAAATGTAGATAATGGAACTTGTATACCAATTATTTACGGTTGTATGGATGTTACTATGTTTAATTATGATTCAACTGCAACTGTCGACAATGGCTCATGTATTCCATATATTTACGGTTGTATGGATTCGACAGCATTTAATTATGATCCTTTAGCTAATACTGATAATGGAACTTGCATTCCTATTGTATATGGTTGTACAGATCCTATGGCATTTAATTATAATGTAAATGCAAATACAAATCAAGTTTCAGCTACCAATCAATCAAATCCATGTATACCTGTAGTTTATGGTTGTACAGATTCATTAGCTGTAAATTATGATCCTGCAGCAAATGTAGATAATGGTTCTTGTATAACAGCAGTTCCTGGTTGTACAGATCCAAATGCTTATAATTTTGACCCGAACGCAAACGTATCTGATTCAACGGCGTGTTTATATGATGCAGGTTGTGTTGGTGGACCAGGTAATCCATATTGGTTAAATAATGATTGTTATGCTTGGGTCATTAATATAGATCCTTATTGTTGTACAGTAGGATGGGATGCTAATTGTCAAAACACATACGACTATTGTGCTGCTAATAGTGGATGGGTTGGTATTGAAGATTTGGTATACAATGGAGCAGTAGCAATTTATCCAAATCCAACCTCCGGAGAAATAAATGTAGCAAGTTCAAGATTTAAAAATATTCTTGTAACTATATATTCAGTTTCAGGTCAGATAGTTGTTAATGAAACAAATGATAATGTTATTGATATAAGTCACTTAGAAGATGGAGTTTATTTTATGAACGTGAAAGTAGGAGAATTAACTTATATTAGAAAGGTAATCAAACAATGATTAAACATTTATTATTAATATTAACTTTAATACCAACTATTTTATTTAGCCAATTCACAGTAACTACTAGTTCTGAATCTTGGGATAAAGAAAAAGAAAAATGGAAGCCGTTTGAAGACTTTGACAAAAAATTTAAGAAGGCAGTTAAATTTGCTACTTTCTATGGAGCATTTAATGGTAACAATAGTATTGCAGACGTCGACGTATTTTCAGTTAATACAGGACAATTAATTACTCAAACAAATGAAACGCCGTTTGATTATTCCATTGTAGCTGGAGTAAGAAAAATAGCTAGATTTGGATACGAAAATAGACAATCTGTATTTTATAATGGTGAAGAACATTCATATGCAGATGCAGCTACAATAGGTAAAGTATCTGGATTTGAGTTTTTATTTGAAGTAGATTGGAAACGAAGATTTGGAAATACATTTTTAGACCAACAACATTTTTTAAGATATGTAGCTGATAAGTGGATTGTAAAAGTAGAATATATGCAACAAGGTTTTGCTGATATTAAATATTTTGAAGCATCTCAAAGATACAGACAAAAAGTTGGAAATAAATTTTCTTGGAATGTAGGTATAGTTCAAAGAATATCAGAACCATATGGATATAACCCATTAGAAGAATTTATATTACCAAATGGTAGTTTACATTACACTTCATTAGCATTACAAGAAGGATATAATGTAGATTTTTTACCCGGAGGCGAAATAAATTATTTGAATCCAGAAGGAGAAGTAGTTGCAGATAATAGTATAATCTGGGAAGAAGTAGTTATACCTCAAGTATTATCTGATTATGTAGAAAGAAAGAAAAATGAAATACCACAACAATGGAATCATTCGTTGGTAATTGGTTATGATTTTTATCATTATACAAAAACATTTTGGCTACATTCTTGGGCAAGTGTTATGCCATTTCATTTAGAAACAGGCACATTTGCATATCACAAATTTATAGCACCTAAACAAACATGGATAGACTTTGGTGGTGGATTTATTCTAGGAAATAGGATAAACAAACATTTAGGTATATTTATAGAGGGCAAGTATAACAAGTATTGGAATAGAAGATGGCATGATTTTAGTGTAGGATTGAATTACATAATTTTTTAAGAGATAAAAAAAATGGCAACAGAATTAAATGAAGACACAGGTTTTAGAATAAGTATAAAAAGCTTAGTTGGAATAGGTGCCGGGATGGCAACAATTATTAGTATGTGGTTTGTATTACAAGCAGATATAGCAGAAGCAAAAGAGTTACCAGCACCATTACCACCTGATGTAACAAGAATGGAATTTGATATGAAGGATCAGTTGATTCGTCAAACAATTATGACTACACAAAAAGATGTAGAAGAAGTAAAAGAAGATATGAAACGAATTGAGGAGAAGTTAGATAAGTTGATTGAAAAAAGGAGATAATCATGAAAATGTTTTTAACAGTAATAGGGTTATTTGTATCAACACTATGTTTTTCACAAATACAAGTTATACAATTTAATGCAAATTGGAATACAGCAAATTCAGTAACTTGGTTAAATAAATTATCAGATTGCACGACTGGTCAAGTAGACATCGTAACTGATAAAGCAGCACAAGCAAAATATAAAATAATAGTAGTTCCGACCATAATAGTTTTCAACCAAGGCGAAGAAGTAAAAAGATATCAAGCAAATATCATGATGCAAATAGACGCCAAGTTAGAAGATATTCAAACAGTTGTAGATGAAACGGTAATGGAATCTTTCTAATGTATGAATATAAATGCACAGTAAATAAAGTAATAGACGGCGACACTGTAGATGTAGATATTGATTTAGGTTTTGGAATAGTGTTAACTGACGAACGTGTTAGAATAATGGGAATTGATACTCCAGAATCAAGAACAAGAAACAAAATTGAAAAACTTTTTGGATTAGCAGCAAAACAAAGATTGAAAGAACTTCTTTCTAAACAATGTATACTTAAAACCGAAATTAATAAAGACGGTGAAGATATGAAAGGAAAGTTTGGAAGAGTATTAGGAGACTTTATATCTGATAATGGCAGATTAGTAACTGATATAATGATAGAAGAAGGACATGCAGTTGCATATCATGGACAATCAAAAGACGATATACAAGATGCTCATCTAAAGAATAGAAAAAAATTATTAGCAGAAGGTATTATACTTCAATCAGATATCAATAAAGTTTCAAAAAAATAGGATATCTGTATATTTTTTCATATATTATATTATATGAATTATCGATTAATAACATTTGCAATCATTTTATTTACGATAGGCCAAGGATTGGTTTGGATTCAAGTTAATGGACCTTTAATATGGCCATGGGCTAAAAAATATAAATTATTATTAATGCTATTTGGCATTCCAATAACGTATTTATTTATGGAAGCAACAAGATTTGCAGTTACTGGATTTGAAGGAATGTTTTGGCCTGGTAGATTTGTATCATTTGTTTCTGGAATCATGATATTTACATTGTTTACATATATGTTTAAAGGAGAAGGCATAACATTGAAAACTGCAGTTTCTTTAACATTAGCATCATGTATAATATTAATCCAGTTATTCTGGAAATAAACATATTTATATATAAAATAATACTGGAATACTTATGAATTCAAAATATCTAGAAAAGTTAATACAAGAAGAATATCAAAAGATTATACAAGAACAGGATAATAAAGAAAAATTAGATGCAGAATTTAAAAAATATGGTAATGAAGATGCATTAGAGGTTTTAAAAGATATAGGTGCTGAACCTAGGTATGATTATTACAATATTAAATTAGCTCAAGCATTTGTTAACGATCCTGCATCAATTAAGTTTATAAAAGGAGCTCTAGTTGAAATATACCCTAATGGTACAGCTCGAGCATTAAATGCAAAATTTGATGGTACAGGAGTAGAAACGTTTACTTATACTGTAGAAACATTAAACGGAAAGCCAACATTTACATTTAAATCTGATCAATTAGGAGATTTTGGACAATTAGTAAATAAAGGACCTAATAATTTATTTATAGATCCAATCATACGAAAAGATGATAAGAAAGAAAAGTCTACATGGGTTGATACAACACAAACTATAGGAGATTGGCTAGGATTAATTCCAGTATATGGTGATGCTATTGACGGTATTAATATGATATGGTATGCTGCTCGAGGAAAATGGTTCGATGCAATATTATCTGGAATAGCAATTATACCAGTTGTAGGTTCAGCAGTAAAACTAGGAGTTAAAAATTCATTTAAATTAGCTAAGTTAAATTTAAATTTTGCAAATAAAATAGGAAAACGTATTTTAAACGGAACTCCAGGTGCAGCTGCAGAATTCTGGAAATTATCTCTAGCTAACATGTCGTTAAGTAAGCAACAGTATGCATTATTAGGAGCTGGAGCTAGTGAAGCAGTAGCGGCACTAACAAAAGCTGAAAAAAGTATAAACAAATGGCCAATTGCACAAAATCCAAATATTAAAACATGGTTATTAAACTTTAGAGACTTTTTAAAAGAAACAGAAAAAATTATGTCTCCTGCTCAAATTGCTAGATTAACTAAAGGCGGAGACATTATTAAACCATTCTCAAAATATTTTAAAACAGCTGATGATATAAGTAAAATATCAAAAACAATGTTTGCTAAATTTGGTAGAGGAGTTGTAGAAATTTTAAAAGCTCCATTAATGTCTTTAATAAAAATTACTCAATTAGCTAAAATATTTAGAATTAGTCCAAAAAATTTAGAAGCATTAGCTTTAGGATATAAGGCATTTGTTCGAACAAAAATACAAAAAAATCCAGAATTTTTAGCATCAATTGCTCGGGGAATGCCTGCTAGTAAACTAAAAGAAATATTTGGTAATGTAACATTTAATGGAAATAAAATAGTTGCATCTGCTTGGCAACGAGCAACATATTGGAGAGAAACATCAGTTATACAACAACTAAATAAATCTGGAAAAATGGATTCGTTTTTTGCTGCTGCAGAAAAAGATAATCCAATATATAATATGTTTTTTTACAATAAGCAATGGCAGTTAGAACAATATTTTAAACGTGGATCTGACTTTGCTGAATTATTACAAACAAAACAATTTAAAAATGCATTGAATAGCATTCTAAAGGAATATACTCAATTGAAAAGAAATGCATTTGGTAGAAAATCATTAGATATATGGTATAATGAAGCATATGATTTAATGAGTGCCACCGGGTTGACATCAGATCAATATGGACAAAATCCTGATGCAATGTTATTTCCAATTATATTCGGTGCAATGGATTATTGGAAAAATGTAGAAAGTGGGACAACAAGAAAAAGTATGGGAACATATGATTCTGTCACTATGAAATTAGTAAATATAATTAGAAAATTACCATATGGGAATAAACTTTTGACACAAGTTAAACAATATGATCCAGATAATCCAAAAGCATTCATCGATGAATTCACATACGATGCAGCAGATATTCCAGGATTTGGTGTTAATGCTAAAATTAATTATATTAATAAATTATTTGCAAATCAACCAGATGAAGTGCAATTCATGAAGCCATTATTTATCAAACAGATAGAAACTTGGGGAGAATCAGATTTGAATCCAGAAAATCAAATACAAAATCAACCAAGTGATAGACTATGATCAAACTAAAAGATATATTAGAACAAGACTTTCCAGGACCATTTGGCAAAGAACATGACTATTCAGATTATGGAGGTCCTTGGGGTACAGGTCATCACCACAAAACAGATTTTAAAAAAGGACCAGGCAAGAATCCAACTGATTCAATTAGCTCTGATAGAGGAGAAGAAGAAAAGGAAGATGATGATGAAACTGGATATAAAGCTGAAAATTTTGCAGACGGAAAAAATCCTGGAAGGAAAGGATTATCACAAAGAGTTGGAATACCAAAAAATGCTACTATAGCTCAATTGGAAAAGGCAGCAAAGTCCAAGGGAGAAAAAGGTAGATTAGCAAGATGGCAATTAAATATGCGTAGAGGTAAAAAATGATATTTAAAAAAAATAATATAAATGTATTAGAAGATCTATATTTAACTGAGCCTATTTCTAAAAAAATTAATTGGGAGGAATCATTCTTTGATAGAGAAGGTTATGAACTTAATGCAATTGAAAAAGCTTTTCACGAAGTAAATGATATTCCTATTAAAGTTGAGGACCGACAAACAAGAAGAGTTCCTGACAATGCATTAAAGGTTCAATTACAGCATTGGTATTCGCAAATTGAAGATCATCCAAATTTATATATAGATCATGCACACATTCTACATAGATTAGGGTATAAGGGCAAAGCTAAACAACAATTGGCAGAAAAAGCTAAACAATATCCACATTTGTGGAGAATGGTTCATATGAAACCTAAGTATGGCGCTGACTTCGCAATCGATTGGGTAGATGAGTCTCAAGCTATAGAAATATTTCATTTTGAAATAGATTGTAGAGATTATGATGAATTCAATAATAACTTATATCGTTTAGAAAAATTTATTGAATCTATAGATTGGTTTGAAATGGGTAAAAAATTAATAGATTGCAAATTAGAATGGATACATTTAAATGAATATGAACAAGCAGTATACAAAGCAAATTTTTTTAAATTTAATAAAATAGGAATTAAATATTTTGAGGATGATTATCTTAACAAACCATATTTATTTTCATATTTAAAAGTTATAGACTAATATTTATATAAAATGAATAAGTTAAAGAACATACTAAAAGATACTATATTAGAATCAAAAGATAGCTATAATACACCTGCAGCAATTTCTAAAGAAAAATCAATTGGCAAGAAAAAAGTTAAACCAGAAGACTCTATAACAGATTTAGATTTAAATACATTAAATAGAAATCAAACTATTAAAGAATATAGTTATGGACCATTAAACCCAGACGATGAAAAGGGATCTAAAGCATTTTGGGAAGACAAAGCAGATTTATGGAACACAACAATAGAAGCTGCTAAAGAATCTAGATGTAGAAACTGTGGAGCGTTTGATCAAAAAAAATCAACATTAGATAAAATAACAAAAGCTATAGGTTCTGATGGCAAGACTATAGTTAAAAATGCCAATATTGGATTTTGTGAATTCTTTTGGTTTAAATGTGCAGGAGCAAGAAGTTGTGATGCATGGGTTGGCGGAGGTCCAATAAAATGAAATCTAGAGGTTTAGGCGACGATATTAAAAAAATTACATCTGCTACAAGACTAGATAAATTAGCAGAACGAATTGCAGAATTAACATCAAGCGATTGTGGATGTTCAGCTAGGCAAGAAAAATTAAATAAAATGTTTCCTTATAAGAAATGATATTACTTAAAAATATATTAAACGAACAAGTAACTTCATCAGTAACAAATCCACGTAAACAGAAAATATTAAACACAAAAGATTCTGTTTCTAAAATAGCAAATAAGATTGATCGATTAGGCTTAGGAGCTCCTATAGCATCATTTTTAATTCGTATTGCAGCAGTTGAATCATGTTATGGATTAAATAGAAGAGCTGGTAACAATATATGGCAAGTAGATCCTATAGCATTTAAAGACACTCAAAATTTATCATCTCATCCAGGATTAAAATCAAAATTTAAAATTTTAAAAGACAATGGAATTGATTGGCCAAAATTAACATATACTCAAATTAAATCAAAACCATTGTTAAATGCTATAGCTGCTAGATTATATATAGGAAATATGCCAGGAGATATTCCAAAAGATTTAAAAGGTCAAGCTAATTATTGGAAGAGTAATTATAACACATCATCTGGTGGTGGATCTACATATGAGTTTATAAAAAAGAATTCTGGAGATGGTACATCTGGATGTATCGATTACGTATAGGTTGTATTTTTACCAAAAAATCATTATAATATATTATGGAAGAAAATTATTTGGATAAAGTAATACTATCTTCAATAGACTCAATGAGTAAATCAAAATGGAGATGGCCTAGTGAGTGGAGTAAAGATGAGAAATTAGGATTTCTAGATGAATGCTTAATTTGGCTAGAAAAAAATGAACATTATGAAAAATGTGAAGTTATAGTAAATGAAAAAAAGAAGTTATCGTAAAAAAAATAATTGCGCACTTATATTATTGGATGATGATATCAATACATTTCAACATGTAGTTGACGCATTACAAGAAGTTTGTGGACATAATTACTTTCAAGCTGTACAGATTGCTCATATAGTTGACGGAGTTGGTAAGTGTGAAATATTTAAAGATAAATGTAACCTAGTAGAAGAAGTATATGAAGATCTTAAAAATTTAGGATTAATTGTTAAATTAATTAGACAAATCGGATGAAATTATTTAAAAAAATATTGATAGGAATATATCATGCTAGATATCATAAAAATTTGAAACTAGCAGAATCAGCAAAAAATAAAAAAAATATTAGAAAATTTAAAAAATATGTTTACCGTGCTGAAGATGCATGGCGACAAGTTGTAGTATTAACAGAAAAAAATAAAAAATAAAATGGCAAAAAAAGCAACAATAGGAGATTCTCCTAAAGACAGATCCATGGATATAATGGATAAGTTTATTAAACGACAAGAAAGAAAAAATAAACATAAAGAGTTACTACCAGGCAGACGAAAAGCTAAAGATGTTCCAATTGATATGTGGCCGTTAAAAGATCAAATTGACTATTGGGAAAATCAATCAGCTGAGCAAAAGTTTGATAGAAAATATTCAAGTTATATTGATTGGTTAGATACTATAAAAGAAATAACTGGATATCCAGATAGATCTTTCATGGATATGATATCTCCTGTAAAGCATAGAGAAAGAATGAAAGAAGTATATGCCCAAAAGGTGTTACCAAAACAAGCTTATCAACTTCTTTTAAAAGAAAATATTTTGTGGGTGTAGACTACAAATATGTGTATGGTCGTGGAAGATCAGCTTTAAATTTATCTGAGTCAGAAATTAGATATGCAATGGAAAATACTAAATCTAATTCTGAAGCAGCTAGGTTTCTTAAAGTATCATTTTCTACATACAAGAAATATGCAAAACAATATACTGATTCAGAATCAGGAAAAACATTATGGGAGCTTCATAAGAATCAAGCCGGAAAAGGTATAAATAAGGACGTTACAAGAGCTACCGCTGGACCATATGCCATAGATAGGATATTAGATGGAGATCACCCAAATTATCCGGTTTGGAAGCTTCGTAATAGAATAATAGCATTAGGCATATTACCAGAAAAATGTAACAGTTGCGGATATGAAGAAAGAAGAATAACAGATGATACTACTCCATTATTACTAGATCACAAAGATGGAGACGTATGCAATCATCAAATAGATAATTTACAGCTGTTATGTTTAAATTGTTATTACATGCAAACAGGTAATCCTTATAATAAAGACAAAGATCAATATTGGAATTATAATTTATTAGACTGATATTTATATAAAAAGATTATGGCATTTCATCATTCACCAAGAACAACCGGCGGTACAACATTTGCAATGGATGCAACTAATAAAAAATGTTATCCTGGCTCAGGTACTACTCTTACTGATATGTCAAATGATCATACTATTACTTTAACAGGAGGCCCTACCATAGTCACAGTTAACGGTACAAAAGTAATAGATTTGGATGGAACAAATGACTACATAACAACAACTTCTACTCCTACATATCCTTCGGTAAATTTTAGTGTTGAGCTATGGTCTAAATTTGATAATTTGAATTATGCAACTTCAGTTCAATATATTTTCCAAATGGGACCATTAAGCAATGGCAATGGTGGTTGTTTAGCATTTGCTAAATATGATCAAGCGCATTCAAATAAGAATAGAGTGTAGTTTCATTATGGAACCTCACATACAGGAGCTGCTACTACATGTGGCAAAATTGAAGATTTAAATTGGCATCATTATGTTGCAACAATACAAGGAACTACTGTAAAATTATATGTAGATGGAGATCTGCGAGGCACTCATACGGCCCCGACAAATATTACGCCAACCGGAAGATATGATATAGGAAGATATATTGACAGTAATACTTATTTTTTTAATGGCCAAATATCTATAAACAAGATTTACAATAAAACATTGACACAAGAACAGGTAAGTCAAAACTATAACGCAATGAAAGTGAGGTTCGAGTAATGGCAACGAATTATGGAACCCCTCCAATAGTAACAGATGGATTATTTTGGAGAGTAGATGCTCAAAATGAAAAATCCAATAACGGCGGAGGTGATGTATCTAGTATAATCGGCAACACTTCAACAATAGGATTTAATGGAACTAAAACTGGAGGCCTTACTTTAACTGAAAATTTACCAAAACATTATAATTTTGACGGAGTAGATGATTACGTGTTATTTGCATCTAATGGGGCAATACTTTCTTCTAATCCAATTTCTTTGTATGGTAAAACAACAGCAACATTTGAGTTATGGGTAGCACCTGACTATACTGGAGACTCATATCAAAGAATAATATCTAAAGCCTCTGCTCCAGGCGGAGGAGTAGGAGGATGGGCAATATTATTAGATCCAAGTACAAGTACTTGGAACATGTATGTTGATAATGGAAGTGGAGGTGCAGCAGTTGCAGTAAATTATACTCATGCTTTAAGTGCTGGAGATTGGGTACATATAGTTTTTACTAAAGATGGTAATACTTGGAAAGTATATGAAAACGCCGTGTTAAAAAATACTAATACATATGCTAACACTTTTGTAGCAACTGCTGCAGGATTTGTCATGGGTACCTGGATATCATTAGCTGCAAGAGAATATAACGGCAAGTTAGCAGTTGCATCATTATATGATATTGAGTTAAACCAAACTCAAATTGAACAAAACTATAACGCCTTAAAAGGGAGGTTTGCGTAATGGGAGTAGTAGGCGGAAATGAAATAATATTAAATGGTTTAATACATTGTTATGATCCTGCAAATATAAGATCATATCCTGGTTCAGGTACTATTCTAACTGATTTAATAGGCAATGATAATGGAACAATAAGCGGTGCTACATTTGATGCTAATAATTATGGGAGTATTTACTTTGATGGAGCAGATGATATTATAACTTTTGGAACAGAATTAAATTTAGGCATTACGCAAACAATATCATTCTGGCTAAAACAAAATAGACCCACAACTGCTGAAAGTATACTAGGAAATTCTCTACAAAATAATTATTTATTCTATAAACAATCTGCTGGAATATATTTTAGATCTGGAACAGGATATTGGGTATTTTCTAATACTGATACATTAACTGCATTTCAGGTTACTGATTGGATTAATGTTTCTATAGTTAGAATAGCATCCAATCAGACCAGATTTTACATTAATGGAACACTAACTTCAGAAGGAACAAGAAACATTACTGGAGGGTCTAATGGAGATACTTTACTTAAATCTATAGGAGCAGAACCAGATCTCACATATGATTTTCAAGGATATATATCATCATTTTATATTTATAATCGAACTTTAACAGATGCTGAAGTATTACAAAATTATAATGATACCAAACATAGATTTGTATAATTGAAAATATTTATATATAATAAAAATAAAGGAAAATAAAAAAATGGATTATTCAGACAGAACATATGCATTTGCAAAATGGGCTAACATAGGATCAGTAGACTTTTCACAAGTAATGGAAACATCTGCAACTACCGTAAGAAAATCATTGGATAGTGATTTGTTTATATTGAAATGGTATACAGCAAATGAACCAACATTTATTACTGATGATAGTGTAGAGTTAACATGGTCAGGTTCTCATTCGCAATGCTTACAGCAATTGCTAGGTCCCAATTGGACTGACACAGGATCGATGCCGTAATAGGATTTGCAACCAACTGCAATACATATACCCGGTAAGTATAGAACTATAGTTACAAAATTAAGCAATTTAATTTTAGACACATTAATTGAAGTTCCAACTATATCTACAGAATATAATAATATTTTATTTGTAGAAGTTCGAAACTCAAATATCCCATTACATTTTTATTTTGGTTTACAAATTAGATATGGAGAAACATATGTAAATGGAGATGCATACAATCCAACAGAGTCGACTAGCAAACAAATTCCTTATATTGAAATAACTATTCAAACTGATAACAGGAAACAAGATAGGAGTTTGATTGCAATGAAGTTGAGAAATTCAATTCGACATGAGCTAGAACATTTAACTCAAAGTGGATTAAACACATTACCAGGCAAGTATTTACCAGACGATCAATTATTGCGAGAACAAGCTACAAGAAAAGATTATCTGCTTCTAGAAAAAGAGATACCTGCAATGCTGAAAGGATTACATTTTCAGGCAACAAAACAACGAATTCCTTTCAAACAAATACTAAATGATTATTTAAATGATACATATTTATTAAAAAGAGAGATTGAAGAAGTTAAATCAATCTGGATACAAAAAGCTAAGGAACTAAATCTATGGAAGAGTACGACGTAGAAAATTATCAAGATTTAAAAGAATTTATACAATTCATTAAAGAATACAAAGCAGACGTTAACGAAGCTGAATATAGAGGTCGAAAAGTTAAACTTGGAAAACCAATGCGTGGAGACGTTAAGAAGTTTAAAGTTTATGTCAAAAACCCAAAAGGGAATGTAGTTAAAGTTAACTTCGGTCATGGTGGAACATCAGCAAAAAAAGCTGGACAGAAAACCATGAAGATTAGAAAAAATAATCCAGCTGCTCGTAGATCATTTAGAGCAAGACATAGATGTGATACACCAGGACCTAGACATAAAGCCAGATATTGGTCATGTAGGAAATGGTAAATGAAACTAAAAGACTTATTAAATATCAATAAGCAACCAGCTAAATATATAGACACGCCAGACGGCGCTGTTAAGATTTGTGAGTCTGGACCATTACCAAAAACAGATTTTGTAGTAGGGCCATATACAGACGCAAAAGCATCTGATAAGATCCCGGGATGGGATAAGGCAAAATATTATAAAGAATACATAACAAGACTTTTACCAGAGTCAATGATAAAGAAAGAGTTACCGTGAGTAAATTAGAAGACCTACTTTGGAGTGCTGAAGAGTATGGAAAAAGACCTCAAATGTTCAAAGAAATACATAAAATCAGAACTGAAAATCCTACACTTACTTTAGAACAACAATATGAACAAGCATATCAAAAAGTAATGAAAACATAAAATATTTGGTTGGATAATATAATTTTATTTCTTATTATATAGAAAAAATAAAGTTATGAAAGACGAAATATTTGGTTCCGTTACCACAGAAGACGGAGAATTTATAAAAGTAGTTAGCACTAATGGTGATGACATTACGCATCTATTTAGAGATGATATGATTAAGATTGCTTACAAAGAAGGTCAAGCTCTTAAATATAATTCAACAACAGGTAGAGGCAAAAGAATTGATTTAGATGAAGTTCCTGCACCAGCTCCACCTAAACAAGAAAAAGAAATAGTTAATAATGATCCGGTGTTAGCATTTATTAGTAATGCTCCATCTATCAAACCTGATCATTTAGAGATTACAGATATTAAATGGAAGTATTTAATTAGATCTGCAGTTAGAGGTAAAAATATTATGATGGTCGGACCTGCAGGATCTGGTAAGACAGAAGCAGCAAAGGCATTGCCTACGGCAACTAATAGACCATTCTTTTATTTTAACTTAGGAGCAACTCAAGATCCTAGATCAACATTAATTGGCAATACCCATTTTAAGAACAATGAGACACTGTTTGATGAATCGGCATTCATTAAGGCTATTAAGACAGAAAACGCTGTAATCCTTTTAGATGAGCTTTCTAGAGCACATCCAGAAGCTTGGAATATCTTAATGACTGTATTGGATGAAGGTCAAAGATATTTGAGATTAGATGAGAATATCAATGCTCCATTAGTTAAGGTAGCACAAGGTGTATCTTTTATTGCAACGGCTAATATTGGAACAGAGTATACATCTACTAGAGTATTAGATAGAGCATTGTTAGATAGATTTGAAGTTATTGAAGTTGATATATTATCTAAAGAAACAGAACATGTTCTTTTAAGTAAAAGATTTGGTGATAAAGTTGAGGATTCATTATTAGAATCAGTAGCAGATATTGCAGATGTAACTAGAAAAGAGTGGAAGTCTGATGAAGGTAAGCTTAGCACAATGATATCGACACGTATGACAGTTAGAATATGTGAGTTATTGGCAGATGGATTTACATTAGAAGAAGCTTCTGAAGTAGGTATATTACCATTCTTTGATGCATCCGGAGGAGGAGACTCTGAAAGATTGTTTGTTAAGCAAGTTATTCAGAAACATTTAGGTACCGCAGAAGAAGATATCTTTAATGTTGGAGAAGAAAAAGTAGAAGACAAATATTAAAATATTGCAGCTATGCATTAAATAGCATCTTTCATATCTTAAAGGGAGTTAGACATGCGTAGGCATTAGCTCCCTTTATAAAGTATTGTTGGGTTCTTTGACATAAATAAGAAAGGAAGCATATGGAAACAAATATGTTAATAGGAATCCTTATCGGATCCGGTATTGTAGCTTTATTGGCATTTTTTGCTTATAGGGTAAAGGTATCTTTTGATAGGGTGAACAGAAACCACGAAGATCTAAATACAGATGTATACAGTAGTTTAGAACAATTGAAAAATCAAGTAGATCAAATGATAGACAATGTTGATAGATCATTGAACGATAGAGTAGATGATGTATATAGAACATTAGATTCTAGATTCGATAAAACAGAATCCAGAATAATATCACAAGTACAAAAGAAAAATAAATAAATAATCTTCAAAGAACCCAACTTTTTTCTTGGATAAATGAATTAGTTTTCTTATTATATATAAAAGAGATATTTATGAAAAAGATACGCATTAGAAAGGCATTAGCCAATCCAGTTAAGACATATGAAGACTCAGCATCAAGTTATTGGTTTGATGATATCGATACAGATTTTACTTATGAAGTCAATAACAAGAAACAAATTGATTATACTAAGTTAGCATCTGCGCAGAGAGCAATTGGTAATTTTGTCAATATTGTTACAGGTAAACAAATTCCAGTTCATTTTCAAAATAATGATCAAAGCTATACAGATGGTCAATCTGTTACTATAGGATCTAAAATAGAAGATAAGAATTTTGATTCAACAGTAGGATTAGCATTACATGAAGGTTCTCATATTGCATTAACTAATTTCAAATTATTAGATGGATGTTATATTGGAAGTAGCTTTCATAGTTATATCGCTATGAGAGGTGGAGACCCGGATATGAATATGGTTGAGTCTGATATAATGCAAGTAAAAGATTTATTTAATTGGATAGAAGATAGAAGAATTGATTATCATGTATACACAAATGCACCAGGCTATAGAAAATACTATGAGTCAATGTATGCAAAGTATTTTAATTCTGCTATTGTTGATAAAGCATTACAATCAGAAGAAAAGACAGATGAGGATTGGGATTCATATATGTTTAGGATTATCAATCTAACTAATCCTAATAGAAAAATAGATGCATTAGAAGTATTGCCAACGGTATGGAAAACAATTGATTTGAAAAATATCAATAGACTTAAAACTTCTGAAGACGCATTAAATGTAGCAATCGAAGTTTATAAAATAGTTTCTAAACAAGTTAAAGGATCTGCTTTGAAGCAGCAACAAGAAGAATCTAATAAGACATCAGACAACTCTCAAACAGAGACTAAGTCTAATGATGGTAGCAAGCTTTCTAATAGACAACAAGAAAGATTAAACAAACAAATACAAAAGCAAAAAGAATTTGTTAATGGTAAGCCTAAAAAAGTTGGAAAGCTTTCAAAGAAAGACAATGCAATTGTTAGAAGCTTAAAAGAATCTGGTACTGAAAGCAATCCCGTTAATACAGGTAAGTTTGGTGCTCATATGTATAACGTGGATTGTATTGTTATAAAGAAAATGACTCATGCAGTTATGTGTCATATGGAATCCATATTTGATTCAAGAAACTTGCAAGAAAATAGAGAACCCAAAAGTTATTATGGACCTGGAGATGGGGTACAAAAGGGCAGTATATGAGGGGAAAAAGAGGGGAAGGGGGAAGAAAGGAGGGGGGAGGGGGGGGGGAAGGGGGAGGAGAGGGGGGAGAGG
>JAAHTG010001405.1_pt1 | contig 16531 bp, 26 predicted proteins | sample 6116081 | NCBI WGS metagenome assembly JAAHTG01 (sample SAMN13939989, study PRJNA603662) | sponge metagenome | isolation source: marine sponge | host: Mycale hentscheli | place: New Zealand | collected 2005 | reverse complement strand
GATGAGTATGACACTATTTGATTGGCTTAAAGAGCTAACAGGTAAAAAACGCGATTGGGGCTCCTTTTCCGATAAGGAGAAGGAGTCCTTCAATCCATATATGATTAATAGGTTTATATCTATGCATCAACCATTTGCTGAATTAGCAAATTATGTACAAACTATACCTTATACTGAGAAGGAAAAATATTATAAGGTATATTGTGGTTTACTTCCCAAACAAAATGTTTGGCTTAAATATATTAAATCAAGTATGAAACAACCTAATAAAAAACTATTGGAAACTATTGCCTCACTATATGAAATTTCTACAGCACAGGCCGTAGATTGGGTAGATATGCTTGATAAAAAATACATTAAAGAAGCACTACAACAACAAGGCTTACAAAAAGACGAAATAAAAGAATTATTCAAGTAATGGACAGCATAGTAACCTCAGTGGTAGAACAATTTAAAGTTCGCTCTAAAATGGGTGAACAAAAGTATGGTGTTAATATGGATCGTGAAGATCTAGCTTTTGGTGAGTGGGTTACTCATATGAAAGAAGAATTAATGGATGCTATACTTTATTTAGAAAAATTAGAAAGATTACATGGCAAAGAAGCCCCAAATACTCAAGGAGATACAAAATAAAGAATTGCCTGAGGTAAATTATTCTTACCAAAAATCAATTTCTTACTCTCAAATGTCAATGTATAGGAGTTGCCCTCATAAATGGGAACTTCAATATAAGGATGGACATTATAATAATGATCCCAATATACATTTTACATTTGGAACCTCAATGCATGAAGTAATCCAAGATTGGCTTACTGTTTTATATGAAGAATCTTCATTAGTAGCAGATGATATGGATTTAGAAGGATTATTCCAAGAAAAATTCATAAATCTTTACCAGAAAGAATATAAAAAATTTAAAAATACTCATTATTCATCTCCAGAGGAGCTTAGAGAGTTTTTTGAGGATGGAGTAGCAATTCTTAATTTCCTTCAAAAGAAACGTAGCACATATTTTAGCAAACGTGGATGGCATTTAGCGGGTATTGAATTACCCATTGTGATGAACGTTGGTAACAATTTGATATACAAGGGTTTTATCGATATGGTACTATACCATGAACCTACAAATAAATTTTATATATACGATATAAAAACATCAAGAAGTGGATGGAATGCTAAAGCTAAAAAGGACGAAACTAAACAAATGCAGTTAGTTCTTTATAAAAAATTCTTTAATGAGCAGTATGGAATCCCACTTGAAAATATAGAAGTTGAATTTTTCATAGTTAAAAGAAAAATATGGGAAAATAGTGATTTTCCTATATATAGGGTACAACTTCATAAACCTGCAGCTGGAAAAAATAAACTTAGAAAAGCAGATAGAATCTTAGAAGAATTTATTTCGGAATGTTTTACTCCTAAAGGTAAATATCAAGATAAAGAACATCCCAAGGTAGTATCTGCCTTATGTAAATGGTGTGCTTTTAATAATAATAAAGAACTTTGTGATAAATGAAAATAAGTTTTATAGCAGAAAATGATTGGGCTAATGTACTAACTGAGTATGCTTGTTGTTTAAATAAACATAGTAATGATATAAAGGCTAAATCCATATGTTTTAGACCCCATCCTTTTAATTATTTACTCCAACATGACTATGATCTCCACTCTTGCTCAGAAGAACAAAAATTAGAAGCTAAACAATTTTTAGAAGAAAGTGATGTTATTATTTTTGGGGAAGAAGGGCATCCTGGAGAATCCACATATAGAACTTTAAGGGAATTTAGTAATTTATTAGGGCTAGATTTAATTAATTCTGGAAAAAAATTATGTATATGGCATCCGGGTACTCACTATAGAACAAATAGTGAATTTTATAATAATCACCCTTTAAAAGATAAAATTTATAAACATTTATATGCTTTTGATTTATATAAGCTTTCTAATAAGACTGATATAGATTTACCTTTTTTAGTTTATAATTATATAAACTTTAATAAGGAACAACTTATAACTAATTTTAAAAATAAGCTTAAAGCGGATAAAAAAATAATATGTCACATACCTTCAAATCCTTCAATTAAAGGTACGGATGTTATTAATAAATCTATGGTAGATCTTTCAAATAATTTATCATTTTTTACTACTACAAATATTCCTTATGCTGAGGTAATAAAACATAAATCTAGATCTCTATTTTACATAGATCAATTTAACAATTTAGGGACATATGGTGTAGCTGCTGTTGAAGCTATCCTTAATTCAAACATAGTTTTTTGTACTTTACATAATACTACTGAAGCTATTATAAAATTAACTGGTGATCCTGTTCTCCCTTTTATAGACTTAGGGAAAGACCCTAACCAAATAAATTCTATTGTCTCTTCATACACTAACTTACCAGATAAAACTTTAATCGAAATTTACGCAGGTATAATTCAGTGGATGGAGGAATATTATTCTCCAAAAGGGATAATAAACCAAATAAAAAACATAATTAAATGAACAGATCAAAAATAAAAAACAGTACAATCCTAGTTACAGGAGGTGCTGGGTTTATAGGTAGTCATTTAGTTGATAGACTTATTTTAGAAGGAGCAAAACAGGTTATTGTTGTAGATAATATGTTTTTAGGTAATGAAGATAATTTAAAGGAAGCTACATCAAAAGGTATTATTCTTTACAAAGATGATTGTGAGATTTATACTTCTTTAGAATATATTTTTAATAAACACAATATTGATATAGTTTTTAATTGTGCTACTAAACCTATTAATTATACATTTTTAAATCCATCTAATGGTTTTCATTGTAATACAAATATTATTATTAATTTACTTGAATTACAACGTAAAGAAAAATTTAAAACGTTAGTCCATTTCTCCACTTCAGAAGTATATGGTACAGCTGTTTATGAACCTATGGATGAAAACCACCCACTAAACCCTAAAACAACATATGCTGCTGGTAAGGTAGGTGCTGATAAAGCTTTAGAGGCATGGGTAGATAGTTTTAATTTAGATGCTTTTATAGTAAGGCCTTTTAATAATTATGGCCCTCGTCAAAATTATAAACCACCCTTGGCTGCTGTAATCCCTATTACTATGTTTAATATATTAAATAATAAACCCCCTGAAATATGGGGTGAAGGATCTCAAAGTAGAGATTTTATTTATGTAAAAGATACAGTAGATGCTATTATAAAATTATATGATAAATTAAAACCTAAGGAATCGGTAAATATATCTACTGATGGGCAGATTACAATTAAACAAATTATAAAAGACATTTGCAATCTTACAAATTATAATTTTGATAAAATAATCTACAAACCTGCTAGACAGGCAGATGTTAAATGTCATAATGCAAGTAATGTTAAAATTAAATCTATAATTGACTATCAGTTAACTCCCTTTAAAGTTGGTTTAGAACAAACTGTAAATTGGTACTTAGAAAATATAAAATGAATATAGGAGTATTTGCATATAATTTTCCACATTGGAAAACCCAAGAAGGAGTTCATAATTTAATTTTAAAAGGATTTAAACCTAAAGTTATATTAGCAGCGGATCCTGTGCCACTTAATTTCCCTCATTCTCAAATCAGAATTAGCCCTAAAGACCTATATTTAACCCACCCCCAAGAAATAGCTAAATATCATGATATTGACTACCATGTAGTAAAACATAACTCCCAAACCACTTCAGACTTAGTAAAACAGTATGATTTAGATGTAGGGGTTATCTTAGGAGCTAGAATATTAAAACCTATTGCTTTTTCTAATTTTAAAACTGGGGTACTAAATCTCCACCCTGGTATTTTACCCCAAAATAGGGGGCTTGATAATATTAAATGGGCTATTATAGATAATTTACCTCAAGGGGTAACTACCCATTTAATAAATGAAAAAATAGATATGGGGTTTTTTATAGAACAGGAAAACATTAACGTGTATTCGGATGATACTTTATTAGATTTACATTTAAGAATTCAAAATTTAGAACAAAAACTAATGATAAGTTCTTTAAAAATTTTAAATAAAAGCCCAAAAAATCTTTTACCTTTAAGTAAAGGAAATTATTATAAAGCAGTTCCTTTAGATATAGAAAAAACTTTACTTACTAAATTTAAAACTTACAAAAATAAATGCCAATAATTATAAGAAATATTTTTGAAGATTACGTCAAAGAACGTTTTAACCTTCAGGATTGCATAGCAGTAAATAATGGTAGCAGTGCTATTATTGCTCCTCTTTGGTCTATGGATCTAAAACCGAATGATGAAGTAATCACGACTCCTTTTACTTTTATATCAACTGTTACTTCTATAATAGTTGCGGGTGCCAAACCTGTATTTGTTGATATAAATAAAGATGATTATTTAATCAATCCTAATCTTATTGAACAAGCTATTACCCCTAACACTAAAGCTATAATGCCTGTTCACCTATTTGGGCAAGTATGTGATATGGATATGATAAATAAAATAGCTAAAAAACATAATTTAATAGTTATTGAAGATACCTCTCAATCGTTTGGAGCTAAATCTAAAAACAGGATGGCAGGAATGATGTCTGATGTAGGTACTTTTTCATTTCAAAAAACTAAAAACATTAATACTTTTGAAGGAGGAATGATTTGCATCCCTAAAAATTCTAAACTAAATGCAGATAAGATTAGAGCTATCTGCAATCAGGGACAAACTAGTAAATACCATCATGAATATTTAGGTTTTAATTTTAGATTAGCAGAACCACTTTGTTTAATGGCTTATAGTCAAATGAAACTTCATATGACTGGTATTGAAGCTGAATTGGGACTTAGAGGCCCTAAAAATGGTCATTATCCTTATGTAGTTTATGATCAACCTGCAATTAAAAGATTAGGAATTACTGGAGATTGCCCTATAGCAGAAGGTAAAGCTAAATTTATTAAAGAAAATTATTTTAACAAATGAAATATAAAGTAGGAATAATAGGATGTGGAGCAATTCTCCCAAGGCATATAGAAGCTATTGAATCTAATTCTGATTTTGAATTGGTAGCTCTATGTGATATTCAACCCTCATTAGTTAAAAGTTTAGGAAAGAGGTATAAAGTACCTTATTATACTGACTATAAAAAAATGATTAAAAAGGAGGATGTTAATTTTATTCCAATTTTAACTCCTAACTCACTTCATAAAGAACAGTCTTTGTTTGCTCTATCAAACAAGTGTGATATTTTAGTTGAAAAACCTGTAGGATTTCATCCTAATGATGTAGTTGAAATTCAAAAACATGCTAATAAAAGCAACCAAAAAGCTTACTGTGTTCTCCAAGTAAGATTAAACCCCACAGTAGATTTAACTAAAAAAATTCTTAATAAGAATATGTTAGGAGAAATACGAGGATTTAGCTTTACCCAAAGATGGCAACGCCCCTTAGAATACTTTTCAGGATGGAGAGGTGAACCGGAAGTAGGAGGGGGAACATTATATGAAGTAGGAATTCATTATTTAGACGTACTTCAATACCTTTTAGGGGTGCCTAAAATTATGTCTTCTAAATGTTATATAACTAAACATAAGGGGGGGATTATTGAAGATACTATATATGCTTTAGCTGATTATGGAGATTTTGGGGGTACTATTGAATCAACAATTGCTTCAGAGCCCAAGAATTTAGAAAGTTCGATTTGTTTGATGGGTTCTAATGGTTATTTAAAAATTGGAGGTAAAGCTCTTAACATAATTGAATCAGCTAATTTTTTAAGTAATGGGGCGACTCAGCAGTATGAAACAATGATTAAAGATTTTTCAATTAACCAACCTAACTCTTATGGATCATATCAGGGTTCTTGTCCTAACCACCCTGAAGTATATAAAAATTTAAACAATTTTGAAATAACTGAATCTTATAATGTATTAGAAATTATAAATAATATATACTCTTCTGCGGGATATTCGTATTCTTCCTGACTCCGTACATATTTATATACGCAAACCTATAAAAAATATTATTATGAGTAAAAAAGATTTAACATTAACAAGCGTAAAAATTCAAAGTGATTTATTTGAAGAGTTTAAAGTAGCATGTGTTAGACATAAGTTTTCTTTCCAAAAACTTGCTGACCGGTGTGTTCATTTGTATCTTACAGATGAGGATTTTAAACGACAAATCCACAATCACAACAATTTAGATTTAAAATAAAAAATGAAAAAAGGTTATGTTCCAAAGGATCAACGAAAGAAAATTTTGTTGATGTGTGATGATATTCGAACCCATTCTGGGATAGGTACAATCGCAAAAGAAATAGTATTAAACACAGCTCACCATTACAACTATGTTAATTTAGGTGCTGCTATTCAACACCCCGAAGCAGGAAAACGCCTCGAACTAAGTTCAGACACAAATAAAGAAGCAAGAATCGATGATTCTTCAGTAATTATTTATCCTTCTAATGGATATGGATCCCCAGGTCAATTAAGACAATTAATAGCAACTGAAAAACCAGATGCTATTTTTATTATTACTGATCCTAGATATTGGGCTTGGTTATTCCAGATGGAAGGAGAAATTAGGAAACAAATTCCTATTATTTATTTAAACATTTGGGATGATTACCCTGCACCTCGTTACAATGAATCTTTTTATGAATCATGTGATTTACTAATGGGTATCTCTAAACAAACTGTTAATATTAATAAAATAGTACTAGGGGATAAAGCAAAGGATAAAATTATTGAATATGTCCCCCATGGATTAAATCACAATATTTACAAACCATTAGAAAAGGATAATCCTGAATTAGTAGAATTCAAGAAACATTTATTTGGAGGTAAAGAATATGACTTTGTAGCTTTTTATAATTCAAGAAACATCAGACGTAAACAAGTACCTGATACTATTTGGTCATTTGTTCAATTTGTAGATAAACTACCTTTAGGGGAAGCTAAAAAGTGTGCTTTGGTACTTCATACTCAAAAAGTAGATCCTAATGGTACTGATCTTCCTGCAGTGGTAGATATGCTCTGTGGGGATGATGAAAGGTATAACATCATTTTTTCCGAAAATAAGTTACCTACAGAACAGATGAATTTCCTTTACAATAGTACAGATGTTCAAATTCAACTTACTTCAAATGAAGGATGGGGATTAAGTTTAACTGAAGCTATGTTAGCAGGAAACCCTATTATTGCTAATGTTACAGGAGGTATGCAAGATCAAATGAGATTCCAGGATAATAAAGGATTATGGTTTACACCAGATGAAAATATTCCCTCAAACCATAGAGGTACTTATAAAACACATGGCCCTTGGGCATTCCCAGTTTTTCCTACTAGTATTTCAATTGTAGGTTCACCTCCAACTCCATATATTTTTGATGATAGATGTGAAGCTAGCGATGCTGCAAACCAATTAACTGAAGTTTATAATTTAGGATCTGAAGCTAGAGAAAAGTTTGGTTTAATGGGTAGAGAGTGGGCTATAGGAGGTGAAGCAGGATTTACTGCTGAAAAACAAGGTGAAAGAGTTATACAAAATATAGATAAATTATTTGAAACTTGGAAACCACGAGCCAAATATGAGTTGATCAAATCAGCTCCAATTAAAAAGAAAGTTGTACAACATAATTTAGTATACTAATGAAACCAATGTTTATTGTAAGCTGTCCAATTGATACGTACAGCGGTTATGGAGCGAGAGCTCGGGATTTTGTAAAAGCTCTTATTGAGTTAGATGAATATGATGTTAAGGTTTTACCTCAAAGATGGGGAGAAACTCCGTGGGGGTTTATTGATGCTCATCCTGAGTGGAAATTTCTTAACCCCCACCTACTCCCAACAGGTAATCAACTACCTAAAAAACCTGAAATATGGTGTCAAATAACTGTACCTAATGAATTTCAACCCGTTGGGAAATTTAATATAGGATTAACAGCAGGTATTGAAACTACAGGTTGCCACCCAACATGGGTTGAGGGATGTAATAAAATGGATTTAATTTTAGGTTCATCTACTCATAGTATTGAAGTGTTGAAAAATATTAGATTTGAACAACGTAATCAACAAACTAATGAAGTAGTAGGAGAATATGGTTTACAAAAACCTATTGAAATATTAACTGAGGGGGCTGATTTAAACATTTATCAACCTAAAAAATCTGAATTTGATTTAGAAGCAATTGAAGAAGAATTTGCTTTTCTATTTGTAGGACATTGGATGCAAGGTGATTTAGGTGAAGATAGAAAAAATGTAGGTTTATTAGTTAGACTGTTTTTAGAAGCTTTTAAAAATAAAAAGAAAACACCTGCCTTAATTCTTAAAACCACCTCAATAGGAACTTCTTATATGGATCGAAACGAAATCCTTAGAAGAATCGATGTTATTAGAAACTCAGTTGATGCCTCTACATTACCTAATATATATCTCCTACAAGGAGAATTTTCAAATACTGAGATAAATGAGTTGTATAATCATAAAAAAGTAAAATCAATGGTTAACTTAACTAAAGGTGAAGGATTTGGACGTCCATTACTTGAATTTAGCCTAACCAAAAAACCTATTATTTCTACTAATTGGTCAGGCCATACTGATTTCCTCTCAGAGGACTTTTCTTCACTTTTACCAGGTAAATTAACTAAAGTTCATTCAAGTGCTGTTGTAAAAGATGTTATAATGCCTGAATTTGAATGGTTTAGTGTAGATAACAATGCTGTAATATTTGCTCTTAGAGATATGTTTACTAATTATAAGAAATATAAAGAAAAAGGTGTAAGGCAAGCTTATAAAAGTAAAACAGATTTTAGTTTTGCTAAAATGGTTGAACAATTAAAAAATCATTTAGACAAATATGTCCCTGAAATCCCAATGGAAGTTCCTTTACAATTACCTAAACTTAATCTACCAAAACTTAAAAAATTAGAAAATGCAGAAAGATAATTTAGGTATATGCCCACGTTGTGGAAGTGATGCTTGTTATGAAAATAATTTAGGAGCAGACTATAAAGTTTATATGTGTTATGGATGTGGGTTTACTACTAATACTCTCATGACTGAAGATAGTGAGTTTTTAGAAGAACAATTAGAAGTACTTCCTGAATTATATAAAGATTTAGTTTATGTTGACGGAGATGGGTTAAATTGGGTTCCTTCCACAATAAGTATTCCTGAAAAAGGGATGATTTTTGTAAATGGTAAATCATCTGATAAGTGGAATTGGTCTTCTGTTCCTGCTAAGGAACTTACCAAAGAAGAATTACCTAATTTCCCTGAGGGGTCTACACATAAAATGGATATGAAAAATGTAAAACATTTTGATGAACGTGATTTTATAGAAGCTATGGATTATATTGACATGTTTAAAACTATTGAATAATGACAATAAGCTACGCTATACCAGTATGTAATGAATGGTTACAACTAGAGTATTTATTAAATTACTTATTACAAAAAAAACGTGATCAAGATGAAATTGTAGTACAGTGTGATGAAGGAAATACAACACCTTCTGTTTACCAAGTACTTAAACAATTTTCTGATTATAAAAAACTTAAAGTAGTAGAATTCCCATTGAATAAAGATTTTGCTTCATTTAAAAATAATCTTAAAGATGCTTGTAGTGGAAATTATATCTTCCAAATAGATGCTGATGAATACCCAGATGATTATTTAATGGGTACTGTTGAGGAAGTCATTAAAATGAATGATAATGTAGATGTATTTTGGGTACCTAGAATTAACAAAGTAAATGGTTTAACTCAGGAACATATAGATAAATGGAGGTGGAATGTTGATTCTAAAGGTAGAATTAATTTTCCAGATTATCAATGTCGCATTTTTAAAAATATTAAACGTATAAAATGGAAAAATAAGGTACATGAACAACTTACAGGACATAAATCTCAATCTCAACTACCTGCTAATGATGAATTTTGCTTAATCCATTTTAAAGATATTACACGTCAGGAAAAACAAAACGAATTATATAGTAAGTTATGAATAAATTATTAATTTATATAGTCTCTTATGAGAGAAAATCATACACACAGGGTACTATAGAACTAATACACAAATTAAAACCGGAAAATTCCCAAATTGTAGTTTGTGATAATGGTTCTACTGATGGTACTAAAGAATGGTTAGAAGAAAACCAGGATAAATATGAGTTAGGACTTATCTTTCCTGATAAAAATTTAAGAGTGGGGGGAGCTTGGACTTTACTTACTAATTATTTTAAAGAAGATGCTTTTGATTATGTTCTTCTTTTAGATAATGATGGGTGGATTTTACCTAAAGAAGAAAATTGGTATGAAAAATGTTTAAAATTATTTAACTCTGATTCTAAAATAGGATCTTTAGGATTACAACAAGAAAGAGAATTGGGTCATTTTTCAATGGGTAAAACTTTTGATCCTAATTTTAATAGTAAACTTCCTTTTAATACATTTGAAATATATGATACTGTATTTTTTGCAGCTTTTAGATTAGATAAATTTTCTTTATGGCATAAAACTATGAAAAACTGGCCTCATAAATTTGTAGGAGACAAAATAGGTAGGTATTACAATTCATTAGGATATAGAACAGTCAAACTCACCCCAGGTTTTATAGTAGACATATCAGAATATAATTTTGATAATGAAGATCATAAAGAATATAATGTAGATTTTTATAAAAAAGAACGAACAGAAGAAGGTTTTCAAAGACGCTTAGACGCTCATTCTACTTCTTTAGAAGAAAAAAACTTTGTTATATCTAATTTTGGAGAAAAATATATAAATTATCTATAATGGCTAACGGTATATATAAAATAACTGATGAATTTGAACACCAATTAGCTAATTATACAGGAGCTAAATATGTTGTGACTGTTGATAATATGAGTAATGGATTATTCCTTGCTTTATATTATGAAAATCATGTTAAAAAAAGTATTAAAGGTAAAATAAGCATTCCTTGTAGAACATACCCTTCAGTACCTTGTGAAATAATTCATGCTGGTTTAAAAATTAATTGGGAAAAAGTTAAAGGTGAAACACTAACAGGGGCTTATCAATTAAAAGGATCCAATGTATGGGATTCTGCTTTAACTTTTACAGCTGATATGTACAAACCTAAAACACATATGTGTGTTTCTTTTACAGGTCCTTATAAACATTTTAAATTAAGTAAAGGTGGAGCTATATTAACTGATAATTTAAAAGCTTATCATTGGTTTAAACGTGCCCGTTATTCAGGCAGACGTGAATGTTCTTACCATGATGATAATTTAGATATGTTGGGTTGGAATTTTTACATGATGCCCGAATTAGCAGCTCGTGGGTGTTTACTTATGAGTCAGTTTTATAATATAGATGGTACTAAAAAACATCAAGAAGATTTAACATTACCTTATCCTGATTTATCTCGATTTAAAGTTTATAATCAATGAAAAAAGCCTTATTAGGTTATGGAGGACATGCTAGAGAAGTAATGTTTCAAATAGGGGAAAATCTACCTTGTTTTGTTAGTGATAATTATGTATGTAAAAATACTTTACCTTTATCAAAGTTTGACCCTAAACAGTATAAATTACTAGTAGCAGTAGGTGATAGTAAGACTAGAAAACATTTAGTAGATAATTTACCTTCATCAACTCAATTCTTTACATTTATCCATCCTACTGCTATTGTAAGTCAATTTTATGGTATGTTATTAGGTGAAGGAAGTTTCATAGGTGCCCATTCAGTTATTACTACAAATGTTAAATTAGGCAAACATACATTATTAAATAGAGGAAATCATATAGGTCACGATTCAGTTATAGGAGATTACTTTAGTGCTATGCCTGGAGCTATAGTTTCAGGTAATATTACTATAGGAAATAATGTTTATATGGGTACTAATTCTTCAGTTAAGGAAAAAATTAATATAACAGATAATGTTACTATAGGTTTAAATAGTGGTGTAATTAAAGACATAACCCAGGAAGGAACATATGTTGGTACACCCGCAAAAAAAATAAAATGAAAATTCATATTTTTTATAGACACTTTAATATAAGTGGAAATGATTTTAAGGGAAGACCTAGCTGGTTTGATTTTGAAAAATGTTTTACTAATTTACTTTCTACTATTGAGAATAAAGATGTTGACCTTCATGTTGTGTTTGATGGTGATGTAAAAGATAATTTTATAAAAAAATATTCAAGTAAATATACTTTACATTCTATAAAAGCAGGTAATGACCAATCTTCATTTTGGCAAACATGGGAGATTGTAAAAGACCTTAATTTACCTGATACTGATTTAATTTACTTTTTAGAAAACGATTACCTACACACTCAGGATTGGGTTGAAAAAACATTAGATATATTCCAAACATTTGCAGGGTTAAATTATATATCGTTATATGATCATAATGATAAATACTTTTTACCAATGTATGAAGATTTAACGTCTAAAATATTCTCTACTAATAAACATCATTGGAGAACTACTCCTAGTACTTGTGGTAGTTTTATAATTCCTAAAAATATATTTGAAGAAGATTTTAAGGAACATACTGAAATAAAGGGTGATCATAACAAATTCCTCCATCTTACTCAAACAAAAAATCGTTTTATATTAACTCCTATACCTGGGTTATCTACCCATTGTATGGAAGGCTTACTTTCACCTACGGTTAATTGGCTCCAAATTTCCCATTATTCATACTATAAATTATAACACATGATCTCAGTAATAATACCCACTTACCAATCTCCTGACTATCTTGATTTATGTCTTAAATCTGCCTTTGAAGGACAAAAGAATAAAAATGAAATTATAGTTGTTGTAGATGGTTTTTATGAGTTAAATAAACATGTTTTAGATAAATACCCTGACGTAAACATACTTGATTTAGGATTCAATCAGGGATTACCAGTAGCTACTAATTGGGGAGTTTATAATGCTTCAAATGAATATATTTTAGTAGTTAATGATGATAATGTATTTCCTAAAAATTGGGATGTTGATTTAGAACCTTATTTATCTAAAAAAGTAGTAGTATCTCCTAATCAAATTGAACCTAATCCTTCAATGTTTAGGCAGTTTAAAATTCAAAATTTAGGTAAAAACCCAAATGAATTTAACTTAGAAGAATTTTGGGATTATGCCCAATCAATTAGACTGGAACAATTTGATAATACAGGATCTACTTTACCTTTTGCAATGCATAAGCTTGATTATTTAGCTATAGGTGGGTGGGATATTATGTATCCTTCTCCTCATGTAGTTGATTGGGATTTTTTCCTTAAATGTGAATATGTGGGATATAGAATGGATAGAGTTTATACATCTTATTTTTACCATTTTGCAGGAGCATCTACTCGCTCTACACCAGAACAAAATGCTGAATCAAATCGTAAGGAAAATTTAGCTCACCAATTCTTTGCTAACAAGTGGGGGCAGCTTGCTAAACATAACCCTAATAATAATTCAAAGTTATTAGATTTTTAAATATTTATAAACATGGGCAGAAAGAAAAAAGAAAGGGATGTTCTTTCACTAGAGATAATCTATGATCATAAGGAAGAACTTGAGGAACTAATTGAAAGTAAAGATTTTCATCAACTATTATTAGATGAGTCTGTAAAAGTAATAGAGGAATCTTTAAAGATGAAAAAAAATGAAGTTAAGTTATTTTCAATTTCAAATTTAGATTGCTTTATTATCTTAAATAGGTTAGATTTTCCTAAAGTGATAAGTAAAGCTATTGAATTATATGAGTCTTTAGAAGATTATGATAGATGTGCTGAGTTAGTTAAATTGAAAAAAAAGGTTAATGAAACAAAGAAAAGAAATAAAAAAAACCCTTGAACTTATCTTAGGTACTCCCCTTTCATTACAAATAGAAAGTAATTCTGAAGAAGATAAATTAAAAAATGAATTTTTAAAGGTTATAGATTTATATGAGATGGTTTGGAAACGTCAAACTGAATTTGAAGAACAATCAGGTATAGATCTTACAGCATATGATGATCCATTTTTTAGGATAATTGAGGGGATAATTTATTTTAGTTTTTCCCCTGAAGCAGTCCAAGCTATTCTCTTTTTTATTTATTCTAGGTATGATTTAGAGGGTAAACTTACTCCTTTTGTAGACCACAATGGAGAAGAATTTTTAATGGCTAATGCTGACGATTTATGGGAATACATGTTATATCTCACAGACCAAATGATGTTAAATAACTGATATGCCTAAAGCGAAACCATTAAGTAAACAACAGATTTTAGGCGCTGTAAACAAGACTAAATCAAACCGTGCTGCCAGCCGCTACTTAGGTGTTTCTTATATTCACTATAAGAAATGGGCTAAAAATTATGATGCCACTGAAGAAGGATATCCAAACCTATTTGAACAACATAAAAATCAATCTGGTAAAGGTATACCTAAATTCTTAAATGGGGGTAAAAAAACACCTGCTATAGTAGATATCATAGAAGGTAGGATTGATCCATCTCATTTTGATGCTGCTAAAATTAAAGATAAATTAATTGCTGAAGGGTATTTAGATGAGTGTTGTAGTAATTGTAAATTTAATGAACGAAGAGTATTAGATTATAAAGTCCCTTTAATAATGCATTTTAAAGACGGAGAAAAGAAAAATTATAAACTAGATAATGTAGGATTACTTTGTTACAATTGCTATTTTCTCCAGGTAGGAAACATATTTAACGACGTACAAATTCAAGGAATGGAAGAACATAAAACACCAAACGAAAGTAAAGTAGATTGGAAAGTTGATAATTACCATATGCAACGTTTAAAAGAACTTGGATTAGAAGATAATGATGAAGACGAATTTGATATAATTTCTAGATTATGAAAAAGAAACGTAAACATAAGAAATTAGTAGACGACTACGAAAAACAAAAAAGTAAACATCTTGAAAAGCTTGCATCAAAAACCTTGGAAAACGATGAAAAGATGCGTAAATTTAAGGAGAAGAATATAAGTGATAAATTTCTAGATTTATTTTAAAGTGGTCTATGTGAAAAAAATACAAGTAGGTAGTTATGATGAATGGCTTAAAATGGCTCTTAATCAAAAATTTACTATATCTCAAACAATAGTAGAATCTATACTAGATAATATAGATACTAAAAGAAAAAAATTACCCATATTTGAAGTTGAAGTTGAAAGTAAAGGAGATATTTATACTCTTTCAATTGAAACTGACCAATTTGTGAGTACATTAGAAACAAATCTTATGCATTTTGAAAATGAAGAAGCATATGAGGGTTGTCAAAAAATTATTGAAGCTATAAATTATCTAAAATCTAAAAAAATCAAATGAAAAAAATAAACGCATTTGAATTTAAAACTGAAGGAAGTGTAAAACGGCCAGGCATACACTCTAAAACAAAAGCTAGTAGCCACAAAAAGTCTAAAAATTATAAAAAAGCCTATAGAGGTCAAGGAAGATGAGTAAAAACAGCTCTCAACAACGGATCCAACAATTCAAAGAATGGGATCGATGGATGGAAAATGAATATCCTAAATACAAGGAACGAAAGAAGAAGAAGCGTAAGCGACCTGCTGACATCCCATTCCATGATGAAGGGGAAGTGGATTATTCCCAATATGGAATTTGATAAACTACCTATGAGTTTGGAAGAAGCTATGAGCGTCATGTCCGAAGAGGATTTGACGTTCATAGCAGCTTTCAATCCACCTTTATTTAAACAAATGTGTTTAATGTTATCCCTTGAAAAACAACTTAAAATTGAAGGTAAATCACTTTCTAAAACACCTGATTAAATATTAGGAATCCTGAGAATTTATTCGTATATTTACGGTATAAGTTTAAGGAATGGCAATTTTCAAAGTTTACAAAGACGGGATTGAAGAAATAATTTCCCAAGAATCATCTCAATTTAGTTATACCCCAGATGGAAAGACTAAATCAGTATCAGTTCAAAGGATTATGTATAAACATGAACACTGGATGCCACCTGCATTTACTAATATGGGGGGTAAAAAATATATTGTTCCCACATGGAAAGAAGTTCACCTTGATACTACTTTTGAGGATGTTTTTCACATTAAACCTGAACTTAAAAAACCAGTCAAGGAAACTAAAACATTCCCATCAAAAAGTGATCCATCTGTTACTTATAAAGCAACTGTCACTACCCACCCTTCAGGTGAAGTAAAAATGTATTGTAATTGTCCTGGTAAGTGGAGAGCGAAAGATGGAATGTGCAAACATTTAAAAGCTTTTGCATAAAGATGTGGGATCTGGAGAATTTGTTCGTATATTTACAGGGTCCGGTTGCGGGCAAAAACGTTTAAATTATTTATAATGTTAGATTTATTTATTGATATTATTGCTTTTATTTTAATTGTAGATGTAGTGTTAAGTGCTGTAAAAATGGTTGAAGGTGCTAGAAATAGAGCAATTGAAAGAAAAATAAAAGAAAACGAATAAAAAAATGCTCGGATGGTGGAATTGGTAGACACGACAGACTTAAAATCTGTTTCGCCGAACGGTGAGTGCGGGTTCGATTCCCGCTCCGAGTACA
>JAAHTG010001404.1_pt1 | contig 16543 bp, 15 predicted proteins | sample 6116081 | NCBI WGS metagenome assembly JAAHTG01 (sample SAMN13939989, study PRJNA603662) | sponge metagenome | isolation source: marine sponge | host: Mycale hentscheli | place: New Zealand | collected 2005 | reverse complement strand
GAAAGTAGTTACACAGAGAAAGAAAAACTTGAACAACATGGAAAACCTAAAGTTTGATTTTGTATTTTTAGGTCAATCGATTTTAAAGTATCAAGTACCACTTGATATATTTAGTACAATTAATCAGATCTATGAACAAAATTTTTATAATCTTGCACCAGCTAATGGTCAGTTAGTAGGTAAGATAGAGAATGAACATTCATTGTTTTATCATGGTCAAGACCAATCTAAAATGAAAAATCATAATATGTTGCCTCAAAATGTTACAAATTATTTTATGACTGTGTTTAAACACTATTTAGCATTTAATAAAATTAAAGATTATGAAACTCATTTAAATTCTATTTGGGTTAATGAAATGAAACAACACGAATACAACCCTGCACATATTCATAGAGGAATGTTATTTACTGGTTTATCAAGTGTTATGATTTTAAAATTACCATCAACTTATGGTAAAGAATATTCTGCAGAACACATACAACAAAACGGTAGGCTACAAATATTAGGAGCAGCTAATGGTCAATTTGCTAAAATAGATTATCAACCACCAATGGACCTTAGAGACTTTTATATTTTTCCATATGATATGAGACACTGTGTATATCCATTTAACGGAACTAATGAGACTAGAAGAACTTTAGCTGCAAATTGTGACGTACAGTTTGATCCTATTAGAAACAGAGGTGCAATATAATGGACAAACAATATTTAATTCGAGATGATCATATTGGTATGTTTAAAGATTTTATGCCAAATGAATTAATAGATAACTACATGAATTATTTTAATAATTGTGAAACACAAGGCATTGTGTTTCCTAGAAAAGTAGACGAAACATTTGTTGCTGATCATGCAATCAACACGGTAATGGATGCAACTCACGTTCCTATGACTTATAATAATAAACCTTTTATCGATTTATTTTTTAAAGATGTCTATCCTTTGTATGTTCAAAAATATTCTTATTTAAAAAAATTATCTACTCACAACATACTAGAAGTTAAAATACAAAAAACTAAAATAGGGGAAGGTTATCACACTTGGCATTGCGAAAATGCAGAGATGAAAGCAAGAAATAGAATACTAGCTTTTATGTTATATTTAAATGATGTGACTGAAGGTGGAGAGACAGAATTTTTATATCAAAAGTGTAGGTTCAAACCACAGAAAAATACATTGATGGTATGGCCATCACAATTTACACACGTTCATAGAGGCAACCCACCTTTATCAAATGATAAATATATAATAACGGGATGGGTAGAATACGGATATTAATATGATAACAGAACCACGATGGAAATCTTACATAGTTGAAACTACACAACCAATCTTTACACCTAAACAATGTCAAATGATTATTGAAGCAGGACGTGCTGAGCCTAGAAATGATGCACAAGTTGGAAATAAAAAAGGAATTAAAGGTGGGGTGATAGACACTAAAACAAGAACCTCACACATTAGTTGGATACCATTTTCTAAGACACCAGAAATGTACAAAGACATTGAACGTATTATGAAGACTACTAATGGTAATCATTTTGGTTTTGATGGAATGACTATAACTGAAATGGCACAATACACAGAATACCCAGAAGGAGGATTTTATGATTGGCATGTAGATAATGATGTTAACTGTCAACACGAACCACCTGTAAGAAAAATATCTATGACTTGTTTGTTATCTCCTGAATCAGAGTTTGAAGGTGGTGATTTAGAATTAATGGCTGAAGGTAAAGTTGCAAAAATAAAACAAGGACACGCAGTATTCTTTGCATCTTTTATTAGACACAGAGTAAAACCTGTAATACGTGGCAACAGAAAATCTTTGGTTATGTGGTTTGGAGGCACTCCATTTAAATAATGCATAGAGAATTACATTTTCCAACACCTGTTTATATTGCAGATATAGAACACCCAACTCTTAATCAAGAGTTAGAGAGAGATATTGTAGCTTGGTCTAAACAAGATAAAGGAGTGGTTCGAACTAATGTACAAGGTTGGCACTCGCATACAACTATGCAAGATTTACCTGAGTATAAAAAATTAGTTGATATGTTATATGCTTGTCAAAAAACTATTTATGATCAAGAGCATTTAGATAGTGAACCTGTGCTAGGTAATATGTGGGCTAACATTAATCCACCAGGTGGAATGAATAGAGCACATCAACATCCAAACTCATTATGGTCTGGTGTTTATTATATCAAAGCACCTAAAAACTGTGGACATTTAAAAATAGACGATCCAAGATCAGTTGCTTGTATGTCAAGACCTAGACAAAAAGAAGGAGAAAAACCTGCAAGATTATTTAGAGAAACACATTATGAACCTATTGCTGGAAGATGTATTATGTTTCCTTCTTGGTTAATGCATTGTGTTGATCCCAACAATTCTAATGATATAAGAATATCAGTGTCTTTTAATTTTTTACAAAAGTGTATGATAGTATGAGTTTTCAAGATAAAAAATATCAAGTAATAAAGAATGCTGTATCATACGATCTAGCTAACTTTATATTAAACTACTTTTTACTTAAACGAGACGCAGTAGGTTATATGTACAAACATAACATACACTCACAGTCCCCGATACTTGGAACATGGAGTGATGAACAGATACCTAATACCTACTCTTGTTATGCTGATTTTGCTATGGAAACACTTATGGTTAAGATGTTACCAGTTATGAAACAACACACTGGCTTAGATCTATGTCCTACTTATTCCTATGCAAGAGCATATAAAAAAGGAGATTGTTTACACAGACACAAAGATAGACCTAGCTGTGAAATATCTACTACTTTAAATTTAGGAGGAGATCCTTGGCCTATATTTATAGATGGTACAGGTGCTAATAATGTTGTTAATGAAAGACAAAATATTGTAAAACCAAACGCTCCAGCAGGCACGAAAGTCTTGCTTGAAGTGGGAGATATGCTAGTATATAGTGGATGTGAACTCGAACATTGGCGAGAGCCTTTTGACGGGAACATTTGCGGTCAAGTATTTCTACATTATAATCATGTAAATGGCCCATTTGCTGATAAAAATAGATTTGATGGAAGAGCCAAATTAGGTTTACCATCAGGTGTTAAATAGTATTATAATGAGGTTATATGTTACAAAAACTAGGATTCCTACCAGGGTTTAATAAACAAGTTACATCTACAGGTGCTGAGTCTCAATGGACAGGCGGTGAAAATGTTCGTTTTAGATATGGTACACCTGAAAAAATAGGTGGCTGGAATCAATTGGGAGAATCAAAACTTACTGGTGTTGCAAGAGGTTTACATCATTTTGTAAACAAAGCATCTACAAAATTTTCAGCAATAGGCACAAACAGAATTTTATATGTATACTCTGGAGGAGTGTATTACGACATACACCCACTAGTTAATCCATCAGGCACGACTATATCAAATTGTTTTACAACAACCAATGGATCTTCAACAGTTACTATTACTTTTCCAGGAACTCATACTTTTGTAGCAGGAGATATTATAACGTTTAGTGATTTTTCAGCTGCAACTAATTCTAATTATGCGGCAGCAGATTTTGATGATGTAAAATACATGGTAACAAGTGTACCAACTCCCACTACTTTAACCATTACAATGAATAGTAATGAGTCTGGTTCTGGTGCTGCTACATCTGGAAGTGTTAAGTATTATCAATACTATCATGTAGGACCGGCTGAACAGATAGGAGCTTTTGGTTGGGGTATATCATTGTGGGGTGGTAATATTTTAGGGTCAATAACAACAACTTTAAATGGAGCATTATTAAATGACGCTAATGGTACAGGTGGATCAGGAACTAGTATTACACTTACTAGCACAACAGGTTTTCCATCTTCAGGTACAAACTATATTCAAGTAGGTAGTGAGGAAATTTCATACACAGGTATAACAGGAAATAATTTAACAGGTATTACTAGAGCTGCACGAGGATCAACTAGAGCTGCACACAGTAATGGTGCAACCGTAACCAATACATCTAGTTGGACTGGATGGGGATCTGCTGCAGCCAACACAGATTCAGTAACAGATCCTGGTCTATGGTCCTTGGACAATTTAGGATCAACATTAATAGCGTTGATACATAACGGAGAATGTTTTGAATGGGATGGTGATGCAGCTAATGCAACAGCAACACGAGCTACAATTATATCAGGTGCACCAACAGCATCACGTGATATGTTAGTGTCAACTCCCGATCGTCACTTAGTATTTTTTGGAACAGAAACAACTATTGGTGATAAAACTACACAAGATGATATGTTTATAAGATTTTCATCTCAAGAAAATATAAATGACTACACACCAACAGCTGAGAATAGTGCGGGTACACAAAGACTGGCCGCCGGATCACGAATTATGGGTGGTAAGTTAGGTAGAAATGCAATTTACATTTGGACTGACACATCTTTATTTACTATGCGTTTTGTTGGTACTCCATTTACTTTTGCATTTGAACAAGTTGGTACTAACTGTGGATTGATTGGTATGAATGCAGCAGTAGAAGTTGATGGTGCTGCGTATTGGATGTCTGACAATGGTTTTTTTAGATTTGCTGGTAAGCTAGAATCTATGGACTGTTTAGTTGAAGACTATGTTTATGATGATTTAAATACAACCTCTAACCAATTAGTTTATTGTGGTATTAATAACTTGTTTGGTGAAATTACTTGGTTCTATCCAACATCTACATCAAATGTAAATACTAGATCTGTTACATATAGTTATTTAGATTCAACATCAAAAAGACCTATATGGTTTACTAATGCAAGCACGCTTTATCCTAGAACAACATGGGAAGACTCTGCTGTATTTGGTTTACCACATGCAACAAGATACAATGCAAGTGTTGATACATCTTTTGATGTTCGTGGTAATACAGATGGTACTACAGTTTATTTTGAACATGAAACAGGAGTTAATCAACAAGAAGCAGCAACTACAGCTGTAGCTATTCCTGCTAATATAACATCAGGAGATTATGATATTACACAAAAAGTTGTTAGAGGAGCTGCAACTAACATGGCTGATCTTAGAGGTGATGGTGAAAACATTATGAGAGTTAGTAGAATTATACCAGATTTTATTGCACAACAAGGAAACGCTATAATACAATTAGATTTAAGAAATTATCCAAATGATACAGCAGCTAGCTCATCACTTGGTCCTTTTACAGTAACAACAAGTACAGATAAAGTAGACACACGTGCTAGAGGTAGAGCTATAGCTCTTACAATATCCAACACTGCAGTAGATACTAGTTGGAAGTTAGGAACTTTTAGATTAGATATACAAGCTGGAGGAAGACGATAATGTCAATTACAAGATTACAACAAGCTAGACAGATGTATGCAATGGGTCAAAGAGTTGGTGGTATTATGGGAAGTAATGCTGGATCTATGTTAGTTACTCCAACAAGAGATGGTAGTCGACCAGGATACTATGGACCAGATGCGGGACATGAAAATGATCCAGGACATGGTTCTAATGCACCAGGTGGTGGCGATGGTGGCGATAGACCAACTATGGCAGACATAGCTGGACCAAAAACTACAACTACACAAACCATGCAAGATTACATGACAGACTATGCAATCAATGTAGGTAAAAAAGCTGATCCTCGTGGTGGTTTTTTTGGTGATAATACTCCTGAAGGAAAAGAAAATAACCTTGTCAATAATATTAATTTTGCACCTAAAAAAAATCCTTTTAGTTTAGGCAATATAGCTAAAAATATTTTTTTAGGAATTGTTGCTCCACAGTTATTAGCAGGAACTAAATTTGGTCCAGCTATTAATACTTTTAATCAAGTAAATCGAGTAGCCGGTTTATTTAATAAAAACATTGACGTAAAAGATACAATAAGTAATTTATTTAGTGGAAATAACAAATCAACATCTAAATCAAAATCAACATCTAAATCAAAAAATAATACAACTAATAAAGGTGATGGTGACGGAGAAGGATTAGCATCACTAGAAAACCAAGCAAGTAATTATGACGAGTATATATTATTATTACAAAAATTACAGTCAGGAAATATTAGTGACGGAGAACGAAATAGATTTAATGTCTTAAAAAATATGTTAGGAATATAATGGCTAAAATTGTACAAACATTAACTAGAGCAAGTAATGAATACGAGCAAGACGTAGCACAGTCTTTGGTTAGAGATTTAGATGCGGTTCTTGAAAAATTAAACACAACGTTTCAAGAAGAATTAAAACAGGAGATAGAAGCTAGAAGTTTCTTTTTAGATTAATGGCAGTAGTAAACCAATATAAATTTGTAGGAATAGAAAACAGTACAAGTGGTAGTGCACTTACACCATTAGGATCTGGTGTTCCTGCAGTTAATGAAACTATTGTTATTAAATCAATATTAGTTACATCAGCTGGTACACCAACAGTGACTATTATAAACAATAGTATTACAGCTATTAAATCAACACAATTAACAGCTAATACTACAACAGAATTATTAACCCAACCGCTAATAGTAGAGGGTGGCAAAACTTTTACAGTTCAATCAAGCACAACAGACTCATTTGATGTAGCTATTAGCTATCTAAACATTAAGAAAGAGGTAACAACATAATGACCGATATACCAACATTAACACCAGAAAAAATTATAACTAAAATAACTAATAAAAAAACAGGAGAAGTTTACGAGACAGAAGAGGCTTTAAAAGCTGCAAATATACCTGAAGAGGACGTGCAAAGAGATGTAACAGTTATCATGCCACCTCTTGATTTGTTTGCAAAAACCAAGTAAACTAACAAAACCATGGGAATAGAAGATATACAAATTTCAGAAGAACTAGAGACTAACGCACCATCTATAAAGTATAGAGGTAACGAAGGTCCTAAATCTCCACAAGAAATAGAAATGATGATGATGTCTGGTGGTCAACCATTACCAGAAGATCCAACTAAACCTGTTAATCCTTTTCAACCTAAACCTACAGGACCAGTATTGCCTGACAAAATGATGGCTGGCACAGATACACCTGAAATAGAAATAGAAATATTAGAAGACTTATTAAAATTATTTAGAGAAAAATTTAATCGTGATCCAGTTAGTATAGATGAATTAAAAAGAGCTATTGGACAGATGCGTGAGAAAGCAGCCTATGGTGGTATCATGGGTCTTGATGGAAGAAAACAATATGGTATTGGATCGTTTTTTCAAGAAGCAAAAGATAAACTTTTTGATGATATAATTCCTAATGAGATAAAAGAGAATCCATTACTTACAGCTGCAGCTATAGCTGGTGGTGATTATTTTTTAAACGAAGGAAAAATAGGTAAAAGAATTTTAGATTTTATTCCACAAGGAGTAAAAGATTTAGGAACAGATGCAAAAGACTTTATTTTTAAGAAAGAGCAAATAAAAAATCCAAAGTATGATCCAACTAAACCTGAAGGACCAGGCAATTATAAAACAATGGAAGGATCATCTATTGCAGGAAATATTGGAAGATCTATTGCTAAAAACATTGTACCAATAGCCGGCGGTCTTACAGCAGGATTGTTTACTAAAAATACAGAGTCTGACACACCAGGTTTACCGAGTGACAACACAGGAATTCAATTAGCAGACCTTAAAAAATCTGCAAACTTACTAGATCAAAAACAAGGTATGGCAGCAGGATTAAATTTTTTACCAACAGTAGCGTCTAGAAAATATTCTCCAGAAGAAATGGCTATTACCTATGCACAAGCAGCTAACGGTGGGAGAATAGGTATGGCTGAAGGTGGATTAATGGACCTTGGTGGTATGGAAAAAGATTACAGAGCTGAAGGTGGGTTTGTACCTATAGGAAGAGAAGAAAAAGCAGACGATGTGCCTGCAAGATTAAGTGTAAATGAGTTTGTATTTACTGCAGATGCTGTTAGAAACGCAGGTGGTGGAGATATAGATCAAGGTGCACAAGTTATGGAAAACATGATGAAACATTTAGAACAAGGTGGACAAGTATCAGAAGAGTCACAAGGAATGGCTGGCGCTAGAGATATGTTTGAAACATCAGAACGATTAAGCGAGGTTATATAATGGCAATAGAACAAGTACAAAATTTACCACAACAATACGTAACAGACCTTGGTGCTGATTACGGAAAACAATTAGCAGGGTTAACATCTATACCATTAGATACAGCTAGACTTGCACCGCAAGTAGCAGCGCAAGATGCTTTACAAACACAAGCTTATAATTTAGCAGGATCAGGTGTTGGAGCATACCAACCTTATCTTACACAACAAGCAGCATACTCAGGACCACAAGCTTACCAAGGATTTGCATCTCCTTATCAACAAGATGTAATTGATGCAACACTATCAGAATTTGACAAACAAACTCAAGCAGGGCTAACAGGTATTGGACAGAAAGCAGCTATGTCTGGTAACTTAGGCGGAGGACGTGAGGGTGTTATGAGATCAGAATATCAATCTAACCAAGATGCCAACAGAGCATTAATACAATCAAAATTATTACAACAAGGATTTAACCAAGCTAACTTAAATGCACAAACAGCATTTAATCAACAAGGACAATTAGGACAAAACATACAAGATTTTGGAACAGCAGATATTAACCAGTTGGGTCGATTGGGCGGACTACAACAGGCACAAAGTCAAGCAGTACTTGATGCACAAAGAGAAGCAAATAGATTAGAAGCATTTGAACCTTATGAAAGATTAGGTACGTATGGTTCTGGGATTGCAGGTCTATTCTCTGGTAATGCACCATTCGGTAATCAATCAACTGTAACACCTAACCCTACACCATTACAAACGGCTCTTGGAACAGCTAGTGTTTTAAGTGGTATCTTTGGTGGACGTGGTGGTTTTAAAGATAACCCAATGAACCCGTACGATTAACATGAACAGAATAATGAGAAGACCTATGTTTAGAAAAGGTGGTAGTGCCGGTGAAGGTATTACTTCAGGCCTTGCACCTAGACAAGGTTATAATACTAACGAAGACAATACTGTAAAGCAAAACGATTTGTCTAAAGTAAATCTTAAAGATATGAACATGCAACAGATTAAAGATCTAGCAGACAGCATGGCTTTTAAAGCACCACCAATGCAACCAGACACATCATTAAGAGATTTTAAAATAGACTTTGGTTTAGATCTTGTATCAAGATCACCAGGTGGAAACATCTTCCAAACAGCGGGCGCAGCAGCTAAAGATCCTTTTCAAAGATTTAAAGCAAGCAGAGCAGCTTACAACAAAGCTGCAAATGAAAGAGCAATCAACAGATACAACAGTCAAACAGGAATGTTTGATACACTATTAGGTGCACAAGCTGACATACTTGGATCAGAAGGTGGATCTAAAACGTTTGCTAAACAAGCAAACGATGCAGAGATACAAGCTCTTATGACTGAACTTTTTGCATTAGATGCAAATCAAAAAACAGATCAAGCTTTATCTGAAGAAAAGTATTTACAACAACAAGCAATTTTAATGCAAAGACTACAAGGATACACTGGTAAAAATCCTGCAGTAACATCTTTGTTTGGTAACAAAGAACAAGCTACTTTAGTTATTGAAGGAATACAAAATGACATAACCAACAGTGAAGAAATAATTAAAGTTATGGGTCCTGAAGGAGAAATGATAGAAGTAGTAGAGGGTGATTATGCTGATGAAAATCCTAAATACATTGCAGAGGAAACAGCAAAAAGATACATAGCATTATACAATAAAATGTTAAAAGAATCTATGGGTTTAGCAGAAGGTGGTAGAGCTAATTTTAGTTTAGGTGGTATGGGTGCAAATCCACTAATCGAAGAAGAGGAAGTACAAGTTACAGAAACACAACCAAAAGAAACTGCACCCACAGGTGATAGTTTATCTTATGAAGAACTAAGAGCAAGATTACCAAAAGAAGTAACAGATGACATCGTAGTAATTCTAGCTGAAAGCCCACAAGCATTAGTAGATTTTGCAGAAATACAAACACAAACGGATGTTGATGAATTCAACATGAAGTACGGAGTAAATTTATCATTACCGTCAGGAGCGTAACATGGCCGACGAAAAAGAAAAACGAACTCTTTTAGGTGATATAAAAACAAATATCATAGACAAAATTGGTAACGAAAATATCATGGAAGGTGATATTACACGTTATAAAGTTCCAAAAAATTTACCTGAAGTTCCAATTAAAACTATTGAGCGAAGTAAAAAGAAAGTAATTGAAAACGAAAGCGAGTTTGAAAAAGCTTTTAATTACGCAATGGAAAAAGCTTATGACAAAAGCAAGCTTCCAACTAAGTATACCAAAGAAGGCTTACTGCAAGCAGCATTAACTTTTAATGCAACAACAATGCCGTCTATGTTAGAAAAATATAGACAAGATCAAGATCCAGAAAAATTAAAAAAAAGAAAATATGTAGAAGGTTACACTGACATAGCTAAATCTATTATGAGAGGTGGTCCTAATTTTGTAAGAGGAGCTAGTGAATTTGTACTAACACCTATTGACTATGTATTTGACTCAGACTTTCAAACAAAATTTAACAAGATGATGGACACTACAGAAGTGTTAGGTGAAGCAGAAACTTTACCAGGTGCATTAACAGAATTATTATCTGAATATGCAATACCAATAGCAGCTGCAACTAAAGTTGTTAATGGTGCAAAGACTTGGAAAAAAATTAAAAACTTACAACAGTTTATGGGTACAAGTAAAGCATCTAAAATTGCACAAAGAATGGGAAGAGATGCAACTATACTTGGTTTATCAGAAGTAGCTGTAAGATCTGGATCACAACCTAACGAAGATTATGGATTAGAATATAAAATTCCTTTTACTGATATTAGTGCAGGTAGAATTAATCAACCTGAATCTACTAAAGGATTAAAAGGAAAAGAATTAGCACTAGCAACTATTAAAAATAAATTTAGATATGCAAAAGAAGGTACATTAATAGGTGGTGGCTTTCCATTAGGTGCCAAAATATTACAACAAACATATAAATATGGAGCTAAACCTGTTGTCAAAGGTGGTTTAAATGTAGCTGGTAAAACTATGGGTGCTGTTGCAAAAGTTGCAAGTATGGATAAGTATGTACTACCAAACATGGCCAAAGGATTAAGATTTGCTGCAGTCAAACCATTAGAAAAAGTTGTAGCACCAATTATAATTGGAGCATGGGCTAGAACTAATCCTATAAAAGTTGCAAAACAATTGCCACCGTTTTCAGAGTGGAGAATGTTAACTAAAACTAATCCTAACAGAGTATTGTCAGAGACAGCATCACTAGATGATTTTTTATCTAACTTTAGATCGTTTGCTAATGACACTTTAGAAATGGGTTTAATAAAAGAATCATTAAGAAATACAATTAAAGGAAAATCTAGAAGAATAAATAAAGCGTTAGAAGATTTAGATCAAAGTTATTATAAACTAGCACAAGGGTTTCAAGGAAAATATAATCAAGGTATTACATCTAGAGTAGGACAAAAATATGATCTAGATAAAGTTACAGAATATTTAAAAGGCCAGAGAAAACTAAGTGATTTACCGGAAGAATACAGATTTTCTGCAAAAGATATAGATAAACAATTAGATGAACTTAGAGATGCATTAGCAAAAGCATTACCCAACAATCAAAAGTTTGCAGACTTTAAAAAAGATTTATTAAATAGAGGCAACAAATATATGAGAGCGTCATTTGATATATTTGAAAGACCAATGTTTCAACCTTTAGTTAAAGACAAAGAAGCAGCTGTAGATTACGTGTTAAAAAAAGTAGTTAGAGGCAACAAAGATTTTAAAGAAGCTGCAGCGTCAGAGTTTCCTAATCTAAGTAAAGAAGCAGCATTAAAAGAACAAGCAAAAAGAATTGTAGAAAATATTTTATACACAGGTCGTGCAGAAAAAATGGACCCTATTACGGCACTCAGGAAAATAGGTCTTAAATTTTTAAGAGATGATAACTATAAATTTTTAAAAAGAGGTGAAGAATTACCAGACGTTATACAAAAGTTATTAGGTAAAGGAGACAACTTACGATCATCTGTTGCAATGACTACAGCAGAAATGATGAGTCAGGTATACACTAAAAGAGCTTATGATAATCTATCTAAAGTTTTACAAAACTCAGGACAATTAGTTAAGACAGAAGCACAAGCTTTGAAGTTTCCTGGATACGAACAAGTAAATAAAATACCTGGTTTAGGTGTATTATCTAGTGACATTCAAGGATTGTATGCATCTAAAGAATTAGCAAACGCATTAAAAAGTACACGTGGACCATTAGATAAATTAATTGAAGCATCTATTTATAGACACATACTACAGTTTAAAGTTTTAACACAAATGGGTAAGACAGTATTCTCACCACAAACGCAAGTGCGTAATGTATATTCTGCAGGTTTTTTCCCATTTGCAAGAGGTCATATAGGTGGTAACTCTAGTGTGGGTGATTCATTTAAAATTGTAATAGAAGATATATTTCCTAGAGGTAGAATATCAAAAGAAAAATTATTTGATTTTGTAGAAAAAGAAATATCACTAGGTACAATGGATGAAAACATTATAGTATCTGAACTTGGTGCACTTATGAATGACATTAAAGGTGGTGCATTAAATACATTAGACGAATTGTTTGAAGCGTTTACTAAAAAACCATTAGTCAGAGATGCAACACGTTTGTATGCAGGTGGTGATACTTTGTGGAAAATATATGGCAGGCAATATGTTAAATCACAAATGACTGAAGTATTACCAACTATACCCAAAGCTTTAGAATATGCTAATCACATGGGTTTAAAAATAGGACCTGTTAATCCAATGACAGGTGCTAAACGTACACTAGATAATATACTAGATGAAATATCTGCACACGAAATTAGAAACGTGTACCCGACATACAGTAAAGTACCACCAGCAATTCAATCAATTAGAAAGCTACCACTTGGTAACTTCGTTGCTTTTCCTGCAGAGATCTTGCGTACTGCAACACGGATCATGGATTTTAATCTTAAACAAATGGCACACCCTAATCCTAGAATAAGACAGATGGGTCTTAAAGGAGCAATCAGTACACCTCTAGCTTTTGGTGGTGTTGGTGTTGGAGCTACAGCTTTAAGTCAAGCGTTAACAGGCACATCACCAGAACAATGGTCAGCTTATCAAAGATCATTTGCTGCTGACTGGGATAGAAATGCAAACCTTGTAGCCTTTACAGGTTTTGACAAAGGTAAAGCTAAAGCATTTAACTTTTCATACTTTAGTCCGTATGATTTTTTACAAAAACCATTAAACGCTGTAATGCAAAAAGCTGCTGATCAAAATTTAAGTGAAGAAGATACTTCTGAGTTTATATTAAACATGATGTTAGCTCCTGATGGACCTGTTATGGAAATGTTAAGTCCATTTTTATCAGAACAATTAGGATTAGAAGCATTATTAGATGTACAACCAGGTGGTATATTACTTGGAGGTAGAGGTGGTAGAACAGCAGAGGGTGTTAGAATTTATTCTGAGTCTGATGATGTGGGAGATAAATTACAAAAATCATTTATGCACTTAATGAATGCAGTAGAACCTGGACTAGTATCAACAGCACAAAAATTTGAAAAAGGTGCAACAGATGATTTAACTAGAGGTGGTCAACCAGTTAATTTAAAAGACGAACTAATTGCATTATTATCTGGAGTTAGAATTATTAACATAGATATATTAAAATCTATGGAATACAAAACTGGTGAGTTTAATAGATTAATGAGAGCTATTGATGACACTGAAAAAATATATTCTCCTGAAAACTATAGCTCTAGAGGACCTGAAGTAATACTTAGAGAGTATAATCAAATGCAATTAGAAGGATACAAAATACAACAAGATTTTTATAAAATGATTGTTGATGCAAAAACAATAGGTCTTTCTAACTTTGATATTAAAAAAAAATTAAGAGCACAAGGACTAGGTACTAAAATGATTAGTAATTTAATGAATGGTGTATTTACACCTATTAATTATTCCGATGCTAGATTTAAAAAGAAAGTTAAAGCAGTAGAACGATTAGCTAAAGATAAAACAAAAGAAAGTGCTGACTATAGATTTATTGTAGATAAAAATTATCTGTATCCTAAACTACAATTAAATATGTTAAAATTAAGTTACAAATTTAAAAAGTTAGATCCTGAAGATAAATTAAAAGTATACAAAGAAGGTAAAAACCCTAACACTGAAGGTATATTTGGTAAATTTTTAAAAGGTGGACCTGGATTAATACAACGTGGTAAAAATTTAATTAACAAAGTTTTACCTGGTGAACCGATGAGTAAAATACAAACACCACCACTACCAAATACACCAATGCCTAAAAAAATGGTAAGTAACACGCAACAAATTAACCCACAAACTAACTTGACACGTAACCAGGAAGCGTTACTATCGCCAACGGAAAAGGTAATAGCAGGTAGAACATAATGGCTAGAAAAGACGAAGCATTACAAAAAATTGAATCACATGAAAAGCTATGCAGAATAATGCAAAAGCAAACTCATGACAAAATACATTCTATTGAAACTCAAATACAAAGAATAGAAAGTATATTACTAATTACTTCTGGTGCATTGATCAGCGGTTTGATCTATGTTATATTTCAACTAATCACAAAATAAAAAAATTTTCATGCAACTTAGCAAACACTTTACTTTAAAAGAGATGACCAAGTCAATGACCGCTCAACGTAGGGGTATTGATAATACACCAGGAGCAGGTGAGATTAAAAGTTTAGGTGATCTATGTTATGAGGTGCTCGAACCTTTACGTGCACACTTTGACAAACCTGTAACCATCACCAGCGGCTATCGTAGTGAAGCTTTATGTGAAGCGATTGGCAGCAAAAAGACATCGCAGCATGCGAAGGGCCAGGCCGTCGACCTAGAAATTTTTGGCGTGCCTAATATTCAGACAGCTTATTGGCTTCAATCAAACGTAGATTTCGATCAATTGATCATGGAGTACTATGATCCAACAGATCCAACAGGGGGATGGGTCCACATAAGTTATCACGAGTCAGATTCAAACAGAAAACAAGTATTAACCTTTGACGGAAAAAAATACACCGAAGGACTACCAGAAATGAAGTGGTCCGGTGGTAAAGTAGTAAATTAAAAATTACAGCGCGGTACGCGTATATATCCTATTAAATCCATGACCTTAATTCTTCTCCTAAAACTTCTGATGCTATATTTATTTTTTTGCGTAGAGCTTGCACGATTTTTTCATCCACTGTATCGTCCGCCATTAAATCGACATAAGTTACCGATTTTTTTTGGCCGATTCTGTGTGCTCTGTCTTCTGATTGTAATCGCTTTTCTAAGTCATATCCGTTAGAATAGTAAATTACGGTGTTTGCAGCCGTCAAAGTAATGCCATAGCCGCCCGTAGAAGGCGTTCCAACAATAAACCGACACTTAGGGTCATCCTGAAAACGCTTAATATGAGGTTGTCTGTTTTCTTGTGGTGTTAATCCATAATAGTCAACAATAGATTCTTGACCATATTTTTTAGACACAGCTTCTATTATATTAGTAATATCATATTGATAATGAGCCCATATAATAGCTTTACCTTCTGTTTCTTCAAGGACATCCATAAGTTCTGTTATTCTGTTGTTAGGAATAGGTTGTGTTGCACCATCGTCAGCAGTAAAATGACCACAAGTTATTTGTTGTAAACGCATTAACTGTGTTAACGTATTTACTGTTGTAGATTGTTTGCCTTTTAATATAGCAATAGCTTCTTTTTTCATTTGTTCATACAACTTACGCTGATCAGGTGTAAGAGATATTTCACGTTTAATAAATATTTTATCTGGTAAATCTAGACAGTCTTCTTTTAAAACACGATAAGAAAAACCTTTTAGTTTGTCTGACAATTCGCCTAAATTTTTAAAACCATTAACAACTTGTATTTGTCTGCCATGCATATGTAATGTTTTCATTTCTGCATATCTATTTCTAAACGCATAATAAGAGGTAAAGTCTAATAACCACGGACTTAAAAAATCACATTGTGTGTATAAATCTAATGGATTTTTAGTTACAGGAGAACCCGTCATTATTCTTCTATATTTAGCAGCAGCTGCTAGTTTAATTATATTTTTAGTTCTTTTGGCTGTAGGAGTTTTAATTGTAGTAGACTCATCAATAGCCATTAAAGTTTCATGACAAGATAAAAATTTATTAGCAAATTCCATACCTTTAGTTGTACTAAAAGCTTCAACATTCATAATAAGAATATGTAATGACTCTTCTACTTCAAACAAACTTTCTAACTTTTCTTGTTGTTTTTTAGTTATGTTTGATTGCCATAGTGTAGTTACATGAGCAATATGACTAGGTAGATGTGTTGGTAACTCATTATTATACCAAGTGCCTACAACACCTTTAGGTGCAATAATCAAAGCACCATTAACTTTGCCTTTATCATAAAGCATAGCTAAATTGTCTATTAATACTTTTGTTTTACCTGTACCCATTT
>JAAHTG010001401.1_pt1 | contig 16572 bp, 11 predicted proteins | sample 6116081 | NCBI WGS metagenome assembly JAAHTG01 (sample SAMN13939989, study PRJNA603662) | sponge metagenome | isolation source: marine sponge | host: Mycale hentscheli | place: New Zealand | collected 2005 | reverse complement strand
TTACCATTTGAAAGAGATCAATTAACAACTGCTTTTTCACCTTTAAATTTTATATTTACAAATACTTATGGAATTGCCCCTTATAATACTACTTTAAATTTTAGATATTTAACAGGTGGTGGTGTTAAATCTAATGTTGAAGCTGGTACTTTGACAGTATTAGATGATACTAATTTTAAATTCGTAAATCCTAATTTGCCAAATACGGCATTAGCAGACCAAATATTTAAATCTGTTTCATCAAATAATGAATTAGCAGCTGATGGAGGTCAAGATGGTGATACTATTGAAGAATTAAGACTAAATGCAGTTGGTAATTTTCAAAACCAATTACGTACTGTAACTAAAGAAGATTATTTAGTGAGAGCTTTATCTATGCCCTCTAATTTAGGAACTATTGCTAAGGCATATGCTGCTCCTGTTAAAATTGATGAATTTCAACCCGGAGAATTACCTACAATGTTAGATTTATTTGTTTTAACTTATGATGCTAACGGTAAATTACGAACAGCATCCGGTTTAATGAAACAAAATTTACAAACTTACTTAGCTGAATATAGAATGATAAATGATTCTATTAAAATTAAAGATGCTTTTATAATTAATATAGAAGTTATATTTGATATAATAGTATTACCAAATTTTAATAATAATGAAACTATAACTAAATGTATTGAATCTTTAACCAATTTCTTTGATGTAAATAATTGGCAAATTAATCAACCTATTTTATTAAAAGATTTATATATTCTTTTAGATAAAGTAGAGGGTGTTCAAACTGTAAAAAATGTAACTGTAAAAAACTTAACAGGAGAAAGTTTAGGATATAGTGAATATGCTTACGACATACCAGGAGCTACAATTAATGATGTAGTATATCCTTCAATTGATCCTATGATATTTGAAGTAAAAAATCCAGAAACGGATATTAAAGGAAGAGTAGTACCATTATAAAAATAAAAACAATATGAGAATAAAATTTACATTAGAAGAATCAGAAGTTGTCTATAAAATTAGTCAAAATCCTTCAAAATCAACAATATTATCTGTTGCTGAATCTAATGCTCTTTTAACAGCAAATTCAAAATTAAAAGCGGCTATATTACTCGAAATTGAAGCTAATGAAGTTAGACTCAGCAGAGTAATTGAGGATTTAGAAAAGAGTGGATATGGAAGTGAAGAATTAATTAGTAAGCTCAACGCAGCAAAAGATACCGTAGAAACTAAAAATATAACAAAACGTAATAGTATAAATAAAAAATAACCCCCATGAAAAAATCTTTAATTGATAGTTTTAATCAAACTAATTTAGATACTCAAAATCCTGATCCTGCTGGGGGTCCTATTAATGATCCTGTAGTAGTAATAGATGGTATGGCAGCGGGTAGTGGTTTTTCTCAAACATATTCAAAAGAAAATCCATATCTACAAGACTCAATTACAAATCAAAATTCTATCTTATATCAAAATGGTCTAAACCCAGCTGATAGTGAGTCTCCTGCTCTTAAAGTAACGGCTTTAGATGTAGAATCTTCAGAAGCAGGAGTAAAACAAGGATCAGAAGGGGGACCAAATAGAATTTCTATTAATAGACTTTCAACAGTAGGTCAGGATGGTACATACCAAATAAAACAATATCCATCAACAAAAAATAACCTAACTCCAAATCCATCTAGTGGTACACCTTTACAAAATAAAGAAGGTAAAGATGTTCCAAACCAGGTAGTACAAGCATACACGCCTCAAAATACTTATATGGATTACATGGCTGAACAATCAAAGAAACTAGATAACATATAAGATATGGCTATATATAAAATTTACCCAGAAAAAGATACAACATTATACACTGAATTTCCTTCCCAAAATACAGGGTTAGATCAGATTATTGAAGCTTCTACTTATATATCACAAGATGCTCCTCAAGTTAGTAGATATTTAATTAAATTCCCTACAAGTCAAATTACAGAAATGTATACTGATAAAATAACAAATGGAGAATATAAAGCATATTTAAAAAACTTTAATGCTGTAGTAACAGGATTAAATTTAGACCAAAAATTAGAATTTTATCCTGCAAGTGGTGAATGGGGTATGGGAACAGGAAGATTTAATGATTTACCAAAAGTAACAAATGGTTCAAGTTGGGATTGGTTAGACTACTCAGGATCTACAACATGGCCTACATCAGGGTTTAATGATTATGTAACAGCTTCTTTCCAATCAACACTACCAGGAGGGGGTAATTGGTATACAGGTTCAAATCTATCATTAGATCCAGTAACAGCATCCCAAACATTTTCATATGCTGACACTAAAGATGTTTTTGTAGATGTTACTAATACAGTAGAAACATGGTATAGCTATTCATTAGATAATACAAAAGGATTTAAAAACGAAGGATTTTTAATAAAACAACCATCAGGGAGTGAGTTTGTAAATAATAGAGCAAATAATACAATATTTAAATTTTTCTCTATTGATACACATACAATATACCCCCCACAATTAGAATTTAGATTTAATGATTATATTTTTAATACAGGATCATCTACAAATACAATTCTACCACAAGTAGAAAGTTTTATCTCAGTATATAATAACTTAGGTACATATTATTCAGAAAGTATTCCTAGATTAAGATTTGCAGCGTTGCCTAAATATCCTGATAGAGCCTTTTTAACATCATCTCTATACACAACTAATTATTATTTACCTGAATCTCAATCTTTATATGCTATTAAAGATACAGAAACTAATGAATTTGTAATTGAATTTGATAATGAATATACAAGAATAAGTGCAGATGATACTTCAAGTTATTTTGATTTATATTGTAATGGTTTAGAACCTGAAAGATATTATACAATTTTAATAAAAACATCAATTGGAGGTCAAGTAAAAGTTTTTGATGAAAATATAATGTTTAAAGTAGCTAAAGGATGAGCAAATCAGTAAATTTAAAAAGGCAAGTATTTAATAAAAATGCTTTTAATAATACAGTAGATACAGAATTTACTCAACTTAAAAGTATTGAGGATCCTTCTTTCTTTGATATTAATTTGGCTACCCAAGAAGATTTTTGGATATTATATAACAAGTTTTTTTATGAAATACCTAAAGAAGGAGACATTAACTCACACCAATATTTAGTACAAACTAGTGGAGAATTTATTGATTATGCACCACAGCAAGAAGAAATAAATGCCTTACTACAAGAAATAGCAGATTTAAGAACAGAAAATTTAGAAGTTAGACAAGAAATCGCAGGTATAATTGAAGACTTTGCAAATAATCAATAATAGAATAGTTAATGGCCTATAATAATTCAAATAAAACCTCAAATTCACCTACAGGATCAAATTCTTTTGGGCTTGCAGAAGCTGCTACTCCAAATAATAATGAATTTACCACAGCTATAGGAGAAAATTCAGAATTAAATTTTTCTGATGATAATGGAATAGCAGTAAGTTCTTCATGTGTTAGTATACCAGCAAGTGATGTATCTAGTTTAGGGTATGAGTTTTCAGATTCAAATATTATTCCTAGTTCTGATATATCTGGTTCTTTTTTTGAAAGTGGAAGTGTAATAGAATTTTTTGCTTATGATTCTCAAAAGAATTTATTAAGTCAGGAATATAAATTTACAGATTATTCAGTAACAAATAATACTGCTAATGTAGATATTTCAACTGATTTTACAAATGAATTTGGTGTAGCTGTAACAGCCTCCGCAATGGGTCCAATTCCCACAAATGAAATTACATTAGATCCTTCTCAAGATTTATTTAATAGAGGATTTGATAATGGTGAAGTATTTGCTTACTATAATTTTATTAATTATGAATTAAATTCAACAACCGAAGACACATACTATATATCTGAAATATCAGGAGATAGAACAGAAATTAGATTAAAAACAAATGCAATATCGGCAACAAGTGTTAGGCAAGGAGTTTCAAGTTTAAAAACAAGATTAAATAATTCTAGAAATTTTGATGAATTTTATTTATCATTTTATGAAAATAATTATGTAGTTGCTATTAATGTTTTATTAGAGGAAAACCCAATAGAAGAATTAGATCCTTCTGTTCTAATTAAACTATTCCAACCCTTACCTCCTCAATTTAAAGTAGAAGATAGATTATATATAACCACAAAGGTTGGAGAATCTGTAGCATATAGAGTTGAATTCAACCAGGATTTTGAATCTTTTATTGATAATGCTAATTATATTAAAGGACCAAATGTTAATATTCCACTTCAAGATTTAGTTAATAATTCTACTACTTTAAAATCTTATGAAGATTTAATTACGACACCTTCATCAAAATCATTAGATAGTGTTTTAAATAAATTAAATCAAACAGGTGTAACTATAACACCTAACTACTCATATAATACTTTTAATGAATTTGTTAATTTTTCATCTGCAAAGCAGAGAGTTTATAACTTTTATGAAAAAGTATCTCAAATACAATCATACCAATCTGATATTGATACATTAACAACTACAACAGGATCAAATCCCGGAGTTGTACCTATATCTCAGAGTTTAGCTAGTTTACAGACAAATATTACAAATTTAGTTAAAAATTTTGATGGTTTTGAAAGTTATTTATATTATAACTCATCATCATTTGCTTACCCTAAAACAGGATCAACATATCCTTATGCTTTACTCCCAACTTCAAGTTTAGAAGTAGATACATGGATGGGTAGTGATGTTGAAAATAACCAATATTATGGAGGAATTATTTTATCAGCATCTTTATATGACGAAGATAATCAAAATTGGTTATATTATACAATCCCAACATTTATAACAGAAAATTCAGAAAATGATGAGTATGTAGAATTTTCAAATATGGTGGGTCAGTCATTTGATGAAGTATGGCTTTATACCAAAGCATTAAGTGAAAGGTATAATACTACAAATGACCCTGAATCAGGGTTACCTTTAGATTTAGCTGCTGAAGCTATTAAAGGTTTAGGATTTGAAACTTTTGGAAATAATTATGATAACCAAGATAATTTTATAGGACTAACTGGAGAAGATAATGGAATTTTTGTTCCACCTACAGGAAGTGAGCTAATCACAGATTATATAGCTATAAACAGTGGTAAAATAATAAATTATTGGAATTTAGGGTATTCATGGCTTAATTATGTAGAACAAATAAATGAACCAGGATTTCCATATGCTATTGATAAAGTAAGTAAAGAAATTTATAAACGTCTTTATCATAACATGGCTTACCTTACTAAAAAGAAAGGTACAATTAGTGGTTTAAGACAATTAATTAATATTTGGGGTATTCCAAATACTATACTTCGAATTAATGAATTTGGAGGTAAAAATAGAGATAATACTGATGACTATGATTTATGGTATGAACGTTATAGTTACGCGTATACACCAGTTGCTAACCAATATGCAGCAAGCTCATCGGTTAAGATACCTTGGATGCCATTACAACGTAATTATATAGATAGTAATGAGTATATTGTACCTGATGGTATTGCTCTTAGATTTAAAACAACAGGACACCCTTCATCAAGCTTTGGAGGATCTTATTATAGTCAATCAATAGCTGTTAAAAAATCAAATGGAACTAATGACAAACAAATGGATTGGGGTATTAGTTTATTTTATGAAGACCAACCATCAGGATCATATTCAGGATCTAGTTTTAGTGATTATTACAATTATGGTAAATTAAGATTTTATATGTCTGCTTCAACAGCAGATGGAGGAGTACAAATATCAGATGATATTGAATTACCTTTCTTTGATGGAGGGTGGTGGAGTGTATTACTTCAAAGAGATACACACGAAGATTATACAGACAATACTAATCCCACAACTTATACCTTATTTGCAGCTAATAAACAAGTAAATGGGTATGATGGGAATTCATTAGGATGGTCTGGATCTGTAAGTATGAGTTCAACTCCCCAAGCATTTAATAATGGTTATGGTGGTGGTGCTTATAATGGAGCTGAATATGATTCAGGAACATCAGTATCTGAGTCCATAAATAATTCTTGGAATAAATTTGGAACAACAGATTTAGATGGAGTTTATGTTGGGGGTTATGTTTCTGGGTCTAATGTAATGACTGAAGTATTAAATGAAGGATCAAAAATATTCTCAGGATCACTTCAAGAATTTAGATATTATTCTAACAATATTGCTAAAGAAGTATTTAATGATTTTGTGATGAATCCTGAATCTGTTGAAGGTAATAATGTTACAGGATCAGAATCATCTTTTGACATAGTTAATTTTAGAGCACCTTTAGGAAATGAATTAGAATATAAATTTACAGCTTCTTTAAGTTCTTCATTTATTACAAAAATATCATCATCACATCCTTCAATTACAGGATCTGCACCTATGGTATTTACTCAATCCTTTATAAATCCCTCAAATAACTCATTAACTTCAAGTTATGATTTTATAGGGTACGAAGCTCAATCAACTTATACTTACAGTAAACCAAATAGAGAAACATACTTTTTAGATCAACCTTCCATAGGAATTAGAAATAGAGTTTCAGCTAAAATTCAAGTAGAAGATGGAGATGACTATGGTAAAGTTTTATCTAAATATAGAAGTATAGATCAAAACTATTTAATTAGTCAAAGCTACACAGAAGATATAACAAGTTTAGAAGTTGGATTCTCACCTCAAGATGAAGTTAATGATGATATTATAGCAACTTATGGTTATGGTGTTATTTCTGATGTATTAGCAGATCCTAGATTTGCTTATGATTCAACTGAGGCTTATTATCCAAAATTAAGACAAATAGCAAATGAGTATTTTAAAAAATACACAGAAGGTGATGTTTGGGATTATTTAAGATTAATTAAATATTTTGATAACTCATTATTCAAAGCTATTAAATCATATGTTCCTGCACGTACTAGTGTTACTACAGGTATTATAATAAAACAACATATGTTGGAGCGTAATAGACGCCCACCCGTAAAAGTAAATCCAAATACAATAATAGCTTACACACCCGAAACAGGATCAACCGTAGGGGGTCAATCAACAGCTACTGGTATAAACAGTCCTATTTCATATAGAGATTTAGAAATTACAGGAAGTATTGATGTAGCTACTATAAAAGGATCAACAGGTGGAGTTCTTAATCCCTATAATGTTGAAGCTACTCAATCTGCAGGTATATTTTACACATCAGGTCTTAGTGCACCCGGAAATCTACCTGATCAATATATTAATTTACTTGATTCTGGGGGAAGCGTTGTTTATAAAACAAACGCTATTGGAACCCCTAGTGCTGTAACTAAAGGTTTTAGATTAAAAGCACCTTTAAAATCAAGATTTAGTTTTTATAATAATCTTGTAGGTACTTTTTTAGATCCTGATACAGGATTTGAATTTGCAGTATCTTCATCATTAAGAGGAATTATAGGAACTGACATTATTATGTCAAGTTCATTAACACCAGTAAATACAATTGCATCATCATCATATTATGAAATGTTACCTGAAGAAGATATTTCTCTTTGGGTAAGAGGAGTTGATAGTACTGGTGGTACTGTCCCAACACAGTTAAATTTCTTAGTATTATCTCTTCTTACACCCCAAGATTTTTCACCTATAGTAACTCAACCTGTAAATTATTCTTCAAGTATTTGGAATTCTTATACAACCCAATCATATATTGTAAGAAATAATACAATATCAGGTAGTACTTATGAAATACATAAATCACAGGATGAATTTTATAATGGTGAATTTAGTGGAAGTACTATTGTAGCAACCACACAATCTTTATTAAATAATCCATTTGCAGCTACTAATAATCTTGATACAAGTTATGTTATAGCAATAACAGCCAGTGAAGGTAAATTAAGCCCAAAATCAGGTATGTCTATAAACACATATCCTTCTTATTCAATACCTTTTGTATTTTCACAATCAACATCTGACCAAATGGATGAGTTTCGTGCGGAATGGGAGACTTATGGTACCACAAACTTAACACAACAAGGTACAGGATCTATTTATATAGTTCAGTCCCAATACGATAATGAAAATTTTTGGGTAGCAGGTATAATATTTCCTACTAAGGCAAAACGTATAGGTGAAATTTCACCAAATACTGATGACATTCCAGAATTACTTGGATGGACTAATCCATCGTTTGAGCAATTTGATATTGCCCCATTAATGGATATACCTCACCCACCAAAATCAGCATCGGGGATGTTTGGTATTCAAGATGGTCAAATTGTACCTAACAGTATTGCTCCCTATTTTAAAATGGATATATCAGGATCACTTAATAATATGTTCTGGGGTGCTGGACTTGATTTTGAACCAACAGGATTGTTAGGAAATTTAGATAGTAATATTTTAATTTCATCTTTTTTAGGTCCTAATAATATAATTGATAAACAAGCATCTTCTACTTTCCCTTTATCCGTTAGCACAGCCACTAGTTATGGATTAGTTAAATACTGGTTCACCGAACCTATGATAAATGATGCTAGAGTAATTCGTATTAATAGTAATTTCCCACAAGGAGGTGGAAACCCCGCAATATTTGAAGGAACTCATAAAATCCCTATTTACTTTTCAAATTTTGATTTAGTTCAAGAAGAGGCAACTAAAAACGTAAGAACTACATCAGTTCCTGCTATGTCAAGTGCTAGTTTAACTGTACAAGGAACTACATGGACTGGATCTTATGGAGATTATGGAAATTATGCCCCCACATTATTTACTATTAATCAATTAAATAAAGATTCAAGTGGTAATGTAGTAGATAATCAAGATACTTTAGCAACAACACCAGATTTTGATTTTACGATAACAAATATACCTTCAGGTACACCCACAGCCAATGATATTTATGGTTTATCAGGTGATGTTTTCCAACAAAGTCTAAATAATGTGCAAGGAATATATACAACTAATGTTGGTATTGATAACACAACTAACTATCTTTATAGTTTAACTTCAAGTAGAGCTTTAAGTGGATCCCTAACACCCCAATATATTCCAAGTGGAGATAATCCAAAACAACTTTTATCTTTTGAACCTACTCTCCCAAGTATTGTTGAATTTTACAATACACCATTCAACCCACTTATTAACAATGCTGATATTAATAGAGCAAATACATATAAACAAGTAGTTGAATATGATAATGGACCTATTCCATCAAATTTACAAGCTATTATAGATAATACAGCTGTAAAAGCTGAAGTTCCTGATAGTTTTTACACTCAAAAATCATCAATTTTAAATAAATTTATAGGAAGCAAATTACAAAGTGCAACATATAATGAATTTACCCCATCAGGCAGCCAAATAACTTATTTAGGTGGTGAATTATCTGGAAGTATAATTTCAGGATCAAATCAAAATTTAGAAATAACAACATTTTGTTTTACAGCTGGGACTCAAATATCAATGGCTGATAATAGTATTAAAAATATCGAAGATGTAACAGCAGGTGAAAATGTATTAGCATATAATGAAACTATTAATATTAATGAAGAAGGTACAGTAGGAGATATATCATCACATGAAGTTGAATCAATAATTACTATAACTTTTAATAATGGAATTGTAACCAATACTACAGAAGAACACCCATTTTTTGTAAAAGAAAAAGGATGGACTATAGCTTCAGATTTAGAAATATCAGATATATGCCAGGATGTAAATGGGAATGATGTAGTTATTTCATCTATACTATCTCAAAATGGAATTTATACGGTATATAATTTATTAAGTGTTAGCAATCATCATAATTTTTATGCTAATGAAATTTTAGTACATAATAAAACAGCAAATAATGTTACTTCAGTAATAGGAACTACCCCAATTTATGGGGGGGATTCATCCCCAGGTACTATGCCTTCAGTTGGGACTTCAGTTAATACAATAGCACAACACCCAATTTACTTTGCTCATTTCAAAACATCTAAAGAATCTAAAGAATTATGGGGTAGTTATACTTTTAGAATTGATCAACTTATTGAGTGTCCTTTAGAAGATATAAAAGGAGAAAGAGCACCTGAAAACCCCGTAGTAATTAAAATTGATGGAAGTGGTAATAATCTAACAGAAGTTAAAAGTACATTTGAAGTTGATAGAAAAGCTTTAGTTGCTTATAACCAAGGTAAAGTTATAAAATCAGGATCCTTACCAATAAACTATACTTCTTTAAAAGTAGGAGATAGTTATATTTACCAAGGGGCTATGGAATATCAAACTATTTTCACTAACCAAGTACAAAGAAATACTTATGCAACTACACAAAGTTTTATAAGTTCTAGTTGGGTTAATCTACAAGGATTTAATGCATCCAACGTTGGTAACACCCCATCATCTTCATATCAATTATTTTTGTCCGATCATGTCTTCAATATACCATCTTCATCAAACTTTACTTTCTTAACATCTAGTACTGATGCTGGTTTATATTTAATGGGGGGTTATATGGCTTTCTCGGCAAGTCTTGGATTTAGTGCTAGTGTTAATTTAGGTTATTATGGAGGTGGAAGTGGTAGAGGTTTAGCATTGATTCATTCTTATAACCAAATGGTTTCAAGAAGTGTGTATGCTACTCAATCAACAGCTGATTCAATAATGCTACCAGGAATACCTAATGCTATAAAAAACACAGGTAATACCTCAGTTCCAACTCAATTAACAAGAAAATTTGATAGTAATCCTTCAAATTATATAATACAAGATTATATAAATACAAATATTAATGGCGGTGAAAATGTTACGGATTTTGAAGATTTTCAACAAAATATACTATTTCAAGTAGGAGATGAAATTAGAATTGACTACAACACAGTAGCACAAGGATCTAAAGAAGGACAAAATAGAACTCAAACCTTTACAATTACATATAATGGACCTAATGATGAGTATGAAAGTGCCCCTTACCCTCCAGATGGGCAGGGTAATACTATGCCTTTCCCTATAAAAACATTTTATAACCCACCAGGAAATCCATTGTATTTGGCTGATGTTACATCCTCACTCCATATATATGATAAATTAATAGTTAGTCCAGATCCAAGAACACTAGAATATAAAATACCTGAGGGTAAAATTTATAATGTAACTGTTAGAAGAAGAATTAATGCAGATGATCGTGTAGTTATATATCAAGAAGCCCCAACGGGTTCAAATGGAGTTAAGTCATTATCACCTTCAGGATATTTAATTCCTAATGATTTTTCACCACAACAAAAAAGAAACGTGCAAACTATAATAAATCAATTAAGTGCTAAAAATGCTTTTAGGGCAGATGAAGATAATGATAATAGAAGAATGCCAATAGAATAATATAGCTTGGATTAAAAAAATAAAAAACATATATTTATAATTAAAATAATACAATAAGATGGGATATTTAAACAATCAGGTAGTAACAGTAGATGCTATCTTAACAACAAAAGGAAGAGAACTTTTAGCAAGAGGTGATGGTTCTTTTAATATTAGATCATTTGCACTGTCAGATGATGAAATTGATTACACATTATATAACCCTACAAATCCTTCAGGGTCAGCTTATTATGGTGAAGCTATTCAAAACATGCCTCTATTAGAAGCATTTCCTGATGAAACCCAAATGATGAAATATAAATTAGTAACCCTTCCAAGAGACACAGCTAAAATGCCTGTAGTAGGAGCAGGAGGAGTTTCAGTTGTTGATCTGGCACAAACCGGTACTACAACAATCACCCCACAAACTTTTAATTATTTAGGTAATAACTCAGTAGCAGAATCCTCTGGTTACTCATTTACAGTAAGTGATGTAAGACAATTTGCAAGTGTTGATGGTATTGTGGGTCAAGGTATTTCAACAGAAGCAGCAACAGCTTTAAATAATCAAAATATAATAACAAATGGTACTAATGTATCTAGAACTGTAATTGGTATGAGTTGTTTATTAACAGCAACTGGTGTTAATACTTTATATGGTCAAGGTGGTAACTCAACAACTCTCCTTTATAGTACACTTACAATAGTAGGAATGGATTCAGGTGCAAGAGTACAGATCCCAATTCAAATTAAAAGAACATAAATATAAAAAGATATGGCAATAGCTAATACAAATAATATAGCGACATTTTCACCTATTGATTCCCAAGATTTAATCATTAGTAATGAAAACGTAACTAGTACTGTGTGGGAAAATAATCAACCAACCCTATTAACATTTTACACATCCTCAGTACAAGTTGCTAGCGCAACCGGTCAATTTTATTATAGCCTTTATGGCTCAGCAGCAGCAACAGGATCAGTACAAGGAGCAATTGCGTATTGTGATGCTAATGGTAGTGGAAGTTTATTATATAACCCAAATGTTGATGGTTTATCACCAACAAGAACAAATTACGGCCAATATAGAAATTTAATTTTAGGAGATGAAGAATCTTCATTTGTATTTGGTAATCAATCATCTTCTTACTTTTATGCTATTCCAATCGAAAGATCAGGATTTAAGGAAGAATTACTCCCTGGAGTAATGACAATGGCAATATCAGGGTCATCACAAACTTTATACCTTACTGATGATAGTAAATTAGGTGGGGCAGCAGTATTCACCGAAGCTGGAAGAGTTTTTAATTTAGTATCAGGATCAGCAGGTAATGTTTATACTGACGTAAATGAAAATGGTTGGTCACTAAACTCAGGATCATATGGTTGGCTTTTACCAGACATAGGTACCGTTTTATTAAATGGAGAGGCTTTAGATGGTAGATTTATTGATGGTGGAGTAAATTTAAATACAAACAGAACATCAGACTCACAACAAAATAACCCTGCAAGATTCTTTGCAGCTTTAAATAAAGGTGGAGTAGCATCTGTACCAGGGTGGACTTTAAACTCACAAGAAAATCTATCATCTGATTTTATTTTCTGTAGAGCAAGAAGTCAAAACTTTAATTATTCAACAAACCCATCATTTATATCAGGTTCAGATGGAGCTGTATTATATAATTCTTTTATTAATGACCCCCAAGTATATATTACTACCGTAGGTTTATATAACAATGATCAAGAATTAGTAGCAGTTGCTAAACTATCAAGACCATTGTTAAAAGACTTTACTAAAGAATTACTTGTAAGGATCAAGTTAGACTTCTAATGAATGAGTGCTTGGAAACAATTCACAACAAAGGACGTTACTATAACGCCATTTACAGCCGATAAAGGCTTTAACATTACAGGTAGTGCCTTAACAGGGTCTACTGTAGGTATTAATATATTTGCTGGTCGTAATGTTAATTATACATCCTCATCTAATTTACAATCAGGGTTTGTATATTCATCTTCAATGAATTCTATTTATAATAGTGCAAAACAATTATATTATAAAAATTATATATCATCTAGTAAAGGGGATTTTGTAAATACAGGTAGCATACTACCAGGTGTTACTAGAGAAGATGATAGATCTATTGGTACTATAGAATCTCCTCTATATGAAAATTATTTGCAATCTTCTTTAATCCAAGAAAGAAATTTTCCAACAGGAAGTGGTGAAGCTATTACAACTCTTGCTATTCCAACAAAGTTATATGGTGAAAAAATAATCCCAAATACTTTTGAGTTTGTATACACATCATCAACATTCCCAACTGGGTTATTATTAACAGATGATGGTGAAGGTAATATACTAAGGAATTTTAAAGGAAACATTACTATAGAAGGTCAAATATTTTACTCTCATGGGATAGTTGTATTGACAGAAGATAATCCCCTAAATGTAGCAGGCATAGGAAATGAAATCCGTTTAAACCCCGCATTAATTGATAATTGTGCTGTTCATTTTTCATCATCTTTAACAATTTATGAGCAACAATATAAATGTGTTGTATTAGAAAATGAATTTGGATTTTCAACTAATCCATCATTATTGACATCTTCAATAGCAGGAGCTAATAATCAAGAATATTATCCCTTTGTATCTGCTTCATATTTTGAACCTTACATAACTTGTGTAGGGTTATATAATAGATCACAAGAATTAGTAGCTGTTGGGAAACTATCTTTCCCATTACCTGTATCTCAATTTACAGATACAACAGTTATTGTAAACTTTGACGTATGATAAATTGGATATACCAACAAAAAGAAATGCTGAATATTTCAGACTTCCCAGATGAAACTTATGGTTTTGTATATAGAATAGTTCATTTAGGATCTAAAAAATCATATATAGGTAAAAAAATCCTACAAAATACATCTAAAGTAAAGTTAGGAAAAAAAGAATTAGCAGAATATGCTGGGGTTGTGGGTCGTAGACCTTCTTATAAATTAGCTGTTCGAGAATCAAATTGGAAATCATATTGGGGTTCAAATAAATATCTAAAAGAATTATATGATATAGAACCTAAAGAAAATTTTGAACGTCAAATTTTAATCTGTGCTCCTACTAAAAAGTTACTTACTTATTATGAAGTTAAATTTCAAATGGTATACCAAGTATTAGAAAACCCAGATGAGTTTTTTAATGATAACATCTTAGGCAAGTTTTTTACTAAAGATTTCAACTAAACGTTGATACTATAAATAAGTTACGTATATTATGGCTCATGGTAAATGAACTATTAATTAATTTAGTAAATTCTGTTATAGGTGCAGGTAAAAGGACAGCAAGAGGCAATCAAGCCCATACTTGTCCTTATTGCAACCACCATAAACCTAAATTAGAAATTAACTTTTCAGAAAATAAAAAAGGGTATAATCCTTGGCATTGTTGGGTTTGTAACAAAAAAGGTACTAGAATTACTTCTTTATTTAAACAATGCAAAGCATCACCTGAGAATTTTACTGAATTATATAAATTAATAGGAAATGAACAAGAAAGAAAAACAGTCATTTCCACTAAATCTTTAAAACTCCCAGAAGAATTTAAAAAATTCCAAGACATAACAGCTTCAGATATTGAGGGGAGACAGGCTGCTTTTTATTTAAAAAATAGAGGAATTACCAAAGATGATATTGAAAAATATAACATTGGATATTGTACATCAGGTAGATACACTAAAATGGTAATAATTCCTTCTTATGATGAAAGTGGTAATTTAAATTATTTTACAGGGAGATCATTTGAAAAAGAACCATATGTAAAATATCGTAATCCTGAAACTTCGAGAGATATAATACCTTTTGAATTATTTATAAATTGGAGATTACCATTAATATTATGTGAAGGACCATTTGATGCTATAGCTATTAAAAGAAATGCTATACCCTTATTAGGTAATAATATACAATCCAATTTAATGAAAAAAATAGTTACATCAACTGTTGAAAAAATATATATAGCATTAGATAATGATGCATTAACAAAATCGATAAAATTTGCAGAAAGATTTATTAATGAAGGCAAGGAAGTTCATATTGTTGAACTTGAAGGGAAAGACCCTAGCGAAATGGGATTTACTCATTTTACCAACTTAATTCAAAAATCCATTCCTCTAACACAATACGCCTTAATGGAAAAAAAATTATCACTAGTATGATTAAAAAAACAATAAAAAAATCCTACAATAGGATTTTAGAAATTTCTGAAGATGCTAAACAAATTACATTACCTGATTCTAGATATTATAGAAGAAATGGTAAGTATTATCCTTCTATAACTTATGTTTTAAGTTATTATCCTAAAGGTAAATTCTTCCAAGATTGGCTAAAAAAAGTAGGATATAGTGCTGATTGGATTGTTAAAAAAGCAGGTGAAGAAGGTACTCAAGTGCATGAAATGTGTGAGGATTACCTTAATGGTAAAGAATTAAATTTCTTACAAAATGGGATCCCAATGTATAATCCAGATGTATGGCAAATGTTTTTACGTTTTGTTGATTGGTGGGAAACTTATAACCCAACATTAATTGAAACTGAAGTACATATATTTTCAGATGAATTAAAAGTAGCAGGTACTTGTGATATGGTATGTGAAATTGATGGTGAATTATGGATTATTGATTTTAAAACATCTAATCATTTACAAACTACTTATGATTTACAAACAGCTATTTATGGTAAATGTTATGAAGAGTGTTATGGTAAAAAAGCAGATCGTTATGGTGTATTATGGTTAAAATCATCAAAAAGAGGTCCTAAAGATGGTGCTATGCAAGGTAAAGGATGGGAAATGTATGAATCAAAACGTACCCAAGAAGAAAATATAGACATATTTAACACAGTTAAAAAGTTATTTGATTTAGAAAACCCACGCCATAAACCAGTATTTACTGAATTTAGAACGCAAGCTAAAAGAAAATTGTGATATTTATAACAAAATACTCAATTTATGATTTCATTGATCCAATTATTAAAAGAAGCAGTTGCCGAACCTAAAGCAATTATATTAGCAGGAGCACCTGGAGCAGGTAAAGGATATATCTTAAGAGGTTTAGATTTAGGTAATATAAAGATATTAAATGTAGATGATATTTATGTTCCTCTATTACAAAAAGCTAATGTAACTTTAGATTTAAAAAATGCTACTCCTGAAGAAAGAAGTGAGCAAGCTAAACAAATGG
>JAAHTG010001399.1_pt1 | contig 16583 bp, 25 predicted proteins | sample 6116081 | NCBI WGS metagenome assembly JAAHTG01 (sample SAMN13939989, study PRJNA603662) | sponge metagenome | isolation source: marine sponge | host: Mycale hentscheli | place: New Zealand | collected 2005 | reverse complement strand
AATATGTACCTTTTTTACTAAAATATCTACTACGTTTTTTCTTAAACCATTCTAATATAGCTACTCCGTCTTCAAAAAATTCCCTCATTTCAGTTGCATCTGAAAAATGGGAATCATTATTTTTTTTATATTGTACTTGATATTCACTAATATATCTACCTTGAAAATCCTCCTTTAAGTCTATTTCTCTATCTGCAGCGGCGAACGATTTATTGTAAGCATAATCTAAATAATATTGCATTGATTCATGCATAGCTGTCCCAAATACAGTATGAATTGAAGAAGTAAATCGTTTGATTTTATCTTTATACTGTAATTTCCACCTATGAGGACATCCCCTAAATATACTCATTTGGGAAAAAGAAACATTTTTCTGAAATGCGTAGTTAAGTGGTGGAGGGGGATTATTTCTAATCTCCTTTACAATTTTAGGTAATTTTTTAGCCAAACTATTTTTTCCATTTATCTCGACCTACTAAAAGACCGATTATTCCATAATTGGCAATATCTATAAATGTATCTTGTATGCCTTCACCTTCAACAAATGATTTACCATTAATTAGTAGGTTTTTTAAACGTGATATTTTATCAGTTAATCTAATACACAACCCAGTTAGTGAAAATTGTTTATCATCGCTGTTATTAACGATATCTCCACCTAAAGCAATGTTATTTAAACCATAATCCATATGCTTACGAGCAAACATTTCATACATTTCATTTTGTATGTTTTTAAATTCACTTGATAACTCTGGGTATTCATGTTCGAATACTTCTATAGGAGTTGAATTTAAATCAGGTACTGATTTTCCACTTTTGGCATCACTAATTTCTCTACTACTCATAACTTTTTCTAATTGGATAGCATTGGCACTAAAATGACCTCCGCTGTTAATTTTGCTTTCTAAATTTTCTAAGTATTTTTTAACTGAATCACCCATTGATTTGTTGTTCTAAGGAAAAATATTTATCGATTGCTGCTAATCTATCATCAGCATCAACTAACATAGCAAGTGCTTCTTCAGCATTTTTATAAAAATCTCCTGTTGTGTGGTCACCAATTCCAACTGCTCTATCACCTAGTAATTCAAGTGATAATAGTGCTTTTGCTTTGTCTGCTTGTGCAGACGTACGTAACATTTCTATTAATTTGTTCATTTTAAAATTTTAGTTATTTCTTTTTTTTCTAATCCTTGATCCTCTAATATACGACGGATTTGTTTAATATCCAACAAATTCATGTAATCTTTTGCTTCAATCTTCGAACATTCCCAATAACTAGATAATTTTTCTAATAGTTCTTTACTCGGTTGCTTTATTTTTGATTTAATGTATTTATTCCATTGGTTATTTTTTGGTATAAATTCTCTATAAATATTATATATCATTCGTTTTTCTTGAGGTGGCATTTCTTGTACGTAATTTACTACTTCAATATAGTCTTTATTCATTGACATAAATCTATGAATCATATAACTATTAAATACCTCCCAATCTTTATCACTGAAATCGCTTACAGGTTGTTTTATGGAATTTATTTGTTTTAACCAATCGAAAACATTATTCATTTAGCAAAGCTCATCTTTAAGTTCTTCTCTTAATTCTGCTGGAATCCCTTCACCTAATATTTTCATATTTGTTGGGTCATAAAATACAGGGATTGGCATTATAGCATCGTTATCTGTTCCTGCTACAAATTTAGAGATTTTTCTTAAAATAACTCCTGATTGGAATACACTTTTGCCCTCGGCGTTTGTAATACCTTCTGTTGTCTTTAGATCAACATTCATTTGAGGGACTTGTTGGTTTTGATGTTTCATTTTTTTATTATTTTTTACTAGTTTCACTTATTTATTATTTATTATTTGATTAATTAAACTCATTGCATTTATTTCTTTATCAATTCTAAAATTAGCTTTATATTGATGATCATTTATTAATACTGCTACTGTACCTATTTTATTAGGTAAGTATTCATCAGCATTATCATATAAAAATTTAAATAACTGGTCAAAATCATCTATATTAGAATCAGCTATTATTTGTCTAATAGCAACAAAACTTGGTTTTGATTTTTTTAGTTCCCCAAGGATAGTAGCTAAATAACTTGTTGATACAAGTAATGAATCATCCAGATCTAGACTTCCATCTTTACTACTGGATTGAATTGTGTTAAGCATTTTTCTTAAGTCAGGGTAGTATTGATTAACTACTTTACCAATGGCAATAGGTTCGAACTTAATACTTTCTTTTTTACATATATCAGCTAAGTGTATAGCTACTTCCTTTTTAGTTGGAGGAACTACCTTCAAAACTTGACACCTTGATTGTAAGGGGTCGATTATTCTTTCTACAAAATTACAAGTTAAAATAAAACGCGTCGTACGTGAGAAAGTTTCAATAATATTACGGAGTGAAGCCTGCGCTTGAATAGTAAGAAAATCAGCTTCATCCAGAATGACCACTTTAAGTGGTTTAAAAGACATTGTGCTCGCAAATCCCTGTACTTTATCCCTAATCGTCTCAATACCTCTTTCATCTGAGGCGTTAATATAAAGATGATCACAATCAAGATTTTTAATACAAAGTTTTGCCAAAGTAGTCTTTCCTGTTCCAGCTGGTCCATAAAATAAATAATTTTGGATATCGTTGTTTTTTAATTGCTGTGCAATCGATGCTTTTAATTTAGCATTACCAACATAAGTATCTAAAGTTACTGGTCTATATTTCTCATTTAATAAACTATTGTCCGTATTCGCCATAAATTGAAAATAATTTTTCTTTAGGTGCTTCAATTACTACTTCTTCTGCGTTAATTGCATATAATGAACTCTGTAATGGTTCTAACCTATAATGGCCTTTAAACCCCGTTTTAACCATGTAAGCCTCTAACGTATCAGTTAACGTTTTATGTACTGGTCCATTAGGTTCATTTGCAACTAAACGCCACTTATCACCAGGAGGAACTCTCCTAGCAATAAGTACGTTTTCTTCTTTTATTTTAATTGTGTCTTTCATATTATTAATATTGAGGGTTACCTGCCATTCCAGCAGCATTGCTAGCTGAATCCTGTAACACTCTTAGTTTTTCTTCAATTGATTTTTTATCTTGTGTTAATGTACACTCAGTTAATAATACTGTTCCTGCAACTGATGCTGCATTTAATAACGCCAATCTACAAACTTTTGTGGGATCAATCACGCCTTTTTCTCTAAAATTAACAATATCTCCTGAATTAACATTAATACCTGCCCAAACATCATTTCCTGAACTAATTAACTTATCAGCTAATATTTGGCCTTTAACTTCATCATAACCAGCATTAACTAGAATTTGATTAAACGGTTTTGAACAAGCAGTTTTTACAATATTTGCTCCAATTGAATCGGCTTCAATACCTGAGGAAGCATATAATAATGCTACTCCACCACCTGGAACAATACCTTCATCTAATGCTGCTTTTGTAGCATGTAGAGCATCATCTACTCTATCTTTCTTCTCTAACATTTCTGTTTCAGTGTTACCACCTACATGAACGATTGCTACTCCTCCGACGAATTTTGATAATCGGTTTTGGAGTTGTTCTGTTTCGTACGGGGTCGTGGCTTTCTCGATTTGCGATTGTAGCTCTTCAACACGTGCTTCAATTGATTCAGCTTCTCCTTTTCCATCTACTATTGTTGTTTGTTCTTTAGTTACTGTTGCTTTTCTTGCTTCACCAAACCATTCCCATGAGAATTTGTCTAGTTTCATTCCTTTTTGTTTATCAAATACTTTACCACCTGTTGTGATTGCAATATCTTCTAGTACTAATTTTCTTCTATCACCAAAATCAGGTGCTTTAACAGCACATACATTAATTGTACCTCTCATTTTATTTACAATTAAAGTAGCTAATGCTTCATTATCAATATCTTCTGCAATAATTAATAATGATTTACCTTGAGCTGAAACTGCTTCTAATATTGGAAGTAATTCTTTTACTGAACTTAATCTATGATCCATAATTAGAATCGCTGGGTTGTCTAATATACTTTGCATTGAACTATTATCAGTAACAAAATAAGGGGATTTAAATCCTCTATCAAATTGCATACCTTCTACTGTTTCAAGATAAGTATCTCCAGTTTTAGATTCTTCAACGTGTACTACACCTTCTAAACCAACTTTTTCAATTGCTTTAGCAATTAATTTTCCTGTTTCTACATCATTATTAGATGAAATAGTTGCAATTTGTTCTAATTGATTTTCACCTGATATATCTTCAGCAATATTATTATTTAAGTTATCAATAACCTTTTTTACACTAGTATCAATATCTCTTTTAATTTGAACAGCATTTTCTCCATTATCTAATGCTTGCAAACCATTTTTAATCATTTCTCTAGCTAGTAATGTTGATGTTGTTGTACCATCACCTGCTTTATCAGCAGTTCTCATTGCTGCTTGTCTAATTAATAACTGTCCTAAATGTTCTTCAGGATCAGATGTTAGAAATGATTTAGCAACTGTAACACCATCTTTTGTTGATTGTGGTGGTTCATTATGTCCTCTAAATATAACAACGTTTCTACCATTTGGTCCTAATGTTGATACAACTGCATCTGCTAGTTTATTAATTCCTTTTAATAAGCCTTGTCTAGCTTCTTTACCGTATTTTACTTGATTTTCCATTAAATATCTGTTAAATTTTCTTTATCTTGTTCACTTATTTTTGTTGATTCTAAAGCATCTTCTATACTCACTTCTCGATCCATTCTTGCAAGGACATTATTTTCAGGTCCTACAAGATAATCTTCACCATTAAATGGTAATTTTGTGAATCCTTGGGTTGGTAAAACTACTCTATCACCTACTTTTAATTGTGTTGGGATTTTATCACCTGTTAAAGTAAAATTACCATCTCCAACAGAAACTACTTCTCCAAAAGTATTTGTTTCTTTACCCATATCTGGAACAATAATATTCCCGTATGTTTCTTCTTCAGCCTCTATAGGCTTAACTATCACTGCATTATACAGCGCTACTAACTTGCTCATTTATAAATTGTTTAAGGTTTAATTCTATTGTTTTATATTGATTTAATAATTCATCTAAAGATCTAGTCTCTTTATCATGTTTAAGGTTTTCAGAAATAGCAAATAATGCTTGTCCTAAATTACTATGAAAAGTCAATGCTTTATCATAAGACTTTTCTGTTGTTCCTTTACTTCTAAAGTGATTAGAGTCTTTTTGTATAGTTTGGTTAACGGTGCAACAATTATCATCAATTGTTACAAAATACGGTTCCAATAAAGGATCCTTGATCATTGTGTGGGATTTTGCTTTTCTAGCCATATAACTTATTATTTTTCGTTGACCTCAATATACGAAATAGGATGCGCTAGGACACGCTTTTTTAATATAACTTTTATTTTATTTTAATTGACTTTGGTTTAGCTTCCTCAGCTAATGGTATAAAAATTTCTAATAAACCATTTGTTAAAGCTGCATCAATTTGAGTTAAATCAAATTTAGGTGCAATTTTATATCTTAAATCGAATGATTTTTTAGATAAACCATTATGAATCATTCCATCATGGAATTTTTCTTCTTCTGGTTTAGTATAACTAATTTTTAAAGTATCCCCTTCAATATCTAGTACTACGTCGTTTTTAGTTAGACCAGTACAGGCAACTTCAAATGACAAACCTTTGTCATCAAAGAAAATATTAAGTGGGTGTGGTTGTTTGAAATTTCCAACAGGTTGAAATGTGCTGTCGGATTTAAAGTGGTTCCTAAATAGGATGTCGAAAGGACTTATGTGCCTCTCTAAGATTTCTAATGTACTCATATCATTTTGTTTTGTGGAGCCGAAGCTTCCGATTAATTTAATTTAAACATAACACGTGCCCTAGCTACATCTTATGTTCGGTTATACGTATATAAAATTAGTTCTCTGTATCAAAAAAGAAAACTTGTGTTAATCTTGCTGTGTCTATATCATGGCCAAAATAAGTAGGTGCAGCATGAATTAATTTTGCATCCCATATTACTAAACGATTAAATATATTAGCAGCTGTATCAATTTTAACATAAGGAGTTGGATCTACCCAAGTATTTCCTCCAAAAGCACCATTAATATTAGGTTCTCCTCCTCTTAACCCTGTTTCTTTGTGAGCATAAAATGAAGTACCTGCTTCATAAGGAGCATCTATGTTACCATACCAAGCTGCAGCCCAAGTTTGACTATCACAATGATAAACAGGCCTAAAATCAGCTTTATGGCTTTGAAATCTAGCATTCATACCATGTTCTTCCCATACAGTAATTTTTTTACCTATAGTTTTTTCAAATTTTTCTTTAACTCCTTTAAAAAAGAATTGTTTTCTTGTTCTTAAACCTTCAAACCCTTCATCATCATAAAACCATTGATTAATGGCAAAATTTCTTAGTTCTTCTGGGTTATTATAGAAATCATCTATTATGAATATTCTATGTTTATGGTTATCGTTTAGTTGGAAATTATCAGTATGAACTACTCCCCAATCTCCATTTGGTTCTGAATCTTTATACATAATTAATCTATTATTTGTTCGTTTCTTGTTATAAAATATATACTTGATATATCTTCGTTATCAAATGTAAATTTAGCCAATCCTTTTGTTGATAAATATAACTTAGTTGAATCACTGTCCTTATTTACATTTAATATTTCTTTAAATCTTTGTGAATCAAAAGGTATTTGTAACATTAAAAAATCATCACTTATATCTCCTTCAATTTGGTATGTTACTTTACTTGAAAAATCTGTATTATCTCCAAATGTAAACTGACATACTGTTTTGCCATCTAAGTTTTTTACACCTTCTAATACTAATGTACTATATTCAGATAATGCATTTTTAGCCTTTAATAAATTATCTATATCATCTCTATTTAAATCTAATTCCATATCCCATTCAACATCTTTAAACCAATTTATTTTTGGTATAACTTCTGGGGATGATAATGAATAACTTAATTCAAAATTAGCATCATTAATTAAAAGTTTTCTTGATAATTCACCTTGTGACTCTGTTCCTAATAATAAATCACCACTAGTTATACCAATTAGTTTTTGAAGTTTAGAACTATCATATACTCCTAATACCGCGTTTTTTATGGGAAAATCGTTGATATAAACACCAGCAGCAATACCTCCACTACCTACGTGAACAGCTAATTTATTGTCTTTTATAACCCATTTAGCTTGATTAAATTCATTCAAATAATATTTTGAGATGAACGATTGTAACTTATTTTTATTTATCATAACTTATATTTCTATTGTTTCAAATGCTGTGTTGTATGGGTTTAAATCTAAACTCCATTGTAAATCATTAAAAAATCCTTCTAACTTATTAAGTAATATAGATTCAAATACGTTTTTTTTATCTGCAAACATTTCTAAAAAATCAACTATTTTAGTTGGCATATCATAATCTAAAAATGCTAATGCTTCTATTTTATATGGATTATCTTTTAAATATATCCATTTAACTTTATCTGATTTAGTGATTTGGTTATAACTTTTATCTAATTTCCAAAATCTAAGTAAATCATTATATCGTATAGCAGCTTTTACAGCAGCAGGTGCTCCTTTTTTAATCCCACTAAACATTTCTCCTGCTCTAGCTTTAGTACCTACATAATCATCATATTTTTTTACTGAAGTTGGATTACCTAATTTTACAATTGGTATATCACCACCTAGTATTTTCTTCTTCATTATTTTTATTTGATCTAAAATATCTTCTCGTTTAGCACCTTTTAATACTTGAGTTAGTAAGTCACTAAAAAACGCTCCTAATACTGGTGGGAAATTAGCTTTTTTAAATTCTAGACCTTTTACATCAAGAATATCTTTTTCAATACCCTCTTGTTTAGTAATCCATTGAGCATATCTTCTATTTGCTCTAAAATAAGCTGATCTAATAACACATTCGGTTTTCATTTCTAAGAAATGATCTTGGTCTTTAGGTACATTAAAACAATCTTCAGCTAATGATGTATAGTAATCATTAATTTCATGTTCAAATTGGAATGCTACTTGTTCAGCATTATTATCCTTAATTTCATTACTCATTTCATCATAATCATTCCATAAGAATCTTAATAATGGGGCAGCATCAATATAGTTAGAATCAGTATCAACATAAGCGCAGTAATTAATTTTACCGGGTTCGCAAATAAAGTCTGGTGTTTCTTGTAACTGTTTCATCAACGTGAATATAATTATAATTTATTGGGGATCCAAATTTATTTTAAGAGACATATATCTTTAAATTGAACATTTTTAAACCCAAACTTACCCCAATCGAAATAATTTTCTACTTTATTACATTCAACTTGGTAGAAGTCTTTTAAAAAGGGGCTACTATTTTTATTTTGCATTATTTTTCTACCATCTAAGGCTCTAAAAAATTCAGTTGGGTGTTCAAATGAAATTAAATCCATTTTACCATATTTGCCTGCGTAACCAACCATTGAAGCTTTATCATCTCTACCTAAAAATTTATTTATATGAATCCCTAAACATCCAGGACCACAAAAATTCATTATATTTTCAGCTGGTAGTTCTTCTTTGTTTACAATCTCAACTATATGATCAATACAACTTTTTAAAATAGGGTGTCCTGGAGTACTACCTATGAAAGCATTTGCTACATTATGATACTCTAAATCCCCTAAATTTAAATCTGTTGCAGCAACAAATTCAGTATCTCCATTTATAAACATATTTAATGATCCTAAACATATAGAATCAATATCAATATAAAATCCTCCATAAGTATATAATATACAATATCTCCATAAATCCGATTTAAATGCTCCTGGGAGTATTCTATTATAAGCATCATATACTTCTCCTTTAAAGAAGTGTCTCATAAAAATTTGCCTATCATTAGCATCAAAAAATTGATAGTCATATTCAGGATTTTCTAATATCCAATCATTAACAATGTATTGGAATTGGGGTTCAAAATTCCCATGTTCAAATGTTTGAAATATTCTTTTAGGTATCATATTCTTTTGCTTCAAAAGCTTCACTTCCAGTTATTAAATTAATATCATTTTTAAAACTATTTCTTTGTTCATTTAGTTTAAATATTTGTTTAGAAGCATTTATAAATTCTTTATTTCTTAGATTCCCACTTCTTACTTTATTTTCTAAATCCCATAATACACCATTTATTCTAGCCAATTCTAAATATAATACTTGTAAAGTTGAATCATTTTTAGTAAATAAACTTATACATTTTTTATTTAATATTAAAAATTCTTTTTCCACTACAGCTAAATTAGCTGCATCTTTCATTCTTAATTTTTTTAATTCAAGAATTGAAATTCTGTCTAATAATTCTCCATTTGATATCTTTATATTCATCTTAAAATGTTCTTTCACCTGGAAGTGGTGGTACTGTTTTTGGTTTATTTCCTGCTGAATCTATGTCTGTTCTTTCTGCAACTTCTACTCTAAATTTTATTCCGTTTACTTTAAACACTCCACCTTGCTTTAACATTTTTTTAAAGAACTTTTCTTGAGTTTCATTCCACTCTTCACTTAACTTAATTACTTCATCTTTATGTAAAGGTTCTTTACTAATACCTAAATATATAGTTTGATTAGCTCTAATGGATTGTTTTTTTAGTGTCATATTTTTAGTTTTGATATAAATTCATTTTTTGGTATTTCTCCTTCCATTATTTTACTATAGTACTTATTAGCACATAAAGCACTTTCTTGGATAATTCTGTGACCTGATAGTGTAATTGCTTCACTTAAAATAGAATGGTTCATTCCATATCTAAAACTAGGAACTGCTGTTGCACCATATAAACTATTAAGTAAAATTTTCATTGTATATTGCATCAGGTAATAATATTTACCTTTTTCAGTATCTTTAGCTTTATAGGCTTTTTTCATTAAGTTTTTATATTCAACTCTTTCATTAAACCATTTTTCTAGGATAACAGATAAAGTTGATTTTTTAGCACTTGAGAAAAATGATCCATTAGCAGCAACTCTATACTTACCTTTTTCAATTGCGTTAACTATTTTTCCTACTTCCCATCTTTCATGTAACATTTTAGTATTTTCAAATATAACACTAGTTTTGGGATCCATATTTTTTAAATCATTTAATCCTAAACGATTATTTCTATCGTCATTATCAATAATTCTTCCAACATAAGTCTCTCTCCCAATATTAATAGTTCTAATAATAGCTGGGTATAGTGAAGTTAAATCTAAATCAAACATGTTTTCATATAAACCTGCTTTAGGACAAAATAACCAACCACCAGCATAACCATCTTTCTTTTGTGGGTTCATTTCTCTATTTGGTGGAACAATACCTTGACCTAATAGATAAGCTGAAATAGCTCCATCTTGAGTTGTTGTGTTAGCATATACTTCACTATAATTATGTTTTCCTTTATGTGAAATATTTCTTGTTAAAGCTAAATATTCTAATTTTTTATCTAATTCTACTAATATTTCAACATCACGAAAGTTATAATCAACAAATTTTTGAATATCATCTCTATATAGATCATTTAAATTACCATCATATTCAATCTTTTTTATACCAACATATTTTTCTCCAATAGCATCTAATTTCCAACTTGGCTCATCTTGCCAACCATATTTTTTATGTAATCTCATGTAATCTAAAGATTCAATACCTTTAATATCAACAAAAAATCCAGTCCTTGTAAAAAATGAATTTTGATCTGCTCTAGCCATTACTGGTTGATTAACATAACCATAAAGTGGGGACATTTGGTCTGCACGATCTTTCCCACAAATATTAACAATCCTCCAATACAAATAGGGCATATCAAAATTATCACTATTATATCCTATTAGAGAATCTGGTCTTGAGTCTATCATAATCTGTACCCAGCAATCAAGTAAATCTTTTTCTGTTTTAAAAGTAACTACTTGCTGCTTAGCATTGGGATCAGTTTTAACTATATTTTTAGGATCTAAAACTAAACAACCCCATTTATCAGCTTGTTTATGGTAAAAGGCTATTGATGTAATTGTTTTATTAGCTTTAGCAATTTCATCAGGTTCAAATGAGTCTAACATTTCACACTCAATATCAAAAAACATTTCTTGATGTCCAGTAGATGGTTCATCATTAGTTCCATATTCATTGATTAAAAATTTTTGATGAATAGCATTGCTACTCCTTATATCTGCCCAATAAAGCCCAGGGGTGTTTTTGTGTCTGTTTTTACCTCTAGTATAGAAAAAATCAAGTGTTGGTTTTAAAGAACCTCCATCTATAGATTTCATTGTTTCTTCTGATGGATCACATTCTATATAAGCAAAGTCCTCGTATAATATTTTTTTATGTTCACCATCTGATTCCCACAGATGCATTTCCCATGTATTTTTTAATCCTTGTACTTTATCTCCTTGGTAACACTTTTTATACATTTATATAATTGTTTCTGACTCATAAAATTTTCCCAATTCATCATCACTAAAAAATTGTTGTAAATCTGGTCTGAAGTAATTAATATTTTTCATTACTTTTCTGTCTCTTGTTCTATATACAATATACCGTCCTTCCTCAAGTTTTTCAAAATGGCAGGCCTCACCTTGTTCCTTACTTCGTTGGCTGACGGTGAGTATGGCCTCTTCTTCAGTTTTACAAGCTTTTGACATATTACTTGCCTGTACTTCTTGATACGCGGGCCATATCTTATCCTTAAGACCATGTAACATAGTACCGTTCCCAAGGGAAACATAAGCAATGTCGCACAAAGCGTCCAAAACTTCCACAATGTCGCCTCGTTCGCAAGCTTCTCTATATTCTTCAAGTTCTTCAAGGATGAAATCGTATACAAATTTCCACTCTTTTTCTTCGGGTATTGTTGGTTCATAATTATTTGGTTTGCCAAATGTTGCATTAAATGTTTCCACCTCGCTAACAAATGGTACTTCGTTAACCCATACAGGTAGTTCTTCTTCTTTGAATAATTTTAACTGCTTACTCATCTTTTTTATTATTTAATTTATTTTGAAACTTCATAAATGATCCTTCTTTGTCATTTGTCATGCCTGCAATATAATGAGGACCTTCTAGGGGGTCAAGTTCTTTAGTAATAGCATCTTGAAGAGCAGCAAATTCTAAGAATTCATCACTTTTATAATATTCTTCTAATTCATCCCTTTGTTTTTTAGCATCATTAGCTAAATAATCTTGAATTGGAAGTGAATCTTTAGTTTCCCAAGGATAAATTAACCATTCATTTCCTTCATGTATTTCCGCCCACATAGTAGGTTGAAAACATGATGTGTGTGGTTTATAATGTAACACTGCTGTGTAAACTCCCGGACCTTTATCTAATGTAACTCCAGAATCACATATATCATCAACTACTAAAGTATTTGGGCCTACTAAACCTACATAAGGTAAACCTAATTTATGTGATATTAATACTGCTGGAATTAATCCTCCTCTAGGGATACCATGTACTGAATCTATATTAATTTGATCAAATCTAATTTTATCACATAACTTATTTACTGCATCATCAACATCATTCCAACTTAAAAATATCTTATTATCTGCTTTTAATGCCATGTCTCTTATATATTATGTCCTCCGTTATTTATTTTTAAACTATCAAAAAACTCTTTACGAGCTAAATTGGTATTATCTTTAAATACACCTGATGCTTTAGTTGTAACCATTGCTGCACCTTGATGTTTTACTCCTCTACAGCTAACACAATTATGTGTTCCAACTATAGTAACAATTACACCTTTATTACCTTCAGTAATTTTATCTACAGCATTATGAATAGCTGATGTTAATTGTTCTTGTATTGCTCCTCTTCTACCAAATAATTCTACAATTCTATTTAATTTTGATAGACCAATTACTCTACCTTCATCTCCTGCTATATAACCGATATGAACCACCCCACCAATGGTTTGATGGTGGTGAGAACACATTGAGGTAAGAGGGATGTTTCTTTCAATAACGATTCCATCATACCCATCCGAAGGAAAGGATGTTATAGGAGACATTTCAGTGTATCTACCTGCCCATAAATCATTTACATAAGCTTTAGCTACACGTTTAGGTGTTTCTGCGGAATTTGGATCTTTTCTCCAATCGCATTTTAATTCATCTAAAAACAGACCAAATTTATGGGCTGCTTTTTCTATCATATCTAATTTTTGTGCATCGTTAAAAGGGAATCCTGGTGCGACACCATTCGCAAATCCTTCTTGTACGACTTCTAATTCTTGGTGTAATTTTCTACGGTTGCTCATTTATAAAACTTTCTAATTTATCTATTAATACTAATACTTCATCTGGTTCCATTGTGATAGCACAACAGACATTTATATTTTCTTTTACTTCGTCTAATATACGAAGAGCCTCTTGCTTATCCAAATCTATTTATTATATAATAACCAAGTAGTTAAAATATATTTGTCATCAGACTTGGGCATATATCCTTTATGAATATAAGGCCAACTAGCAGGATGAATAATTAACTTACCAGTTTTAGGTTTAACTTTAAAAAAATCATTTGTATCTTCATCTTTAAATAAAAACCCAGTTTCTCCCCCTTCATCAACATCATTTAAATAAAGAATAAAAACAAACATTCTATTTGTAGTATTTAAATCTTCTTTTTCTGTGTGCCATGTATTATAATGACCTGAATTTTGGTTGTATTTTTGAATTTGGAGTAATGGATAAAATGTTTTACCATTTACTATTCTATGATGATTAAATTCATTACTATGTGGGAAATTTTCTAAATAATGGTTACTTAAATAATCATTAAATCTATCCATTACTAAATTGGCTAATTCCCCATCTTCAGAACGTTCTAGGATATTATAATCAGTGCTTTTTTTATATTCTGATTCTCCATCTCCACTTTTTCCCTTATAAGTCCTATTTTCTTTATCAGCTAGCTCTAAAGAGTACCTTAAAGCTGCACATTCTGCTTCACTAAAAGCATTTTCATAAATTCCTATTGTATCTTTTACTTTCATATTTTATACTTCTCTTTTATCTTCAAATGCAATGATATGGGGTCTCCATGTCATTCTATAACCATTATCTCTAACCCAATCAAATAATACAGGATAGGATTTAAATAATGCTTCCCTACTATCTCCAGCGGGCATAAACCATACTTTTTCAGGTTTAACATCTAATATAGAAATACATTCCATAATTTCAGCTAATGCTCCTTGATCTTTACCATCCCATACTGGTTTAATATGGTAGTCTGAGTGGTAAGCTATTGATTGTTTAATTGATTCATAATTAAGTCTAAGCTTATTATGTCTATCAATCATCCTTTGGTCTGTAATAGCTCCTTGAGGTGTTGATACCCCAAGTACAGGTACACTATTGGAGAACTTAGGACTAATAGAAAGCAAATTAATAGGATAGTCAGTTGGTAAAAAATGGCTTCCTTCAGTTTCAATAGTAATAAAAATGTTTTTTTCATGAGCAAAATGGGTTAATTCATTTACTAAAGCGGGATGCATTGTAGGAGATCCTCCTGTTAACATCATTTCCTTTATATGAGGGTTATCCTCATATGCTTTAATAATATCTTTAAAATTAAAATGTCCTTTTTCTGGATGGATGCTCGTATACCAACTATCACACCATCCTCCTTCACCAAAATAACATCTGTGGGTACATCCTGTTGTTCTAATTACTACTGTTGGATATCCTGCTCTAGAGCCTTCCGATTGAACTGCAGTATAGATTTCTACAATTGGGAGGTTTTTATCGTAATCCTCAATACGTTTCAATTGTTTGTGCATATTGTTAATTTTTTTAAGTGGTTTTTCATTCACTAGTAACTTATTATTCGCAGTAATAGGCTGCATTTTTTCCGTGTTCCATGAATTTAACTTTAGTAACTCTAACCCTATTATCAGTTTCAGTCTTTACAAATTCATTTAACTTATTATAAATATATTCTGAGAATTTCTCAGCGCCAGTAGCTGGAATGACTCTTACCTGAGCTACACCTACAGCATCCATTTGTTGGAATGCCCTTAATTCAGGATCGTCTTCTGCTATAATCATAGTATGATCAAACATATAATCCATCCACTCTTTAGGAGATAATCCATCAATTTTGGTTTTAGCACGTTTCATACCACCAAAGTCCCAAACCCAATTTCTATCATCTAAATCTCCTTCGAAATATACTTTAAAAGATATACCATAACCATGTACAAATCTACAGTGTGTTGTAGTTGCTTTCCATTGACGAAACACTGTACTAAACCCGTCAAAAACTTTACTTGATTGAAATTTACCCATTATACCATGATTTAATTTCTTCTACTGGTTTAACACCAACTATTCTAGATATCTCATTTCCCTGAGAATCTGCTTTTAGTAAAGTTGGAACATTTCTAATTCCATACTTAGTTGATAAATCTGTATCAGTATCAACATTTACTTTTGTGTATGGTAAGCCACTTTTTTCCATTTGTGGTCCTAACATTTTACACGGTCCGCACCAAGGTGCACTAAAATAATATAATTTCATATTTTTATAATTTAAACTAATTCTTCTACTATTCCAATTATCTCCGATAATATAAGTACAATAGTTGCAACCTCCAAGCTAAATGGAAGAAAAGCGTAACCTATTATACGAATTGCGGATTTCGCAAAACTTATTTTTTGATGCATATAGGCATCTGGGAGTTCTTGTTTTTCTTTCATAATATATTGTAATTTACTACTATTCGTTTTTTTGATTTAATTGGAGGGCATCCAGCATGTAGTAAATTTTGATTAAATAAAACTAAACGTCCTCTTTTATTTTTTATAACTTTTCTAACACTTATTTCTTCATTATTTCTAATAGGTTCATTTCCCTTTTCATTAAAAATAACTGTATCACCATCACTTTCATTAACAAAATAAATTCCTGTCCATCCTTTACCTTTTTCTATATCAACATGAGGTACGTAACAAGATCCTTTATTTTCAATTACTTCTTGAAAATTTATATTTGTTTTAATTCTTTGAATGTCATATGGAGAATTTAATGCTTTTAAAGGTGTGCACATTATTTTTTGAAAGTTTGGGTCTCTACTCCACCAAACCCAATTATCATGAACTTCATAACATTCCCCACACATTAAACCAGGTCTACTCTGGTTCCAAAATTTATTATCTTTAATTTTAATTTTACCATCTTTAGGAGCATCAAGAGCTAAAGGTCTAGAATCTCCCAATTCAGATAAATTAGGCTTTTTAAAAACTCCTCCATAAGAACTTCTCCATCTAAAAAGAGTATTTACCATAATTTCTCTTTCAACTTCATCCTGTTGTTCTATAGAAAGAAAATCATCAAAAATTAATATATCATCCATTCTTTTTGTAATCAATTATAAATCCTACTGCTACTAAGATATTTAATCCTATACTAGCAATTATTTCATGAATATCCTGGTATGTGCTGATGCTTAAATGGACATGACCTACTACCCAAAATGGAATAGCCATTTGTTGACTATACCAAATTAAAG
>JAAHTG010001398.1_pt1 | contig 16585 bp, 12 predicted proteins | sample 6116081 | NCBI WGS metagenome assembly JAAHTG01 (sample SAMN13939989, study PRJNA603662) | sponge metagenome | isolation source: marine sponge | host: Mycale hentscheli | place: New Zealand | collected 2005 | reverse complement strand
TTTGGAATGAAAATGGTGATGAAAAAGAGAAAGAAGCGATGAGTTTGAAGAAAGCAGTAATGTCAGTACAAGGTGATTACAAAGAAAGATTCATAAGTGTTGAATATACTAGTAAAAAAGGTAAACAAATCAGTCAATCTGTCGAAATACCAATGGGTCGTAAAATAAGACAAGCATTGATATTAGATAGAAAACGAGCAGCACTTAAAGCGGCAAAAGAAGCGGGTAGATAATGGCTAAAATATCAAAATCATTTGTAGCGCATGAAAGAATGCCTAAAAAAACTTCACAAGGAACAAGTAAAAGAGTAAAAAAATCATCTATGAACAAATCTCGTAAAAGATCGTTCAAGGTGTATAACTCACAAGGTAAATAATGCCAGCATGTGTTAGATCAGGATTAGATGTACACGTAGGACATGCAAGTCCAACACCTAGTCCATTTCATCAAACACCATATACGGGTGGTTCGCCAAATGTTACTATAAACAGCGCTGCTTCTATAAGAGTAGGTGACGCTACTAGTTGTGGTGACCCTGCAGTAGCGGGTAGTTCAACAGTATTTGTAAATAGTATCCCTATTCATAGAATAGGTGACGCAACCGGTGGTCATGGTAGTTGGGTGGCTAATGCTGCATCAACTGGAAGTTCTAACGTATTCTCTGGTTAATCGTGTATAAATATTGGTATGGCCAATTTAGATGCAATCAACAATAGTAAGCGTTCAACTAGAATTTACAAAGATTTAGATTTAGATTTTGGTAGAAACAATGTTACTAATGATGTAAATAAATTGACTGATGTAGAATCAGTAAAAAGAAGTGTTAGAAATCTAATTAATACTAATCACTTTGAAAGACCGTTCCACCCAGAGATTGGTGGTAACGTAAGAGCATTATTATTTGAGCCAATGACACCATTGACTGCTTTAAACTTACAAAGAAAAGTAGAAGAAGTGTTAAACAACTTTGAGCCAAGAGCAAATATAACTCAAATTATAGCTGATCCTGATATTGATAGAAATGCTTATAGACTTGAAATTAAATTTTATGTTATAGGAATACAAAACCCAATTACAGTAGAAACATTTTTAGAAAGATTAAGATAAGATGGCAAGCAATAAATTACAAGTTTCAGATTTTGATTTTGATGATATAAAAGCAAATTTAAAATCATTTTTACAAAATCAATCAGAATTCCAAGATTATGACTTTGAAGGTTCTGGTTTTGCTGTCTTACTAGACCTACTTGCTTACAATACTCACTACCTAGGTTTCAATGCTAATATGTTAGCAAATGAAATGTACCTAGACAGTGCTGACATCAGAAAAAATATTGTATCAATAGCAAAGATGTTAGGTTATACTCCTACATCACCTAAGTCGGCAACGGCAACAATAGATATTCTATTCAATAATATTTCATCAACTACAACAACAATAGAAATGGCAAAAGGCACAGCCTTTACAACTACTGTTGATGGTGAAACTTATCAGTTTGTTACTAACGCACTTCATACAACTACTCCAGAAAATGGTGTTTATAGATTTTCAAATATAACTTTAAATGAAGGCACATTAGTTAATTTTAAATATACAGTTGATAGTACAGATGCTGATCAAAGATTTGTTATTCCAAGTGTTAATGCTGATACATCTACATTAAAAGTTTCAGTACAAAATTCAGCTAGTGATACTTCAACAAGTACATACACAGTAGCAACAGGTATAACAGGATTAAATGATACATCAAAAATTTATTTCTTACAAGAAATGGAAGATGGTAAGTTTGAAATATATTTTGGTGATGATGTATTAGGTAATAAATTAGATGATGGTAACATTGTTAAATTAGAATATATTGTTTCAAATAAAGCTGAACCTAATGGCGCAAGTGTATTTACTCTATCTGGTAGCATTGATGGCTTTTCAGATGTTTCAATTACAACGGCTTCAATTGCTCAAGGTGGTTCAGATGCTCAAACAAAAGAGTCTATTAGATACAATGCACCTTTACAATATTCAGCACAAGACAGAGCAGTTACAACAACCGATTATGAAACTATTGTACAATCAATATATCCAAATGCTCAATCAGTTTCTGCTTGGGGTGGGGAAGATGATGAAACACCACAATATGGAGTAATTAAGATTGCTATTAAAGCGGCATCAGGTTCTACTTTAACAAACATAACTAAACAAAGTATAGTAACACAATTAAAAAAATATAATGTTGCTTCTGTAAGACCTGTAATCGTTGATCCAGAAATAACTAAACTGTTATTAACAACAAATGTTAAATATAATAATAAGACAACAACTAAAACTTCTGATACATTAAAATCAGATGTAATAACAACTCTTACAAATTACAATAATAACACCTTAACAAAATTTGAAGGTGTATTTAGATTTTCAAAAGTTACAGGGTTAATTGATAACTCAGATAGTTCTATATTATCAAACATAACAAATTTAAAAATTAGAAAAGACTTTCAACCAGCATTATCAGCCTCTACAAAATATAATGTATTTTTTAGAAACGCATTATACAATCCACACTCTGGTCATAACATGGCAGCTGGTGGTATATTAGAAAGTTCAGGTTTCAAAGTATCTGGTGATGATACAACAGTATTTTATTTAGATGATGACGGCGCAAGTAATGTTAGACGTTACAGTTTCGCTGGTTCAACAAGAGTATATGCTAATAACACACAAGGTACAATTAATTATGACACTGGCGCTATTGTATTAAACTCTTTAAGTATATTAAGTGTAGAAAATATTAGAGGTGCCGCTTCAACTAGAATAGAATTGACAGTAGTTCCTGCTTCAAATGATGTTGTTCCTGTAAGAGATCAAATATTAGAAATAGACACAGCCAATTCATCTATCACAGTTACTGCTGACACTTTTGTTGGAGGATCTGCTGATGCAGGAGTAGGTTATACAACAACAAGTAGTTACTAATGGCCAAATTTACAAGGAAGATATCCAACCTCATAAAACAACAAGTACCTGAGTTTGTACTTGCTGATCACCCTAAATTTTTAGAGTTCGTTGAGACGTATTACAGATTCATGGAGTCTGCAGAGATTACTATTGAGAATGTAGAAGCAACAGATGGTATCCAAGTTGAAACAGAAACAGCACAAACAAACAATATAGTATTAGATGGTTCTAAAATAGGTACAGATAGAACCCAATTAGATTCTGGTGATAAAATATTATTAGAGGATTCTAATTTTGGTAAATTTACTAGTGGTGAAGTTGTAACAGGTCAAACATCAAACGCAACTGCGATAGTATTATCAGAAGACTTAATTAATAATAGATTGTTCATATCTGCGCAAGATAAGTTCGTACAAGATGAAATTATTGTAGGTTCAACTTCTACAGCAAGAGCAACCATATCTGGTTATAAACCTAATCCTGTAAATAACATACAAGACTTGTTAAACTTCCGTGATCCTGATAAAGCGATATCAAGTTTCTTAACAAAATTTAGAAATGAGTTTTTAAATACTATACCAGAAATTTTAGACATTAACGTTGATAAAAGAAAACTTATAAAAAATATAAAATCAGTTTATAGAGCAAAAGGTACTCAAAAAGGACATGAAGTATTTTTTAGATTTTTATTTAACGAAGATTCACAAACACTTTATCCTAGAGAAAATATTTTAAGAGTATCTGATGGTAAATTTGACACTACAAAAATATTAAGAGTAATAGGAACAACTGGTGTATTATCTGATCTAGTTGGAAGAACAATTACAGGACAAACATCAGACGCAACTGCTATTGTAGAAAATGTATTTCAGTTTCAAATTGGTTCAAACACAGTTACAGAATTTATCTTAAATGAAGATACTATCATAGGTACTTTTGTAACATCAGAAGAAATTAGAGGTACATCAACAGATACTTCAGATACATTTATAAAAGGAACAGTGTCAGGTATTCCAAACGAAGTTACTATTACTAATGATGGTAGTTTATTAAGTCCTAAAGATGATGTACCATTAACAGGTGGTGGAACATCTGCTATTATTCAAGTAGGTAATGTTGGTTCAGGTGAGATCACAGAAGTATTGATAGATGACGCTGGAACAGATTATGTAATAGGTGATACTATAACTTTTAATAATTTAAATACAGGTGGTGGTGGAGTTACAGCAAAAGTATCAGTTGTTAATGGTGGTTTTACACCTGAGGACAGCACATCTACAACATCTGATCATATAGTATTAGAAGATGAAACAGTAAGAGGCGATGTATATACTGGAGATAAAATTGTACAAGAATCTGGATCAGGATCAGAAGATATTACAGATATTAGAATTATTAATAATGGTGGTGGTTACAAATCTTTACCCTCAGCAGTAGTTACAAGTGTTGATGGTGTTGGTGCTAAAATTATTCCATATGGTCCAGAAATTGGAAGACTACTTAACATTAAAAAGATTGAACCAGGCGCAGGTTATGAAGCCTCACCTAGTCCTACTATTAAATTACCAAGTTCGATTGTACTAAAAGATGCATCTGGTAATTTTCAAGCAGGTGAAGTCTTAACTGGAGTTGATAAAAATAATACTGCTGTAACATCAACAGTAGTTTCATTTATTGATAGTATCTTAAAAGTCAAAGACGCAACAGGTCAGTATGCCGAAAATTCTACAGTTACAGGAAGTGTTACAACAAACACAGGTGTTGTTTTGAAAAACGATTTAGCTACAGCAACTATAAATGTTGGTGCAGTTGTAGATACTGAAGGTCAGTTCATTAATGAAGATGGTTTTATATCAGAAAATACAATGAGAATACAAGACAGTTTATACTACCAAGATTTTTCTTATGTAATTAAAGTTGGAAGAACAATTAATGATTGGAGAGACAGTTTTAAAAAGACAATGCATACTGCTGGTTTCTATCTTGCTGGACAAGTAGAGATTACTAACAAAATTGATTTAAAAACTAGACCAAGAGAACAAGGTGGTCAGTTAGTTCCATTCTCTACAATCCTTAATACTTTATTTGCCGCTATTATTGGTAGAAGATTAGGAACAAATACAGATGGCACAACTTTAAGAGCTAATCCACACGAATGTTTATCTGATAATTTACAAGGTAAAACATTAGCGCCTTATGACCCAACAACAAGAGACGTGACTATAACAAGAGCGCCTATCAATATATCATTTATGAGTAGGGTTACAAGATTTATTAGTCCAACTAAAAATGGTTTAGTTCATGCTAAAACTGGGTTCGCTTCAACTGGCCCTTATTTTCATTCACTAAATAGATTTGCTAACACAAGATATGGAACAACCACATCTATACATAACACAGTACATAACGGTGTAAGTAGTGGTATTACATTTCGTAGGTTAAGTGAGATTTTAGTAACAGGAACAAGAACAAGTTTAGATGGAACACCAGGTATATTCGTATTAACATCACACGAAGAAGGAAGTAAAATTAAAACAAACTTTACATATCCGTCAGAAGTATATACGTTTAACCCAGTAAAATTTAGTAACACAAAGGGTAATAAGAAATTTAGTAATACAACAGTTAAATGGAGTCAGACAAATCAATCACAACCGAATCCATAATTTTTAGTAATAATAATGTTTAATACGTTATAAATATAATAAAGAAGGATTATAAAACAGTATAAATAGATATATGCCAGCGATAATTACAAACAAATTTAGAATACATAACGCAGAACAATTTAGAGAATCTTTCTCTGAAGCAGCCCCTAACGTTTACTATCTAGGAATAGGTAGAGCACAAGGTTGGACAACTCTTTTAAGAGGCGATGGTCGAACAGACTATGAAGGTTCTGATACACAACCAATATTACCCTCAGATACAAACGCAACAGAATTCCATACATTTGATGATTTATTAGCAGTAAAAAGAGTTACTACTACTAATGTTGCTTTTGTTGTTCCAAGAAGAAATTGGACAAGTGGATTTGTTTACGATATTTACAGACATGACTATGGTGAATTCCAAACTGGCTCTACAACAGCAAAAGTTGTTTCAACAGGAAACCAAACTACTTTATTCGATTCTACTTTTTATGTATTAAGTTCTGATTTCAATGTTTATAAATGTTTAGATAATAATGGTGGTGCTCAATCAGTAGTTCAACCAACAGGAACAAATATTAATACTTTGGAAACTAGTGATGGATACAAATGGAAATACATGTACACACTAACAGCAGCTGAACAAACAAATTTCTTATCTACTGACTTTATGGCAGTTACAGAAAATGCTAATGCTGGAACAGGTCAATCAAATGTAATTTCAGCAGCAGTAGATGGTAAGATAGATATAATTAAAATTAAATCACCAGGTTCTGGTGGTAACAATGGTGTTTTCGCAGATATAGCTATTAAGGGTGATGGCGCAGGTGGTAAATGTTCAGTAACAGTGGCAGGTGGTTTAGTAACTGCAGTAACTGTGACAACTGCTGGAACAGGTTATACTTTTGGAACAGTTAGTAACGCACAGATCGTTGCAAAGGGTTCAACAAATTTAGCTGGAGCAGAATTAGATGTTATCATAGGTCCTAAAGGTGGTCATGGTGCAAATGCTCAAAAAGAATTAGGTGCTTTCTTTGTAATGATGAACACAAATTTAGAAGGCGCAGAAACAGCAAACTCTGGTGACTTTGTTGCTACTAATGACTTTAGAGAAATAGTTTTAATCAGAGACCCAAAATCAGGTGGATCAGCAGCGACTGGCGCTACATTAAGAGCAACATATGCTGTAAAAATTTCAAATCCATCAGGAACATTTCTTGCTGATGAAGAAATAACTCAAACGACAACAGGCGCTGGTGGAAAAGTAATTCAATGGGATGCTATAAATGGTATTCTTTATTATGTTCAAACAAGACACCAAGACGCTGGTATAGATAGTAATGGTAATCAAGTTGCGTTTTCAGGAGGAAACGTAATCACAGGAGCAACATCTACTGTGACTGGTTCTCCTGATACTTCACAAAGTAGCGCTTTGGTTAATGTTGATTTTACAGGAGGATATTCTTCTCCTGAAATAGACCACGATTCAGGTGATGTTGTTTATGTAGAAAATAGAGCACCAATTACAAGAGCAGCGGATCAAACTGAAAACGTTAAACTGATAATTGAATTTTAGAGAGGAATTAAATGCCAAGTCCAACTGACTTTAATCTCTCGCCTTACTTTGATGACACTACGGAAAGTAAAAAATTCCATAGAGTTCTTTTTAGACCAGCATTTGCTGTTCAGGCTAGAGAATTAACACAATCACAAACAATATTACAAAACCAGATTGAGAAATTTGGTGACCATATGTTTAAACAAGGGTCTATTGTAATACCTGGTGGTGTAGCATTTGATAACAAATATTACGCAGTCAAATTAACTAGTATTGATAGTTCAAATACTTTGGCACAATTTACAACGGGAACAGTTATTACAGGTGGCACTTCAGGTGTTGTCGCAGAAATAGTTGGTACAGATGCTTTAGTAAGTTCTGATCCTGATACTCTTTATGTAAAATATACAAAGACAGGATCAAATAATACATCTGCTGTATTTACAGATGGTGAAACAATTACAGGATCCAACAGCGATAGTGTAAGTTTATCATGTGTATGTCAAACAACTGCTACAGGTTCTGCTGCAATAGGTGAAGCGGGTACTTATTATATTAATGGTTACTTTGTTAAAGCAGATGCTGAAACTTTAGTATTAGACAAATACACAAACACACCTTCATATAGAATTGGTTATACTATTACAGAGACATTTATAACTTCAAATGATGACGCAAGTTTAAATGACAATGCTACAGGCAGTTCTAATGCCAATGCACCTGGCGCTCACAGATTTAAAATTCAATTAACTCTAACTAAAAAAACATTAGCCTCAACAGAAGATTCTAACTTCTTTGAAATATTAAGAGTTGAAAATGGTGTCATTAAAGGTCAAGCAAGAGCAACAGAATATAATATTTTAGCAGAAACACTAGCAAGAAGAACATTTGATGAATCAGGCGACTATGTTTTAACTAATCCAGAGTTTGATATTAGAGAACATTTATTAAATGGAACAAATAGAGGTATCAATACATCTGGTAATGGTGGATTAGAAACTAAACTTGCTGTTGGTGTATCTCCTTTCAAAGCTTATGTAAATGGTTATGAGGGAGAAATATTATCCACTACTTATGTTGATGTAGATAAAGCTAGAGATACAGATAGTGCTAATAATAACAAGACAAGATTTAATGTAAAAAACTTTGTACATGTAACAAACGTTTATGGATCGCCAGATATTAGTTTTGTATCAGGTCACACAGAAGCATTTAAAAATATAAATTTATACAGAGACCCAACAACTGCTAGAGGAACAGAAGTAGTAACAGTTGGTGTTGATGTTACACAAATAGGTAGAGCTAAATCACGTGGTTTTGAATATGTATCAGGCGAAGAAACATCTGACATATTCGCAAATACAGGTGTCTATAAACATTATCTATTTGACGTAGAAATGTTTACACACGTTGACTTAACAACTAGCGCTACATTTACAACTGGTGAAAGATTAACTGGCGCAACTACTGGCGCAACTGGTATTGTTATGTCAGACACAGCAACGAAAAGTGCGGCTATAGCAATCACAGCTGCTAATCCTTCTGTTGCTACTTTAACTTCACACGGATTTGTAGATGGACAACAAATTACTTTAACAGGTGGTACTTACTCAGTAGGTGGTGTATCAAACTCTGGCGCAAGAGTTTGTGTTGTAAGAAATACTACAACGAATACTTTTGAATTATTTGACGCAGACGGAACAACTTCATTAAACGTCACTGCTCAATCAGGTAATCCTACAGCCGCACATACAACAGTTGTATTATCAAATGTTCAAGGTACTTTCTCTGCTGGTGAAACAGTAACAGGAGATTCATCTAACGCAACTGGTTCAATTCAAGCAGATAGTATTGGTTTTAAAGGTGCTACTTCTTTTGACTTTGAACAAACAAAACAAGTTGGTATGGCAGGGTCTCCAACATACACAGCAGATACAGTTTTAAATATTACTCAAGGTTCTAATGTAGAATTAACAGGTAATGTTACCGTAGCAAACTCAAGCGCTACTGTAAGAGGTAAAGGTACTAAATTTACAACAGAATTAAAAGTAGATGATTCAATAACATTTACAAATGACGCTGGTGCTACAGTCACAGGTATAGTAAGAAATATTATCTCACAAACAGAATTAACTTTAACAGCTAATGTTGGTGGTAGTGATGTTACAACAGGTGGTATTCCAACAAGAAGAAGAGCCAAGTTACAAAATCCAGAACAAAATATATCAATATTCAAATTACCAAATACAACGGTAAGTACATTAAAAACAGCGTCTAATGGTGGCCAAGAAGATACTAACTTTAATGTTAGAAGACAATTTGTAAAAACATTAACTTCAAATGGTGATGAAACTTTTACTGCTGGTTCAGATGAAACGTTTGTGTCACATGCCGCTGATGATTACACGGTAACAATAATGGACACTGGCTCTGGTGGCACTGGTGCTGTTGGAGATAGTTTAAATACTTCAGGTAGTAACCACGAAGGTGGGTCTATAATTACTTTAGGTGGATCTCCAGCGGGTAAAACATTAACACTAGATTTTGGTGCTAACTTTGCTGGTCATAAAGTAAAACTTACTGCTACATTAAGTAGATCAGTTGCAGGTTCTAAATCAAAATCTTTATTAACTGCTCAAACAATTAATATAGCATCACAATCAATTATAGAAAGTGGTGTAATTGGTCTAGCGAAAGCAGATATATTCAAAATTAATAATATTTACATGTCACCTGCGTTTGGAACAACAGCAACAAGTTCTCATACTGATATTACAAGTAGATTTGATTTAGATAATGGTCAAAGAGATAACTTCTATGATATAGGTAGAATTAAATTAAAACCAGGTGCTTTAAAACCAACTGGACAATTATTAATTAACTTTGATTTCTTCTCACACGGAACAGGAGATTACTTTGATGTAGATTCTTATTCAGGTGTTGTTGCTTACGAGAGCATACCTAGTTATATTTCAGAAACACTAGGAACAACTTTTGAATTAAGAGATAGTTTAGACTTTAGACCTAGAGTAGATGACGCTTCTACTTTACCTGGTTCAACATCAGGTTCAGACTTTGAAAGAAGTTATAATGGAGCAGGTGGTTCTCCAATAGATATACCAGAATTCAATTCAGACATTACAACTGACTTTGAGTTTTATTTAAGTAGAATAGATAAAATTTTCATTACAAGAAATGGTGATTTAAAAGTAATTAAAGGTGCTTCTTCATTGAACCCTTTAGCGCCACAAAATTTAGAAGGTAACTTACACTTAGCAACTTTAGAAATACCAGCTTATACGCTTGATACAGATGAAGTAATCATCAACAAACAAGACAATAGACGATTTACTATGAGAGACATAGGTCGTTTAGAGAAAAGAATACAGAACGTTGAATACTATACTCAACTTTCATTATTAGAAGCTGATGCGCAGTCTTTACAAATACAAGACGCAAATGGTTTCGATAGATTTAAAAATGGATTTGTTGTAGATAACTTTACAGGTCACAATGTTGGTGATGTTGGAAACAATGATTACAAATTATCTATTGATAGAGCTAAAGGTCAAGCAAGACCAATGTTCAACGAAGACAACATTGAGTTTGAAGAAATAGACGAAGATGGTTCAGTAATATCATCAGCAGATAGAACAGCTGCTAATTATCAATTAACAGGTGATGTTGTAACTTTACCATACACAGAGACAAGTTTAATAGATCAACCATTCGCTACTAAAACGGAAAATCTACAACCATTTATGATTTTCAATTGGATTGGCGATGTAGATTTAGACCCACCACTAGATGAGTGGAAAGAAACAAGTAGAGCGCCAGACATTGTAGTAAATTTAAATGGTACTTATGATAACCTAAGAAGAGCAATGGGATTAGAAAATGAATCTATCGCAACTGTTCCACTAGGTACAGAATGGAATGAATGGCAAGATCAATGGTCAGGTAACCCTAGATCAAACACTACTCAAAATGGAAGAACAGTCACTACAACAACAAGCAGAGATGTTGTTCAGACTAGAGGTGGTATTAGAACAGAAGTTGGACCACAAACTATTATTCAAAGTTTAGGTGATAGAGTTGTTGGTATAAACTTTGTTCCATTTATTAGAAGTAGATCAATCGCATTTACTGCTCAAGGTATGAGACCAAATACACAAGTGTTCCCATTCTTTGATGAACAAGCTATTACAGCATATGTTACTCCAACTGGTGGATCACTTGGTGGTAATATTATAACTGATAATAATGGTACGGCTAGTGGTACTTTTGTAATACCTGATCCAAATATAGATAGTAACCCAAGATGGAGAACAGGTAAAAGAGTATTCAGATTAACAAGTTCATCAACTAACGCAAATTTAAATTCAAATGATAGTGCAACATCAGCAGAGGCAGATTATTCTGCTAAAGGATTACAAGAAACTGTAAGAGAAGCAATTGTTTCAACAAGAGAAGTAAGAGTAATAAGAAGAAACGTATCTGAGACACAAAGAATTACAAGATCATCTTCAAGTTCAGTTACTTTACCACCACCAAATAATGGAGGAGGAGGAAGAGACAGACCGGGAGGACCACCAGATCCAATAGCGCAATCATTTATGATTGACGTTGCAGATGGTTGTTATATTACAAGTGTTGATACATTTTTTGCTACTAAATCAACTACAATTCCAGTAAGAGCTGAAATTAGAAGAATGAGCAATGGGTATCCTACAAATGATGTATTACCATTCGCACAAAAATATTTAAATCCTAGTTCTGTAAATACAAGTACAGACGCTAGTACAGCTACAACATTTACTTTTCCATCACCTGTATATTTACAAGAGGGTATAGAATATGCTTTAGTGTTAAAAACAGATTCAAGTGAGTATGCTACATATACAGCAAGATTAGGTGACACAGTAATAGGAAGTGATAGAACAGTATCTAAACAACCAGCGACAGGTGTATTATTTAAATCAGCAAATGATAGTACATGGACACCTGAACAAATGGAAGATTTAAAATTCAATTTGAAGAAAGCAGTATTTGATACAACTACTTCAGGTACTCTTACACTAGCAAATAAAACTTTACCTGGTAGAACATTAGGCGCTAACCCATTAAGAACATTTAATGGTACTGGTGTTATAAGAGTGTTCCACAAAAATCACGGTATGCATTCAACAAGTGATAACGTGACAATCTCTGGTGTGGCTTCTGGTGTATATAATGGTATTAATGCTCTAAACATTAATGGAACATACAACAGTATTTCAAATATAACTTTAGACAGTTATGATATTACAACTAGTGGAACAGCAACATCATCTGGAGATATTGGTGGTAATTCAGTTGTCGCTACAGAAAACAGAGCATTTGACGTAATGCAATTACAGATTGGTCAAATCACACAACCTGGAACAGAATTAACAGCGACACTTAAAACTACAACTGGTAAGTCAGTTCATGGCACAGAGACACCATTTACAATTGATACAACAGCATCAAATACAGTTATAGGAGATAATATTTACTTTACTTCACCAAGACTAGTTGCTAGTTCTATAAATGAAACAGAAGAAATGACAGGTAAAAATTCTTTAGTTGTTAATTTAAATATGAGTTCAACAAACGCAAACTTATCACCATTTGTAGATATGAAACGAACAAATGCGTTTGCGATTAATAACAGATTAAATAATCCTACAGTTTCATCAACTGATTCATTTACAGGCGATGGTTCAGAAACAGAATTTACTTTATCAGGAACACCATCAAGTGTTCATTTATTATCTGTAAAGAAAAACGGATTAAAATTACAACCAGTTGATGACTTTACAGTTAGTGGTACAACTTTAACTATGATAAGTGCGCCAGCTGCTGGTGCATCTGTTGTAGCAAAAATAACTAACACAGTTGATTTTGAAGAAGACACAGCAGTAGAAGGTGGTTCTTCTGAAGGTGTATATATTACTAAAACAGTTAATTTAGAAAACCCATCAACAGCTTTAGATATAAGAGTTGCGGCAAGTGTTAGATCATCTTCTTCAATTCAAGCATACTTTAGAATAAGTGGTGGTGAAGAAACAAGAAGAATTAAAGATATAGAATTTACTCCATTTAACATAGATGGTTCGTCTGATACAGCGATTGATCCATCAGTTGGTGATGAAGTACAAGATAATGATTTTAAAGATCATCAATTTAGTGTTAGTGGTTTATCAGAATTTACTTCTTTTGAGATTAAGATAGTATTAAGAGGAAGTGTGTCACCATATGCACCGAGATTAAAAGACTTTAGAGGAATAGCGCTGGCGATATAATGGCAAGAATAAAAGTAGAAGGACATACAACTTTAGTTAGAGATACTTCTTCAAACGCTGTGATAAATTCTTCTTCTAGTGACTATATGATATATATGGCTCGTCATAAAGCGAGAAATAAACAAGGTGATGAATTAAGGACTGCTTGTAAAGAGATAAATAACTTAAAGGCAGAATTAAGAGAAATAAAAGAATTATTAAAAGAGGTTGTAAAAAAATAATATGGCAGTAAAATTTATAGCGAAGGACGATACACTAGAAGACTTTAGACTGGCGTTTAACGATCAGTCGGCAAATAGTTTTGGTGATATCGCTAACCTAAGTGGTTCTATCACAGCAACTAATTTAGTTGATGCAATGAACGAAACTATTACGATTGCTACAAACACATCTGGTTTCACGTTAAGCGATGCTGCGAGTAATACACAACAAATTGGTGGTGGTAATACATTAAGTGTTGTAGGTGTAACAAACGAAATTACAGCAGATGTAAGTGCTACTGATACATTAACAATTGGATTGCCTGATGATGTAACAGTCGCTGGTAACTTAACTGCTTCTGGAACTGGAACACACAGTTTAGGAACAATTCAAGTAACTGGAAACACTTTATCATCTTCAGACTCAACGACAGTTACTGTCAATGATATATTAAGAGTAAATGCTTTAGAAACTCAAACAGGTTTACTGACAATAGACGAATTATCTGGTGTTCCTAGAATAACATCTAATAGAAGTGATACATTTTTCGCAATTAATGGTATACCAGTTTTAAACTCTAGTATAGTTTTTGAAGGTTCAACAGCTGATGACCACGAAACAACTCTTACTGTAACTAACCCAACTGCCGATAGAACAATTACATTTGGAGATGAATCAGGAACAATAATAACGACAGGTAGTGTTGGCGCTATAACGGGAACAATGATCGCTGCTGGTACATTAAATGCCACTATGATTTCTAATGATTCAATTACAATCGACAAGATGGCAGATGACTCTGTATCCCAACATCAATTACAAGATGTCGTTAATTTACAAATACAGAACTCATCTGGTGGTATTCTTAAACAGATATTTGGGGCTGGTTCATAGACACATAAATAATAATAAGTATATAATGAAACACAATGAAAATATTATTAACAGGTCATAAAGGCTTTATAGGTCAACATCTATATAACTTTCTAAAAGACAATCATACAGTAATCGGTATAGACGATCAATCAGGTGATAACTTATTAACCTGTGATCTAAAACATAACGTAGATTTAGTAATACATCTTGCTGGTCTTTCTGGCGTTAGAGATAGTTTAGATAGACCAACAGATTATTGGGAACAAAACGTAATCGCTGGTCAAAGACTTTTCGATTATTTTAAAGACACAAGAATCCTATACGCAAGTTCTTCAACAGCACATGAACCATGGAAGAATCCATATGCTATGAGTAAATATGGGTTAGAACAAATTGCGCCAAAGAATAGTGTAGGTATGAGATTTACAACAGTATATGGTCCTAATGCTAGAGAGACTATGTTGATACCAAGAATATTAAAACATGATGTTCCTTATATCAATACAAACCATAGTAGAGATTTTTTACATGTTGATGATTTAGTGAGAGCAATAGATAGTTTGATAAATTCAAACGTAAGGGGTATTACAGATATAGGTTCCGGGAGAACAAACAATCTTATAGAGTTAGTTGATTATTTCAAAATTGACTGTGAACGTGTCGTGGGAAACAAGTTCGAAAGATTGGATAACCTCGCTGATAATACCCTACTAAATAACTTAGGTTGGTCGCCTCAAATTAATTTATATGACTACATAAAGGAGAACAAAAATGATAACTGAAGAATATCTAAAAGATAATTTTCTAACGGCATACTTTGTCGATAATGAAAGACAGAATATAGAAATACAAACTACAACTGAAGATAAGAAGTCTGTATTTACTACTATCATACCATTCAAAGAAGAAAACCCTCAATATCAAGCGCTTAATAAATTTATGACACTTGATCAATTACATGAGTCTACACACGAAAAGACTTATGGTGAACATGAATTATATAAAGATCAAGCAATTAAATATGCTAAACAAGCAGGTCTTGTTGGAAATGAGATCGCAAAAGATAATTACTTTAGAGAAATAATTGAACTTATTACCAAAGACCAAGATAACGAAGATCACTTATTTGCTTTAAAACTTGCTATATTTGATATTGATGCTATAAAAGAATCAGTAGATATGGATAAAAAGAAACTTGTAAGACAAAGTAAAACTAAAGCAGATTTAGTATATAACGCTTTATCAATTATTTTAAAGAAGTAAAGTAGTCACTATACCAACCAGACCAGCCTTCTTCTTGTAGATGATGCATTTGACCTAGTGTTGCTATACTATAATCTTTTGGTTTCTCGTAGATATGATCTTTGATTGATGGACAAATATTATCGTAAGTTAAATAAAACGTTTCTTTAAAATAAAACTCATCACTTCCTTTGTGATATTTTTTCAAGTAAAACTGTTCTTTCGATTTAAACTTATCCCATATGTATGATACATCGCCTGTCCATGATACAATAGACGAGTTTAGCGGCGTGTGAGCGGGGTCTCTCCACCAACTGTCGTCTAATAGTGTGAAGTTCTTTCTAACCAAGTTAGGTAGTTTGTTAAAGATCACTATATCTAAATCAAAGTATAAATTCTCACCATCTCTAAACTTATCATACATTTGTAATTTATTATACCAATTGCCATAGATATCATTTTCAATAATTTCAAAACTATCATATTTTAGACCAGAGTATGTGTCTATCATATGTTTAAGATTCTTTACATGCCAATCTGTAAACTTCTTACCAAATCTACAACAAATTATTCTCATAGCCAATGTTTCTTTATAAAGTTTTCTTTATGATCATGTATAGTTTTTCCAACACCTGTAAAATGAACAACTTTAATCTTTTCATTTACATCATCAAGTATCATATAGTCTGTATCAAACTTCTTTGAATATATTTTATTCAATTTAACATTATCCATAGTATTATCTGTGTGTCTTCCTAACCACTCTTTAGGTGTTAGT
>JAAHTG010001392.1_pt1 | contig 16638 bp, 9 predicted proteins | sample 6116081 | NCBI WGS metagenome assembly JAAHTG01 (sample SAMN13939989, study PRJNA603662) | sponge metagenome | isolation source: marine sponge | host: Mycale hentscheli | place: New Zealand | collected 2005 | reverse complement strand
CTAACCACTTCCGGCGTCTCGGTTATGCCCGGCTCTTCCTGGCCTAGCGCATTGCGTAAAACAAGAGCAGGACGACCGTTACGAATAGTGATAGTCACAGCAGCCAGATTTTCCTCATCAGTTGCCATTCCATTGGGGACAAGATTAAACCCACTGATTTTATAGTTCGTTTTCCATGGCATCACCTTGGTGAAAAAACTGGTGCTTAATTCGACTTTTGCGAACAAAGGAAACGGCGAAGCATCACCCGGGATTTCACCAACAAAATCTCCCTCGGGATACGGAAAGACTTTCACGACTTCGGTGGCGTCAACCGATCCGATTACATTGCCCGAACCATCAATCGTCCAACTCCAATTAGATGACACATCATTCGGTATTGCCAACTCCCCATCGTCATACTGCTCAACCTTCAAACCAAGAAAATCATCATCTGCAAACCCAATGCTATCAATGGCCGTGCCATTGGGTTTCACGACATACAGAGTATCGCTGGAAATCTTCCGGGGAAAGGTAACGATACTGAGGATATCAGTTTCATAATCAACTGCTGTCGCATCAATACTCACCGTTGAGGAAACCGGATCGTAACTTCCTCCAACATTGCCAACGTCCTTTGCCTTTACGGTCACCGTCTGCGGTTTGGTCCAATGCGTCGGGTCATCTTCCATGGGGTCGCCATTGGTAAATGTCAGCGAGGAACCAGCGACAAACTCAATCAGGTCGCCATGACTCGTCGCAGTCAACTCCACAGTAACCGTTCCACCAACTGGTGGAGAATCCAGCGAAACACTCAAATCAACTTCCTGATCCACCGTCAACACCATGTCGGCGATATCCGCAGAGATGTTTAGCGGAACCAAATTTGCCGTCATTGATCCAGCACCATATTCCAGAGTGATGTCCTCTCCACTTAGCTTACCCATGAAACCGGAAGCAAATCCAATCGCACTAGTGGTCAAATCACCGGAACCCACCTCTCCTTCTGCAAGGGCCTCGGAGGCATTCAGCGTAATGCTGCTAACCCGAAACTCCTTACCAAACAAATCGACCGTGGTTTCCCCAAGGGAAACCTGGACAGCCGCCGGATCCACTGGAGAAACATCCTCGGCTACGTCAATTCGGATGGGCAAATTGATGTGGGGGAAGTTCAGACTATCAGCAGTAAGTAATTCAAGGTTATCACCCGAAGGAGGTTGCCAGACAATGGAAAGGTGACTCGCTTCCCGTTCATTAACCTGCAGCACTTGTAGCAAATACTGTTTTCCGGCCTCAAGATAAACCGGCTCAGATTGTGGACGGGAACAATTAGCGCCTCCATCATCTGTATCGCAACCCTCCGTATTGTCTATCCAATTCCATTGCAGATCTTCCGGGTAATGGAGAATCAGTTCATTACAGTCAAGAACGAACCCGTCGTAGTCCAAATTGCTACCCGCCAAATCCTGGAAAAAGAAATTGATTTCTTTTCCATCATAATCGGGAAAAACTCCTCCATCTGGATCTTCAGAGCAATTTACTGTATCTACCGTCGTGCTGGGTGCTTTCAGGTAAAAGGTGTTCACCGGTTCCCCAACACCTGGAACACTACCAACTACGTTAGTGTACGTAACAAATTTATGTTGATCACAAACCACTGTGTCAGAAGTTGAATCTGGAAACTGAGTGACGGAATTATTAGCCCCAAATGGCAACGTACCCGTCTCTGTCGCAGTGTACTCAATCGTCCACTCCCCACTGCAACTGCCCGCTGGGGCTTTTTTGCTACGACTGAGCAGCACTTCTGTGCGGGATATCGGCGTACCCCCGTACATATCGCTGTGGTAAATGAAATCGACAGCCCCATATAATTCATCCCCATCGATCCATGCGATGCGTTCATTTCTTGAATCTCCTTCTATAATTCGGAGCTCAGAGTCGCCATCCGAACTCAACGCAAAACGATAATAACCGGACTCCGGTGCCACCAACATAGTGCTGACCCTTCTTCCACTCTCATTACCGCTATCATCAACAACATGGAGTTCGCTAGCGAGCACTCGCGTATCATCCGGGGCAGACTGATAAGCATCACTATTGGTAAATGCCTCGATGGAAGACGTGTTAAGTTTTCCGTCTTCATTGTTCCAGGTTTCCAGAACGAATCCTTTATCAATGGGCCATGGTGTCAAATTCTCTTTTGGAATATCCACCATTCCGCTACCCAGGTCCCATTGAATCTGCAAGCTACCACTATCAGCATTGCCAGCACTACCTTCAAACAAAGCCTCGATAAAATAGGACTCACCTTCGCTCAATGTCAGTAAATACGGCGGAATAGCTGGAATCTCCAGATCCACCACCGCCGCTTGCTCCGTCACGCCTGGCTTGATCAATAGCCCCCCATTTTGCGCCGTATTACCGGCTGGGTTTAACCAAAGCTCCCCATCCCCTCCCGACGCAACTAACGCGAATTCGACGGATTTATCCTGACCAGAGCCGTCTGGCAACGATAGCAGAGCCCGATAACGATAATATTTTTTTTCCTTTAAACCATTCGCATTGAAATCTCCCACGATATTCTGGGCTTCCTCAGACAGTAGCGGAAACTGTATATAAGGACTATCCGTTTCACCATCGGCTGGCGCCGTTTCCAATAACAGACCATGAACATCAGTTTGAGTGCTGCCATCGCCCGCCAATGAAACCAAAACGATCCCATTCACTCTAGGATCACGACTCTGCAAGACGGGGATCAGATTCGCACCGAGACCAAGGACTTCAATTTCTGAAACGAAATTTGCCACATCCCCTGGAACAGGGGACGAGGGCAGATTTTGTGCAATGTTGATCGTCGCCCGGTCGCTATCGTGAATGGTAAATCCTGATTCGCCGTTGTTGACCAGCGTCACCCCGGTGGGGACAGAGTCATTACAAATCTGCATTAACGCTTCCCGGTCCGAAGAGAGAATAGCGTCATCCTCAACCGGATAGGGTAGTCGAACAGTCTGTGAGAATGCAGGGATCGTGATGGTGCCAGAAGGAGCAATACAATCAGCGGCATCAAAAGCATAGTTCAGCGAGACGTCATAGGGCAAAGGTTGACCAAGAGCGACAATAAAACCAGCCTCTTCCGGAGAGGCCTCTGAATAGGGATCCATGACCGGAGTTGCCTTTAAGCTAACGGACCGTTGGGCCAGATCGGGAATATGGCCCTCGTGAACTTCTAATTCTCCGTATTGATCAGCCAGGGACAGTGTCAGTTCAGCTCCATAGATCCCACCTTCAGATACGACTTTTATCACACCATCTTCAGGCACCGACAAGTTAGTCACATCACGGTATGCATACCAATTGGTCTCATCAAAAGTCAGTGTTGAACTTAACGCAAGCCCGTTAACATCAGTCACGTTAACGTTGATACTCGTGCCCCCTTCGGGCTGACTATTCAATTTAACCCGAAAATTGATTTGTCCATCCTAGTTAGGCACTAACTTGTTTAGCTCATGGCCGGTATCAGTTGTATTATCAACTTCTTCACCGGTCACCATGTCTACCACAATCAACTTTTCCTCAAACTCGTTGCTGTCATGAATCGTAATCGTGGCTTCATGCTCTCCTGGCTTTTTGTAATAAAACTGATAGTCATCATCCGGTGTATTGGTGCCACACAACTGGACCGGATCTAATTTGTCGCAGGACTTATCAATAAAGTCTTCAAGAGTAATCGTATAGCTGCCGGGATCTTCCTGAACGGCATCCGGCAAAGCGGAAAAATAGATTCTCGCCTGCCCCGGTGGCAACAACGGAAATTCGTCCGATTCAGTTTCAGACACAGGAACAATAACGGCATGGAAGACATCGTCAGAATTTATACCACTACTGTATTTTCCTGCCTGATTGTAGTTATAGCGATTTGAAAAGTACTGAACACCATGCTCATCCTCCCGGGAAATCGTGTAATGAATGGGCATTCCTCCCCCTAATGCACCATTAAACAGGCCACCATAGACCCGGGTGTCAATCTCCCTCCCTTCGTACTGACTGGGGATACTACTGCCATCCGCACCCCAAGCCAGATCAAACTCGTCGACAGCCCTTTCAAGTTGAATCGTCGCATAGCCCAGCCCCTTGAGATCACTAACGTCTATTTCTGTATGAGGATCAAAATTACCGCTGGTAGGCTCCAATGCATCTGAGACATCAGATAACGTGAGCTTGCTTTTTGATGCGAGAATCCTGGCTTGATAATTAGCATCTTTAATAATTACTGTTTTTGAATATTTATTATCACTCAGTCGGTATCCCTTTCCAGACAGCAATTGAACAGTAAATTTTTCTTCACCCTCAATGATCTGGTCGACATAAGTAACGATACCTGAATCCTCTCCCGGATGATTGACATCGCTCAAAGGGAAGTTAATAAAGATTTCATTGGTGCCGTTGCCAGGCAAAGAATAGTAAATTTGGTCAGGCCAGGCGAAATCAGTCCCGATATTGGAATCAACGCTATCCAGGTTTTCACCATGGATCGCCGTCGTATTTTTTGGATCAAGGAAAAAGAAAATTCGATCAGTAGTTCCCAGGGACTTACTACTTTTGATTCTCAGATAAGCGCGCTCTCCTTCAAAGACTTGAGAGATAGGTTCACCGTCCAGGCCAACCAGGTCTATTTCAACGATTGGCCACTCTGACGGATTGAAACCATTGGTACCAATATTCACATTGGGATTACTTCCAGTGGACCCTATTGGCTCATCGATTTCCGTATCCGACGTGTAATAACTCTCATAGAAAAAATTGTTACCTTTTTGCAACCCATCCGCACCACTTTCCGCGGAATAAGCACTTCCTCCATCTGCTCGCTCACTCCCTTCATCTGCGTTTTCTGATTGAGACGTAACTATCTTTGAGCCTACTCCCTTTCTGGCTGCATTATTGGCCCCAAATTCCGTGTGGATGATGGCTAATTTGGCAGCCAGTTTATTACCTTCATCGTTGGTATCTCTAACGAAAATAGCGCCACCGAAACCAGCACCGCCACCGCCGCCGCCCCAACCACTTGAATGATCTCCGTTGTTGTCCCCTGAAGAAGTAGACCAACCACCACCACGCCCCCCCGACCCACCAGGTCCTTTTCCATCTCCACTATAACCATAACGCCCAGGTTCGCCTTTTCCGGGACTATCATCATCTCCACCGGCACCGCCACCGCCAGCTCCCCAGCCACCACTACCGCCGCTACCACCGGTACCGCCATGGTCTTTTCCTGATGCATCCGATCCGGCGCCACCGCCACCACCACCGCCGCCAGAACCCCAGCCACCGTTTCCACCGCCGCCACCGCTAGCCTGAATACTTACTCCACCACCACCAGCCCCCGGGTTAGAGACAGTAAATGATGAAGTAATATTGAAACGGCCTCCAGCACCTGCAGCGCTGCCCGCAATCCAGCTATCACCATTCTTTTCATGCCTACCGGTCCCAGCCATACCTGAGGAGTTCCCTCCCACTGCACTGTTATTATTAAAATAGGATTGTTCGATAATCACCTGTCCCTGGTTAACAAATACCGCTCCTCCTGCACCGAGACCACCGCCGCCGCCAGTAGCGTTACCGGAGCTGTCATGATCGTCATCAGGGTCGTCAGCATGGTACTCAACACGCCCGTCCTCACCCGCCGCATATCCATTCTCAAATTTCAGACCAAATAGAGACAACGTTCCGTTGTAGTCGCCCGATGTAGCGCTATTGCTGTCGATACTCAGAATTTGCCTATTACTACCCTGAAATTTCACACCATTTGTAGGATGCCCTACAATCCAGACGTTATGCTGTACACCGCTCATCGCACCGCCCATTAACGAAGAAGAAGAAATGGAAATACTCTTGTTGTTGATCGCCCGCAAATCCACCACAGTAGGTCGACTGTTTCCAAGGGCTGCATTAATCGCCGTTTCAATGTCCGACTTGTTCGCGTTGCTATCAACGGCAATGTACCCTTCACCTTTTAAGCCCTGCTCAACTCCCCTGGCGACAGGGCTGCTTTCATCCCCCTGGGTTTCCGAACTGACTGGCTGGATGGAAGAAGTCGTACTGAAAGACTGACCTGGGAAGACAGAAAAAGCCACCAATGATAGAACGATGGCAAAGGGTTGAAGCTGTTTTGGTGATTTCATGGTTATCAACATCAGTCGATTAAAAAATCTGGAACTAACTAGCGGAATTTTTAGCCCGATGAAGATCAACGGTGTCCGGCTTTGTTATCTATTTTAGCGGCTTACAACTGGAAACGATCTTATTTGGAGCAGTCTTTTAGCTGTGCTAAAACTACTTAAACTTATAAAAGTCTTATTCATCCTATCAATTTAAATTTTCCAAAACAAGCTGACAATCGAAAATAAAACGTGATAATCGGCTTAAAAATAATGAAGAAATCGTATGGAATTTGAATCGAGATCTAAAAGAAAACAGCTCAAACCCAATGCTTCAAGGCGCTCTGCCCTCTTTTCAAAACCAGCGAATTACAACTTAAGAGCCCGACTGCTTTTTCTTCTTCGAACAATGTACTACCCGACCCAATTGCCTCCCTTCAGCCAACCCCTCGATCAAAACCCCTATCCATTTTGGTTGCTCTTCCCCCGTTCCCACGGTCCTCCGTGGGAATGCGTACTCAGCTATCATAACTTCCTGAAACCTGAATCCAATATTTTTTGTTATCCTTGAAAACACACTCAACAATCGCCTTAATACATGGAGTAAAAATAAGCTGCACCTATTTGCGCTCTTTTCGAAGAAACATCCAATAGCATAGGAGAGTTCTAACATTGACCAAAACCGATAACTTTATCCCTCTGAAGTTCAGGAGACTTGAAGAGGACATCATGTTGAGGGAGTCACGAAATTTCTTTGAGCTAATGGATCAACGAAGAACGGTACGTGATTTTTCAGATCAACGTATTCCCCAGGAAGTGATAGAGAACGCAATTCGATCCGCAGGAACGGCACCGAGTGGAGCGAATATGCAACCCTGGCACTTCGCAGTGGTTCAGGACGCCAACATTAAAAAGCGGATACGCGAAGCAGCAGAGATTGAAGAGAAGAAACTATACGAACATCGAGCTGGGGACGAGTGGCTGGAGGCATTAGCCCCTTTAGGCACTGATGCCAATAAACCCTTCCTGGAAACCGCGCCGACACTGATTGTGGTATTTTCCAAAAAATTCACCATTGACGACCAGGGAAGGAAGCGGAAAAACTACTACACTGCGGAATCCGTTGGAATTGCCTGTGGAATGCTGATCACCGCCCTCCACGGATCTGGTCTGGCGACCTTGACCCACACACCCAGTCCGATGAAGTTCCTCTGTGACATTCTTGAACGCCCAACCTACGAGCGACCATTCCTACTACTGGTTTGTGGCTACCCTGCAGCGAACGCCAGGGTTCCCAATATCCAACGCCAACCCCTTAGCCAGATTTCATCATTTATCCCTTAATCCTGCATGACCTGTCACCAGTGCTGACGCCAAGCCCCCCCTAGCTTCGCTAATCTCTTTGGTGCTCCGCACTGGTCGATCAGCGAAGCTAGCGTGACCTGCTGGCGGGAAGGGCACTACCTCCGGCCAGCCGAAAACCGATGTAGTCGTCGCGGGAACCCGGTGTGACAGCGTAACGATAAGCGGAGCGCAGATTGCCACCATCGGAGAACCAACTGCCACCGCGCAACACACGACGCTGGTCTTCCAAGGGGTCACTGGCTTTTTGGTTGTCGGAGCCTATTTCGGACAAATTCGTTAAATCCCCAACGTAGATATCCCAACACCATTCCCAAACATTTCCATGCATTTGATAAAGGCCCCATGGGTTGGGAGCATAGTGCAAAACCTCCACTGGGCCGCGAGCCGATTCTCTCTTCTTACCCCCATTGTAGGGCCAACCATAGTCGTATCTCGCCTGTTCTACAGACAGCTCATTCCCCCAACTGAACGCCGTATTACTTCTCGCTCGACAGGCGTACTCCCATTGAGCCTCTGAAGGCAAACCCAATGGCAGAGAGGGCACATGAGATTGCAGCTCTTCAATGAATCGCTGACAGTCTTTCCAACTCACTTGCTCTACTGGATAATCATCTCCCTGGTCGAAGTAACTGGGATTCTCTCCCATGACAGCCTGCCATAAACCCTGGGTGCAAGCCGTATCCCCTAACCAAAAACCATCGTTCAAACTCACGGAATGCTGTCCTTCATTATCACGCCTACCCGGTTCAGACTCCGGTGAACCCATCAAAAAAGAACCCGGAGGTATCCAACGCATAACCTGTCTAGCCCCATTGACCTCAAACGACTGCCAGTAGCCATAGGAATCCAATCCCCAAACGCTCGCCCAGCAAGCCGGAAACTGATCAGGGTGATTTGATAAGGACTGATTCACCTTCATCCTAAAAAACCACCCAAAAAGTAGAAAAAAGCGACCCATAGGCAGGCTTTCGACAATATAGAGTATCTGGGCCGACATCCATCAAACCAAACACGTCCTGGTCTACTCCCGTGCCCGGGGTCTTGGTTTCGCCAATCAACAATCTTTAACGATTGACTGGGAGTGAATCTGGTTATTTGCCCTTTAATCGTTCCCGATATCTGCCCATAAGCTCCGGCCAGCCGAAAGCCGATGTTGTTGTTGCGGTTATCCGGTGTGTTGGCGTTACGATAAGCGGAGCGCAGATTGCGACCATTGTTGATCCAACTGCCACCGCGCAACACACGCTGCTGGTTTTGATCCACTACCGTGAGTAATTTATCATACTCAAACATCAGGATAGAGAGTATTTATCGTAAAAAATCGATATTTCATAGCCCTATTTCCTCTTTCCTTCGATCTCTTCGGTGCTCCGCACCGGTCGATCGGCGCTACTGGCTCGTACTGGAAGGGCACTACCTCCGGCCAGTCGAAAACCGAAGAAGTTGCTGCGGAAATCCGGGGCGGGAGCACGATAAGCGGAGCGCAGACTGCGACCATCGCTGAACCAACTGCCACCGCGCAACACACGCTGCTGGCCAGAAACCGGGCCAACCGGATCAATAACAGGCTCAGGGGAATAGGCTCCTAACCTATCCTGACACCATTCCCATACATTTCCGTGCATTTGATACAACCCCCAGGGATTCGGCTGAAACGAGTGAACGGGTTGAGTCCCATCCGACCGTTGTGGTCTTACTCTATCATCATTAGAACTCTGATAATCATAGTTTGCCTGATCCGGCCTCAGTTCTCCCCCCCAATAAAATGCTGTATCACTGCCTGCCCGACAGGCATACTCCCATTGAGCTTCCGTGGGAAGCATCACTTCCAGGTCTGGTAAGAATTGCCCCAGTCGTTTAGTGAATTTCTGACAATCAGTCCAGCTGACACCCTCTATTGGATAGTCTCCTCCTCTTTGAAAATGGCCCGGGTTTTCCTTCATCACCGCTTCCCACAGTTCCTGACTACAAGCTGTCTCCGCCAGCCAAAAACCCGTTGTTAGCGTCACGTTGTGCAAAATTTCGCCGTCATGCCTCCCCGGTTCAGATTCCGGCGATCCCATCAAGAACGTTCCCGGAGAGATCCATCGCATGACTTGCCTTGCGGCCCCAGTCTCAAACCCAGCCCATAATCCCGAGTCATCGATGCCTGTTTCGGTCGCCCATCCCCAAGGATTCATGACATTCTGCCAAACCGCTGCCCTTCGATCACAGTTCGCCTCCAGGAGCTGATAAACTGACCCTGATGCATGAGCCGCGAATAGTCCCTCTCTATCCCGCCAGATTCGCTCCGCCCATTGGGGTTTAGAGAGAACATCCAGCTCCAGAGATTGATATTCATTTTCCAATGCCAGTTTGCCACTCAACCACCTGTCTCCATACTTAATCAATCGGCCCGTTTTCGTCTCGGTCAAGTGCCCACTGATGCGTAGCACTTCTCCCACAAAACTGTTGAGGGGAAGGTTGCTGGCATCGGACATGGTCAGACTAAGACCTTGTTGAATCATAACAACACCTTGTGCCTTGGTATCCAAAAAGGGATCTGAAACGGGAGGATTATCCACCCCGGATTCAAAAACCGGCTGATATTTTTGCCTAACCTCCTCTACTTTTCCAAATACTGGTGCTAAATCGGGTTGCTCCTTTCGAGTACGATAAGCTGTGGCAAATTGCCCCATGCTGTTAAACAAAAAGGCCTCGGCATCGGTTACTTCATCCGTTCCAGTTGCGGGTTCAATAACAGCTTTGAATAGCGCCAATGGGGGTGCCTGGCCGATTCGTTTTTCATAAAGCCCAATGCGCTCCAGCCCTCTTTCCTCAGGGGCCAGACTTTCTTGCCATTTTGCAATGGATCTTCCAAGCTGTTTCTGTAAGCTCACGTCCAACCTCAGAAATCGTTCCTGGTAGGTTTCCACAAGCCCAGGCCTGATAGACCAAAGCCCACCGCTCAGGAATGCATCTTCATGATTCCATACTGATAACTCATCCGCCAGAGTGCTACCCGCCAGCCCCTGCCTAAGATGCCGAAGTCGCTCACAACCCACGGATCTACAAAATGCCAATGCCGCCATCAGAGCACCCACCCTTTTTCGGTTTTCCAGTCCAGACAACTCGCTAATACTGAAATTTCCTGGTAGTTCACCTGACACCGAGTCCATCGACGTGGGGGAGATAATGTGGACAGGCCGATTTGAAAAAGGCTTTCGCGCCAGTGAACATAGCCATGTTTCCCGGAGTTTTTCATTCGGTAAGTTCGATAGCGTTCCGAGGTCAGAGAAAATCACAATTTGTTGGTTGATTTTTGGTAAGGCGCTGATCTGTTTCAGAACTCTATCGGGAGTGCTGGCAATAATTTGGCAACTCTGCTTGCCCATGCGTTTCACCAGTCGATCTTTCCATCGGATTGCATCTCCAACAATCGGCTCCAGGTGTTCAGAATAGTCCAACACAATGGTAACGTCGTGAGTCAGCCGATAACGAGCCAGTCGTGGCCAATGTCGAACAATTTTCCCCTGAGCAACCAATTTGGCCGCTGCATCCAGATCGATGCTCCTCCGATGCCGATTGGACAATAAACGGTCTATTTGGCTATTGATTGTGCCGGTAGCCTGGATAGTTCGAAACTCTGGCACCTTACATCTTTCCAGAACAAGGCTTTCTCCTAGCCCCAACCCCTGCCAAAAAGAGTCGGATGAATTTGAATCCTCATTATGTCCATCCTCCTTAGGCACCCATGATTTGACATACCAGAAAGAGATATCATTGGGTATCCCAGAGTTGGAAATTTCCATTTCTCCTGAATGCTGCTGAACAAACGGAGCTCGGGGAAAACGGGGTGTCGGCCGATTATCTTCACGGTTTTCGCCCTTGAAATGGGGATGGGGATAGTATCCCAGCGCCTCTGCCAACAACTCGGTAAGCTCCTGATGGCTTTCATTGCTATCTACGGCACTGCCAACAATACTTCGCAGTACCAATAGATCCGAGCGATTAACTACATCGAATCTCCTCTCTTTAGACATCATGCTTAAAGAAAAATCGCCCAAGCGATTGGCAGGTTTCAAGCTGCTCCTTTTTTCCACCGTCAAGATTGCTGAGCGCCAGGAGCAAGTCAACAAACTCTGCCTGCCCAGTTTTAACCTGATCGTCTGCCAACACTGATTCCCGGTCCTCCACAATCATTCTGGCGGCTCTTTCGATTACTTCTGGATCAAGCAGATCAAAGTGAGCGCGACCAATGGCATACAAATGTTCAACCAGCTCCTCACCCTTTGGCAGGGTCAACTTATGTACCACACAACGACGGATAAATGCTTTAGGCATCTCCCAGGTGTCGTTACTGGTAATAATCACCAAGGGTCTTATTTCTCCCCTTACCGGATGATCAAAAAATGGCACTGAAAAAGCCCCATTGCCTAATACCTCCAATAGACCATTGGCCAACGACGCATCCGCTTTATCGATTTCATCAATCAGCATCACGACCCCGTTTTCTGCCGCCTTATACTCTCCTTCAACCTCAGGTTTGTGGTCATGTTTACATTTCCGTTTTTCTGCATCGATCCAGTCCATCGCCCACCAAAGGGGACCGGGAGAAAGGTAGTTTTCCAGGTTCAACTCGGACTTCGCCTGGCCCATCGCTTCCTCGGACAAATCGCCCATGGCTCCCAGGATTTGCGCATGCCCTAAACGCGCAGTGTGATCCACTGTCCACATCAGATCCTGATACTCTGTAAAGGGTTGGATGACGTAGCTCATAAAATGGCGTTCCAATAGCACAGCAGCTGCTCGAGCCAAATTACTTTTCCCCGTGCCAGGATCGCCCTGCAGAAAAAGAGGTCGCCCTGTTGAGGCCGCTGCAGAAATGGCTAACAGGCTTAGTTTGTCCACGCAATGCAAAGAGTCTTCCCAGGACCCGAGGCCGGGTAGTGGAACCGGAGGATCTATAAAGTCCCTCTCATGCTTTAACCGACTTGCCTGATTAATCAGCGATTTTATTTGTCTAACAAGTTGTTGGTTCATGATCCTTGATTCAGTCATTTGAATTAGTTGAGTTAACCGTGGTTAAGCCAGGAACCTCGACAGAAAGTTGACGATGTTCATTGCCTTCTCTGCAGAATCCACTGCGTTTGCAAACCCTTCCGGCGCCCTACTTGCCAGCGCTTTTAGCTTTTCGTATATGGACTTAACGGCTTCCTGATCTGGAGTAGAGTTCGCTGATGCCGTTAATTCCGGGGACTCAATCGCTTCTGCTAATTCGTTAATTTTCTTCTCACTGACATCCAACTGGCCAGATCTAACGTCTCGACGCAGCTCCGGCACCAGTAAAGCAATCATTTCCAACACTTCCTCCCATGAAGGAGCATCAACTTCACGATCCAAATTTCCTCGATCTATTTCCTGAACTCTTTTTCGTACTGCCCTTAGCTGTTTCACAACAAATCCGGATAAAGCAGAAACGCTAAAACCTGGTTGCAGGTAAGCCTTTCCCTTTTTCGGATCTCTGAAAGTAAACACAGGAATACTCCTGAAACGCTCTTTAATCTTCCTGATGAGCGAATCACTGGCCAACTGATACTCAAACGCAATTGGCTGGATCTTCGGGTCCGAAGTAGTGGCGAGTTCTCCCTCCAATTTATATTTAATGAAATTGTCGAGTTTCCGTGTAAACTCCTCCTCCCGCACCAGACGTTGTTCGTTAGTTAAACCGGATCCTACTGGAAACCCTTCTGGATACAGGACTGCCATTCCCAACGCCCGGCTGAATATCCGAAATCCATCGCCAGCATCCGCAGAATGAATAGCTGGCAACGAAACGGTAGGACCACTGGTTTTGATATTTTCGTTCTCATCCAGCCCTTCGATACCCACCTCAATAATCGGCATCCCAGACAGAACACCGGAAAGTATGCGCAAACTAAATCCCAATTCAGCTTGATAGAATTTTTTACCTTCTATGTCTTCAAGCTCCTGATCTGAAAACTGGGGCTCCAAACCAATGGATTCCCCCCCGAGCATCTCCAGACTCCCATCCAGGCTGATACAAAACAATGCAGATGCTTCAATCAAACGAAGAACCGGGCCATTTACACCTAGATGTGATTTTTCAGTGACTCCCTCTAAAACACTCTGAAAGAAAGCGGGATATCTCCATCTACCCGGCAATTCCCGCCTAAAATCTCTGGCAATGATTGCAGTGACTCTATCGAGCAAGTTCTCATTCTCCTCATTCCCTGCTACATAGGGATAAATGGATTTGGCTGCTCCATAAACGTCCATTCCAATGTCTTCCACCGCCCCCAGCGCCTCCCGAAGAGTCCTCACCAATACGTTATACTGATTTTCTTTTTTCTCATTCTCTTCCCGGCTCTTCTCTTCCAGATACTCGTCCTGCATCTTCTGGAGTTCGGCCACTGTCCTGTTAAACAGATCTGCAACACAGGGCATGTGTTTTCTGGGGATAATTCCGGTTTTTTCCCAGCGCCGATAACTGTCTTCCGGGTTCTTATTCATGGGCAAACAGTGAGTACCCATGGACAGTTGGGTGTGCGTCACGCTTTCTCCACTACAGGCGAGTTCTTCGTTGATATCTAATCTAAGTTCTTTTAGCCAACTCATGGTAGTTTTCCCTGTTTCAACTGCCAGGCAGGTTATCTTTATTCTTTATGATGATCAATCGTTTCAACCGGACAACCACCGGAGAAAAAATCGAATTAACCGGACTATTTTCTCGTGTCTGGGGTCAGGTCGAGAGTGTGTCCAGAGTCAGAGTCGTAATTATGGCTAATCTCTTCCCGCCTTCATTTATATCCTCCTCAATATTATCCCTTGGGGTCAGAGTCGTAATTATTTGCAGCGGAGTCATAGTCACTCGAAGATGGAATTGGAATTTGCTGCTATTTAAGGGGTGCATATATGGAAACGAAAAGAGATTAGTGATAGCTTCTTCTCAAGAATTACGACTCTGCCCTCTGCTGACCCCAAGCGCACTGCGGTGACACATCGATAAAAAGAGAGATACAATACCGTGATCCCACTAACTCTCCAACTTCCTATTCGGGCTTCAAGTCCACTGCATCTAACTGAGAAACATCATGAGCGACAGTTTTCCCCTGTATCGATATAAAGCAAAAGTCAACAAGGTTTATGATGGCGACACGATTACTGTGGATATCGACCTGGGACTGGATGCCTGGCACCACAGCATGCAAATTCGATTAGCTGAAATTGACACTCCGGAGGTTCGTGGTGCGAATAAAGTGCAAGGAATAAAAGTCAGAGATATTGTTCGTGAGCTTATCCTTGGAGAAAAGATATATCTTCACACTACTGAAAAGGGAAAATACGGTCGCTATCTTGGAAAGGTATATTGCAAAATTGACGGAGAGGAAACCTGCCTGAATGACTGGTTAGTGGAGAACGGTTATGCCGAATATTATTCGGGTCGTAGAAGATAATTAGAGAGTCTCTGCATAGCTGGTTGATGGACAAGTATTCCATCAACCAGCATACTTCCTATTCAACGCATCCAGCGAATAACCCAGAAACAAACCATGCCTACCGTCAACCTCCTAAGCGAAGCTGATCTTCGCCGATGTGTCCAACTCGATTCTGATGCCATTGAGTGTATTGAAGATTGCTTTCGAATTTTGGCAACCCAGGACGTGATCATGCCTCCCATTATGCGCATGGATATCGTGGAGCATCATGGAGAGGTGGACGTAAAAACCGCCTACCTTCCGGGTCTCGATAACTTCGCGATAAAAATGAGTCCTGGGTTTTTCGATAACCCCAAAATTGGTCTTTCCAGTACCGGGGGTATGATGGTGCTATTCAACTCGAAAACCGGAGTGCTTGATGCGGTTTTATTGGACAATGGTTATCTTACCGTTGTACGCACCGCTGCTGCGGGAGCCGTCGCGGCAAAACATCTTTCCCGAACGAACAGCCGCCATATCGGCATTATCGGCGCGGGAGACCAGGCAAGACAGCAACTACATGCATTAACCCTGGTCCGGGACATTCAATCTGCCAAGATTTGGGCAAGGGATGCAGACAAGGCCCGTGAGTTTGCCCAGAAAGCCAGCACCGACTTCGGTATCGAAGTAACGCCAGTGGAAACACCTTCCATGGTGTGCGAAAAAACAGACATCATTGTCACCACTACCCCTTCCCATGTTCCAATCCTGAGCCTGAAAGACCTTCATCCAGGTCAACACGTTACTGCCATGGGATCAGATGCCGAAGACAAAAATGAGCTCGCACCGGACATAGTCGCTGGAACATCCTATTTCTGCGACCGACTGACTCAGGTTGCGGCACTGGGAGAATTGCATCATGCTTTACTCGCCAACAAAGTGGATAAAGACCGGTATTTCCCAGAACTCGGCCAAGTTATCGCAGGGCTGGCGACAGGAAGGCAATCAGAAGATGAAATCACCGTCTGCGATCTCACCGGCACAGGAGCTCAGGATACTGCCATCGCAACACTAGCCAATCAACGGGCAATTAGTCAATCCATGGGGGTTTCTTTTAAGAATTAGCCCAGACCCGAATTTAATGCATATATCACTGATCAGGATGTCAATTCATTGCTGTTTGGGAAAGCGACTCTGATGAAGGTGTTTCTGATGATGGTGTTAGATATACTCTGTTGGATATAGGCTCGCCGTTATGCTTTTTCAGCCACACTGGGAAATGCATTTCCCTTATGCCATCGTAAACGGTTCGCCTTTGTTACTTCGACCGCATCCATAGTTGACTCACTTCAAACCCATCTGACTCTATGGGACATTCACACTATCAGTCAGACGATTACCAAACCATTGATGAGCGATAGTGAGCCTTATTCATTCACTTCCAATGATCGAAATCACAGACGGTATTCCTTATTCACCCCTTTACGGCGATATTTACTACATGCGTCGGGAGGGTGAATTTGACGGCCTAAAGGAATCCCGTTATGTTTTTCTTGAAGGAAACGCACTAGCGGATAAGTGGAGCGACATGGATTCAAGCTCTGCAGTCAGAATAGAAGAAGGAGCAGAAGCAGAGACAGGAAACCACACTACCCGGCGAGACTGTTATGTCATCGCCGAAACCGGATTCGGCATAGGGCTACATTTCCTCGCCGCCTGGC
>JAAHTG010001378.1_pt1 | contig 16711 bp, 18 predicted proteins | sample 6116081 | NCBI WGS metagenome assembly JAAHTG01 (sample SAMN13939989, study PRJNA603662) | sponge metagenome | isolation source: marine sponge | host: Mycale hentscheli | place: New Zealand | collected 2005 | reverse complement strand
TATATTTGGTAATGCAGCTGTTACTCCTGTTCTTAATACATCTCTAAAATCAGCTTCATCATCTACAGCACCTCTAGTAAGGCCTGCTAATAAAGCTCTAGACATACCTTGTTTAAGACCTAAAGCAGGTAAACCCGCAGGTCCAATCATACCTGCAGCTATATACGGAGCAAAAGGTCTTATTTCTTTTGGTATAAGCTTTTTAATTGGACGAGTTATTTTTCTAAATATCTTTTTAAATGGCATATTTTAATCCTATTGTGATGATAGCAAGTGGGCTGCTTGTAGAATTATGCCCAATCTATCTAATTTATTACTTTTTCCCACCACAGTCAATATACTATTCCTTTGTAGCTGTGCCTAAAGGAGGCATTTTTGCTACTTTTATCTTAACAGATCTAGTTACATCATCTTGAACAGTATCTGTAGCTGGGTTATTAATATCGTCTTCTGCCTCTTTATCAGAGACATATTCTTTGTTAGTTTTCTTGTTTCTTAATACTATTTCTGCTTCACATTTAACAACAGGTATTTGTTTACCATCTATTGTTATATATTCGACACCACCTTTTTCTATAAACATTTTAACTCCTATTCATTTCTAGCATTGATACCACAATATGCAATCTGTTTCCAGTTGCAGGTGTAGCTTTTAATACTTCACTTTCCATCATAATTAATGGATTTGTTAATAATTCTACAGTTGCATTTGCAGCAACAGCTTTTACTTTAAATAGACTAAACACGGTCCCCGCTGCATTAGTAAGGGTTAGGGTAATAGTATCCCCGCTTCCCGAATCGTCGTTAACTAATATAGATTTAACTATAGATCTAGAGTCAGAAGGCACAGTATATACTGTAGTAGCTGATGCTGCCGTTAGATCTATTTTTGTGTTCTTATATATATTAGCCATTATTTAATAAAGTATGCAAATCTCTCTTGTTCTTGTTTTATCTCATCAAGAAACGTAGAGTTTAGTTGTTCAGTTATAGTTGTAATAACTCTGTTAATTTGTTTCTGGTTAGAGAAATCGTATTCTTGTTTTGGTTCTGGTACTTTAACGTTTATCTTTGCCATTATTCTGTTTGTCCTGGATCTGAATCATCTTGATAATTTCCGGCATCATCTATATTAGATGTATCATAGTTACCATCTTGAACACCACCAGATCCATAATCTTGATAGCCCATTCTATTTATTTCTTCTTGTGCTCTTGCTAAAGCGTCTGCTAATGCTTTTTCTTCTTGTGCTTTTATTTGAGCAGCAGCTTGGTTATAAAAATCTTGTCTTCTTTTTCCGCTATCTGTTTTAAATTTCATTAAAGATAATTGTTTTGCTTTATCTTTAACATATTGATTGTAATTACCCATACCTGATACAATGTTTATTCCATATGGATCTTTAGTAGGATCTTCATCCGAACCAAATGAATCTATATTGAATACATCATTAACATTTAATCCTGCAATACCTCTTGTAGATTCATCTCCTCTTTTACCAAGAGCACTAATTACATTACCCATAATACCACCTTTTGAAAAAAAATCTCCAATAGGTCCAAGTTTATCTTTCATAGTTTCAATTCCACCTTTTATTTTATCTGTAAATCCTGGTATTCTACCAGTGTCATCAATATCGTAAAGTTCTCCATCTGTATAATCACGAGTTTCAGATAAGAAAGGATCCTCTCCAAAAAATTGAGCAGGATCACCTCTCAAAGAATTTATTCCTGTAGGGTCTATGGAGGCTCTCATTTCTGGAGTTATCTCAGCTGCTCCCATTTCTGTTGGTGTGAGAATAGAAAGAGGCAAAGATGCTTTACTTGCGGCTTTACTTAAAAAAGTTAAAGCTCCTTTGCCAAATGATTTAGCTAATTCTGCTGCACTAAAATTTTTTCCCCCTAAACCTGATACAACCTCACCTCTCATTAAACGATTAAATCTTGGTGATTTTGAATATCTTTCTTTCATTTTATCAAAAGATTTCATTCCCGCAGTAGCTTGTTTAGGACTCATAACAACTTCTGTTCCAAATTTAGGAAGACCAGATGGAACTCTATACCCTCTTCCAATTGTAGTTTCTGGAATACCACCACTAGGTAATCTTAAATTTGATGTAGAAGACACTACAGGTATTGTGCCACCACCTTTACCTATAGCATAAGTTTTAGCAACATCTAAACTAGGAGATGTAAAAGTTTTTGGTCCTTTTTGAAAAAAATCTGCAAGTCTGTTACTAAAACCGCCAGTAGGAGTTCCCGCTGTGAACCCTTGTTGTCTTATCTGATTGACAAATGGTGTTCCTGTATATGTTAATCGTACTGCCATTAGCACTTCCACCTTCTACGAGCTTGTCGTATTCTAGAGTTAGGATCATTTCTAGTTTTTGCAGACGATCTTTTTAATTGTCCTAAAGATCTTGCACAATATGATTTTCTTCTTTTAGCAGACTTAGATCCTTTTTTAACTTTACCAGTTACAGCTGTTTTTAATTTAGATCCTGGGTTAGCTCTTCTATATGCAGCTACACCAGCTCTTGTCATACCAGCACCTGATTTTGTAGATCTATAATTTTTTTTATTTCTTGATATTGTGTTTTCTGATCTACCACCTGATTTATAATACTGCCTCATTTTACAACCACCCCTTTGTTAGGTCCGTGTTTAATTCTATATTTGTGTGTGCCTGTACCATTAATCTCAACTTCTTTCTTGAGATGTTTAACATAGCTCATTTGTTTAGCTTGTTTTTCCATGTCAGTTATGTACTGCAATACTTTTCTAGTGTTTCGATCCATTTGCAAATTCTCTTTGTCTATCTTTTAATTTTTCAATATCGTTAGAAGCTTTTTCTACTTGTTTTTGTAAAAACTCAATGTTAACTTTATTGTGCATACCATCTTCAATAGCTTTATTCAAACGATCTACGGACTTATATAGATCTTCCACTAACATGTAGAGCTCTGCTTCACCAGATGACTTACCTAATTGTCCTCTTGGATATTTAATTCTAATTTCTGTATTTTCTGTTAAATCTTTTTCCATTAATTCTAATGTTGTTGAGCGCTGATTGAGTGTTTCGTGCAGGCCAAAGTAAGCCCAAGTTCCAATTGCTACCATTGCAATTAAACTAGCAACAGTTTTCATTGGCATTTGCACTGATGCTTCTTCTGATATTTTCATATGTTTTGCCATTATCTTCTACCGTCCGGTTTTAAATCTAAATTAATTGTTCCAAATCTCCATGTTTCACTAACTGCATCATTTTCTATCTTTATATTTGCGTATCTTCCTCTAGCTCTTGTGTCAAATTTAAGACTACTAGATGTAATAGTAAAAGGACTTAATGAAGTATTTGTGCTAGTTTGTGATGGAAATCTTTTTACTGCTAATGTTAGTTTAGCATTACCTTGTATATTTTTAAAGTCAGGAATAAATCTTTTTAATGATAAGAAAAACTCACCATCTGTTTCTTCTGTTTTAATATCAAAATCAAATGATTTAGCAAAAGAAGTAATTGTTGTTTTACTACCGTCAGCATTAACTTGATCGGTCCCCGTTTCGTGTTCAAATATTGTTGTACCACCTAATCCTGTTATACCTCTAACTACTGGGAATGTACCATTTGTACTTGAAGCATATTTAGTTGCATATGGTTTAGGATATACAGAAGCGTCAAGCCATGTTGTTCTAGCTTCATTTCCTGTATACCAAATAGTTGCTTTACTAGTAGCTGTTTCTCCGTAGTTATAAACTACATATCTATCATTAAAGTTTTCTCCTGCACTAGGATAATACCAAACTACTTCTGTGTATAAATTATTTAAACCACAATTAATTTGTTGTCCCTTTGTAGATTCAATATCATCATAAACATAATCTTCTACAGAACACTCTAAAGATTTAACTGTACCATCAAATAAAAAGAAACCATTAGGACTCATCCAATATGCAATACCATCTATTTCTACAGCTGCGTTCTGACCTATCAATCCACAGTTAGTACCAACTTGTTCAAAGCCAAATGTAAAAGGAGCACCTACAAATTTCATTGTGTATAAAGCATTGTCTGTCCATATTAGAATAGTTTCTTTTGCTTTTAGTGCACCTATAATTTTTGTACCATCTTGTAATCTTTGTGAACCTGCTGTGTTAATTGCTGATGTATCATAAGTGTTTATATCTTCTGCATTAGAGAATCTTATAAACATATCGTCTTGAGTTGAATCTGTTCCAATTGTTGTTTCCGTTCCACAATGAATTAAGTGTCTTGTTGTTGGTGATATTAAAGTTAATCTTGTAGCTGTTGGATTATTTGTTGTAGGAAAATTAGATGTTGCAGTAGATGCTCTTGTTGTAAATCTAGCTGCATCCCCAGCATTCCAAGTAAATGTTTTACCATTCAATACAGTTGCAACTAATACTTCACCAAAGTTATCTAGTGACCATAGACCTGGTTCTAGTGTTACATTAGATGCAGAAGCAGCACTACCAAATCCTCCTGTGTTCCAAGACTCTAATCCCCAACCATAACCATACGATTGTTCTGCCGGACCTATAGGTTGTAAACATTTTATACTTAAGCTACCACCAGTAGATACAGTTCCAGTTGCATTACTAGTTTGTGTAATTGTAAATGTGCCTGTAGTAGGAACAGTTATAACTTGAAAGTATTTATCTTCAAAATCAGAGTTATTATAACCTGTACCAGATGGTAATGTAACTGAATCTAATTGTACAATATCTCCAATGGATAATCCGTGTGTAGCTTTTGTAACTGTACAAGTAGCTGAGTTATTTGTTGTTGCAATAGTTGCTGATGTTAAAGTTGTTCTAAGTGGTGTAATATCATAAACTTCACCTTCAAAGTATGCTATTAAAAATTTATCTGTTCCAATAATAATATATCTATTTCCTTCTAAGTCTGTGTATGCATGTTGCTTTCTTGCAACACCTACTAAAGTAGAAGTTAAGATAGAAGACCAACCACCAACTTTTTCTGGTAATCCATATCTCCATCTAACATTATCAGAATCAACCCAACGACCGACTGCTCCAATCGTTGTGTTTTGTTTGTCAACTCCAGGTAAAAATCTTACTTGTTTGAGAGCCATTGTTGCTCCTATGATATCTTGGTCGTTTTGTAGACCCAACCTCTAGTCGCGTTTGCATAGACTAAAGTAAAAGCAGCACTGTTAGCATTAATTGTTAAATTACTAGCAGCACCATTTATATTAGATGAGTTACGACCAATAGTTATGTTGTTTGATGCAGCAAAGTTACCACTGTCAACGATTGTTACTTCATCGCCAACAACAGGTGTTGCCGGTAGTGTCATTGTTGCTGCTGCGTTAATACCTGTTGCTGATGTGTTAACAAATAATTGATCTCCAGCAACTGCTGTATAATTACCAGTTGGTGTAAACCAACCTTGTGATATCATACCTTTATTTATATTTGTGCCATCAGAATAAACTATAGATGTAGATCCAGCTGCTAATACAACGCCTGTTCCAGAAACTGTTTTAACTGTTAATGTGTATAAATTAGCACCACTTCCTCTAGTTGTAGCGTCTTCTACAACATAAACTCTTTCAAAATTGTCAGGTACTATTAATTGTCTGTTACCTGTAAGTGTGCCTGTTAGTTTTAAATATAAATTTTTACCATTAGATGTAGCTCCTTGAGATATTGATAATGTAACATTTGATCCACCTACAGCTATTGATATATATCCTGATGATGCTTGTTCTAATTGTTGTAAATTTGCGTTGGTGATAGTACCCCAAGTACCAGCTTTTTCACCTGTTGTTATGAGTTCTAAGTTTAAATTACTACTATACGTTGATGCCATAATTCTCCTACGGGTTAAGCGGATCTATAGGTATCCATGTTCTATTTACATTTGGATCTACAGGGTCCCAAGATACCACGGAAATAGACCCTATTGCAAGGTTAATTCTTTTGCCTGTAATAGCCACTGGGTATTCTACACCAGCAGTAGCATTACCTATTGATACATTTAGTCTATTTCCAGTTACAGAAAAGACTATATTTTGTGCGCCTACTCCGGCAAAGGTCGTTGCTGCAAAAGGTGTTGCTCCAAATAACATTATATATTAATCCAATTCTGTTCTGAGTTAGGGTCTACTTGAGTCCAAATTCTAAAGTCTACCGGTGAATTATCTATATTTAATCTATTACCTGTTGTAGCTATATTAGCTTTTCCAACCACATTAAAGTTTCCTGTGCCAAATGCAGTTGTAGATATATTCATTCTATTACCTGATATAACCACTGTAGCGTTTGCCTTGATAGTAGAATTACCAATAGATATATTTAATCTATTTCCAGCTAAAGTTACGCTAGCTTTACCTATTACAGTTATATCACCTATAGATGTTTCTAGTCCTATTCCTGTTGGTAAGACAGTAGCTTTACCAAATGCTGTTACACCGTTCTTAGAAATATTTAATCTATTACCAGTTACTGGAACATCTCTTGGTGCTCTACCTTCTGCTGTTCCTGTAGCAACATTTAATCTACTACCAGTTAATACTTGTACTGCTTTAGCTATTACAGTTGGACTGCCTGTAGATATGTTTAATTGATTACCAGTTACAGATATGTCTAATGGAGCTGTTACGTCTACATTGCCTATTGAAACATTTAATCGAACACCTTGTATATTTACAAAGGCATTTGGACTAAAACCTTCAGCACTAAAAGGTGCCGCTGAAAAGGACGTAACACCAAAGAACATGGGTTACCTCGCGGTTGCTGGAACGTTATTACTTCCTACTAATGGTGCTTCTGCAAAAGCCATATATGTATAGCTTGCGTTACTCTCATTAAATATACTAACATTTTCTTGAACTTGAAATCCATTACTGAAAAAACTAAAATAGTCTCCACTTGTATCTCCAGCATGGTTGTCATTAGCATATAATCGTTCTCCAAATATATTAAAAGCACCTCTTTTATTATCAATTATCATCCAATCTCTACTTGATGCTTCACCTTTAATCATAACCCAAGCTGGTTTAAATCCTGTGTAAATAAATGGACCATTATTAGTATTTGCATTTCCAATATATTGTCTGCCAATTTGACTAAATCCTTGAACATCAGCAAAACAATAAGCTACAAAAGTTTCGCCATTTGAATTAGCAGCACTTCCACTTCCTATTGAAAAAACAGAATTTGTTGGAGCAGTAGAATTAAATGTAGTAGGTGAACCAGAAGAACCAGCAGTAGAATTTAAATACATTTCAGATCCCCATCCAATAGAATTAGCACCAACATACCAACTTCTAGTTCCATTATATTGTTTTGTAAGTATCATTTTAGGAGCTATTCCTAGACCATGACCAATAGTTCTATTAGCACCATTTCCTGTGTATGTAACTATACTAAAACCTGAAGCTGGACTTGCAGAAGTATATAAACTATCTGTTGAACCATCTGTATTAACTGAACCTTGTCCGTTTGCTTTCCAATTCCATGATACATAAGTTCCTGAACTTGCATTTACTAAACTTCCAGTACCTAATGTAAAACCATCACTATCAAAAGACTTTAAATTATTAGGTGAATAATCACCTTGTAAACTTGTCTCATTTGATGCTAAAGCTTTACTTACTCCTCTTACAGCATCAACCAAATTATGAGATGTAGTTGCACCTATTTGTTTAATCCAAGTTAATGAAGGTTGATGTCCTACGCCTGTAATAGCTAAATTTGAACCTGTGACTGTATAAGTTTTAGTATTAAAATAATCTGTAGGTTTATTAATTGTTGTATATGCCATTATTCGTTTAATCCTTTAGTTGAAATTGCTGAATATCCTGTTGGTGGTTGATAAGAAAATTTAGATGAACCTTCTGCTCCTGAATAACCATCACCACTATTTGTAGTTACTAGATTTGAACCTGAATATTGTCCATTACCAAAATTAAATCCTACTTGTGTTCCATTTCTTAATCTACAAGCAGCAGTATAATTTGCACCTGATGCTAAAGTAAATGCTGCATTAGTTCCACTTGCACCTGAAGTTGGTACACCTGAACCTTGAAAAGCACCATTAACACTAAAATATAATTTTGAATTATCTAAATCCATAGCTACTCCTATAATATCATTGTCAGCAATATTTGCACCATAAGCAGTATTTGTACCACCACTTGTTTTTTGACCACTAACATTGTAACCAAAATTTAAAGCATTATCATGAAAAGCATAACCACTTGCTTTATTAAGGTCTGACCAAGCCATATTCATTATACCAATTACTACATGTCCTGTTCCACTAAATACTTTAGCTTCAAAATAGTATTTACCTGATGATGGAGCAAAACTTCCAAATGCACTTCTACTAGCATTAGCTGCGTAGTAAACTGTATTACCACAATTATTTATAACTACACCTTCACCACCAGTTTGATAATATAAATGATTCATACTACAAAAATTATCACTAGGATTATCTTTTAAATTAGTTAATGTACCAGCAGCAACTTGAAAGTTATTAGAGTTACCTGATTGATCTGTTACTGAATTTCCATTTTTTAAAATAAAGAAACCATTTGTACCCCAAGCAGAACTAGGAGTTATTGTAGTTTTAATTTTCCATTCACCAGTTGTACTATCTGTTTCTCCAAAAATTGTTGGTAATTCTTGTTTACCACTTACAAAAGCAAAATAAGACATTAAACCATCAAAATAATTTTGTGAGCTTTCACTACCAATATAAAAAGGTTGATTACCTTGTTCATTAATTTCAAAATTTTCGTTTTGTGCACCATAATCAGCAGTTGAATATGAAGTAATTTCAGACCCATTAACATATACTCTTGCTCTGTTTGATGCTGTTCCTTGTGTTGAATCAACAGCTAATACGAAATGATACCAAGCCGCAGTATCTTTAAAAACTCTATTACTTACTAAATTCATTATATCGCTACCACTTGCAGCTCCTTTAAAAGTAAATGTATTATTAGCATTAAATCTAAATAAATGATTATTAGAACCATTTGTTCTTGTAGTCCAAACACATTGTTCAGTACCTAGTTTAGTTCTTTTAATCCAAAAAGAAAAAGTCCATTTTTGTCTGCTGTTTGTATTTGGTGGTGATGTACCTGTTTGTGTTAATTGTGTACTAGCCATTAATTAAATCCTCCTGCTCCTGTTGCACCAAATGAGCTTGTTAGTGTAAACACTCTGTCTACAGTTTGTGCTTCAGCATCCGTAGCTCTTAAAGTAAATGTATAAGTTGTTGGTGTTACACTTGAACCACCGAAGTCACTAGTAGTTATCACACCTGTTGCTGAATTTAAAGTACAATTTGCTTGCGCATTATTTGTTAATACGTTCGTTGTTTCAGAATAAGCTATTGTTGAATCTGAAGTTGCAGCAACTGTTGCGACTGTGCCTGAAAAATTACCAGCTATAGTTCCAAGAGAACCTGCCGCTGTTGTCCAAGATGGAGCTGTAGATGCTGTAATAATTGCATTTGTACTTCTACCCGCTAATCCAGAATCTAATTCTACTCTTACATAATATGAACCTAATGCTAATGTAGCATTAACTGCAAGTACAGTACCACTTGTTAAGCTAACTGTGTTTGCATTTGTAATTGATCCATCTGTTTTAATAAATTCTACTCTTGGTATTGAAGAAAAATTTGTACCTGTAATATTAAATGAAACTGCTGTCGCCGGTGCTATAGTTTGAGATACGTTAGCTACAGTTGGTTTAGTTTCTTCTACAGTTGCAAAAGATAATACACCAGATCCGTTAGTTGTTAAAGCTTGGCCACTTGTGCCATCAGCTGCAGGCATAGTTAAGAATACACCTGTATTTAATTTTGTAGAGTTATGATTAATAAAGTTACCCATGTTCGCGTGTGATGAACATTGATAGTATAAAACATTTGGTGTTGTACTATCGACAGCAATAGTTGTATGTGCTCCTGAGTTTCCTGGTGTTCCTGAAGTTGTAACTCCAGTTGTGTATGCAGTTGTTTTACCAACGTTATTATAAAATCTTAAAGGGTGTCCAGAGTTTGTTCCATCTGATTGATCAAATTTGTAGTAGTAAGGTTTGCCTGTATCATTACCTTTTAATTCTATAATTGGTGTTTGAACACCATCAATAAAATAACCATTAGAACTTCCAACATTGTGATATGGAGATGCTGAAGTTTTAGATGCAACAGTTACGGTAAATGTTTTTGGACTAGAAGAAGAAAAATACGTTCCCTCAAAACCACCGCCACCAGAATCTTTACTGATGATTAGGTTACCGTTTTGGTCCTGTATTGTATCTACTTTTAATATACTGCTCATAATTATTTTGCCGTAGCCGGTACGTTATTACTTCCTACTAATGGTGCTTCTGCGAAAGCCCAATAAATATATGTTGCACTAGCTGTATTTAGTGAACCAGTACTGCTTCTAATTTTAAATCCATTTGAAACAAAATCTGTTAAATAATCACCAGCATCATCACCACCTGTATTAGGGAAATAAGCTAGTTTATGTGGATTAGGTGAAATATCTCTTCTGTTGTCTAAGAGAACCCAATTATCATCAGCTGTTGCTTTTTTTATTACAACAAAAGCAGGTTTAAAACCTGTGTAAATAAACATACCATCAGCATTTCCGTTTCCTGTGTAGCCGGAAAATTTTGAAAACCCAATTTTAGGAGCAAACGCATAACAAATATATGTAGCACCACTTGCATTTACTTGACCATCTGTACCCAAAGTAATTAAACTTGTACTTGGTGCTGTACTTTGAAATTGAGCAGCTTGGTTAGCTCTAGCAGAATTACTAAAATTCATAACATAATTCCAACCACCCATACCTTCATTTCCTAGTAACCAATCAGAAGTAGTATTAGTTTTTTTAATTATAACTGCTTTAGGAGCTACTCCTAATCCATGTCCTATTGTGGCATTTGAACCTGTGCCTGTGTATTTAATGATACTTATTCCTGCCGTTGTGTTAACAGAATTATATGTTGTGTTAATTGTTCCGTCTGTGTTTGATGAACCTTGTGAATTTCCTGCTTTCCAGTTCCAAGATGTGTATTCTACACTATTAGAATTAGCTTCTCCATCAGAACCTAATGTAAATCCATCCGTACCAAAAGCTGTTACACCTGAATTTGTATCTTCTGCAGCATTAGTATTTGATTTAATTCTTTTAGTTACTCCTCTAACTACATCAAACCAACAATGGTCGTATGTAGTACCTTTAGTCCAAGTTAAATCTGGTTGAAATCCAACTCCAGTAATAACATTTGTTGAAGCATTACCTGTATATTGTTTGGTATTAAAGTGTAAAGAACTTTTGTCTATTGTTGTATAAGCCATTATAAGTTTAATCCTTTTGTTGATAGAGCTGTGTAACCTGCTGGTACATCATACTCAAATTTACCGATACCTGATGCGTTAGTTCCTTCTGAAGATATTGCTGTTGTTCCAAAGTAACCATTGCCGAAGTTACATTGAATTTGTGGTGTCAGTTGGTCACTATCCCCAACTGCAAAATGATAAACGCCTGTTGTTGTAGAAGATGGCGCAACTATTGTATGACCACCTGTACCACTAGACGGATTAGCTGAATTTTGCCAAGTTCCGTTAATAGAAAAATATAATTTGTTGTTATCTAAATCCATTGCAACACCTAAAATATCATTTGTGCTTAATGCACTTCCATAATTAGTTGATGCTTGATTAGTATAAATTTGACCATTAGAACCAACATAAGAATAATCGTATAAATTATGACCTAAATAAACTGCCTTAACACCTGCACTAATTCCTATAAATGTATTATTAGCTCCTGATGTTGCTTTAAATTCAGCATAATACTTGCCTGATGAATTTGCTAAAGTAGAAAAGGTATAAGGATAAGCAGTTGAGCCAGCAGTAAATGTATTGTTACCATTAGAATAAGTAATACCTGTAAGTGTGTTTCCTTTATGTAAAGGATTTAATGTAGCAAAAACATTACTAGGACAATCTTCAGTATTAGTTAGTGTACCACCACCTAATGTAAAGTTATTAGAATTAGCTGACTGATCTGTAATTGTGTTTCCATCTTTTAAAATTGTAAAACCATTATTACCTGGTGTAAAACTAGGAGAAGTTTTTATTTTCCATTGACCAGTTGTACTATCTGTTTCTCCAAATACTGTTGGAGCTAATTGTGTACCATCACAAAAATGAAAATGGCTCATAACTCCTTGAAAATAACTAGAAGTATTAGATGAACCTATATCAACACCATAACCACCACTATTAAGAGTAAAAGATTGATTTATAGGTGGGTAAGTATTTGCCCCACTATCTAAAACAGTTTTTTGAACTCCGTTTAAATAAAATTTTACTCTATCACTTGCAGTTGATTGAGTGCTATCAACAGCCATTACCATATGATACCACGCAGAAAAATCTCTTATATTATTTTCCCAAATAAGTTCAGTATTGTTTGAACTGCTATTTCTATTTTGAAATCTAATTCTTCCTGATGTGTCTGAAAAATGAATATAAGTATAATTATTAGTGCTATTATCATCAGAATAAATTAACTTCATTTCAGCAGCAACTTGCGCTATTTTAAACCAACAAGAAACAGTAAATATTTTATTGTTAGTTGGTGAGCCTTGTGTTCTTGTTAAATATGTATTAGCCATTAGTTAAATTGTCCTCCGCCTGTTGCACCAAAAGTAGATATTAAACTATAAGTTCTATCTGCTGTCTGACCTTGTGCATCTGTTATTCTTATCGTAAAATTGTATGTCGTTGGTGTTGTACTACTACCGCCAAAGTCAGTTGTAGATATTACACCACTATTAGATAAAGCACAATTAGCTTTTGTAGTACCACCTGTTAAAACTAATGGTGATGATACTTCACTAAATACTACTGTATCTCCTGAAGCTGATAAACTAAATACTGTTCCTGAAAAATTTCCTGCAACTGATCCAAGTGAACCAGCAGCTGTATTAAATGTAGGTGCATCAGATGTAGTTAAGATTGCACTTGATGATCTACCAGCATTTCCATCAGGGTTTTCAACTCTAATAAAAAATTGTGCGTCTGTTGTAATAGTTACGTTTGCAACTAATGTTGTCGCGTTGGTATATGAAACTGTACTAGGAACTATAATAGCTCCAGTTGTAGATACTATTTCTACACTGGCTCCAGTAACAAAGTTAGTTCCTGTTATTGTAATATTTGTAGCGTCATTAGTTATTGTGCTTGGTGATACGCCTGTCACCGTAGGTTTAGTTTCACCTATAGTTACAGATCCTCCAAGAGAAACTGCAGATCCATTAATTGTAATAGCTGAGTTTGCTAAAGCAGCGTTTGCAATACCGCCACCTGTACTTGCTGTAAGTGTTCCACCAACAGTTAAGTTTGCACTAGCTGGTACCGTTACAGTATCGCCAGCATCTCCTAGCTGAACTCCTGTTCCGGATCGTGGGCTTATTTTATTTACTTTTACTTCACTCATAATTATCTTGCCGTAGCTGGTATATTATTTGATGATACTAATGGTTCTTCTGCAAATGCTATATAGAAGTATGTAGAATTATCATTATTTACAGATGTATTATTTTGACTTGGCTTAAATCCATTTGAAAGTATATCTATTCTACTTCCAGCAGACTCTCCACCAGTAAGGTCAGCATTAATTTCAGGATTAGAACCATTAAAACCAGTTCTTTTTGAATCGAATAAATACCAATGTTCAACACTACCTGTTGCTTTTTTAATTAAAACAAAACCTGGTTTAAATCCTGTGTAAACAAATGGACCACTAGCATTTCCATTTCCTAAGTAGGTTCCCATAGATGAAAATCCTTTTTTTGGTGTAAAACAATAAGCTATACATGGTTGTCCAGAAGTATTTAAGTGTTGTCCACCTTGAAATTTAACAGTAGTTGCAGTAGGGTCAAAAGAAACATTTGATGAAGTTCCCATTACATCATTTGTATTTAATTGAAGATATTTACCCTCAGTTAATGCACCTGTTTTACCAACCACTTGCCAATTACTGGTATTTCCTACGCATTTACCAATTAAAATTTGTGGAGCAACACCTAATCCATGACCAATAGTTGCATTATTTGTTCCATTACCAGTATATTTAATAATACTTATTCCTGCTGTTGTATTAGCTGAAGTGTATGTTGTTGTTATAGTTCCATCAGAGTTAGATGAACCTTGACCATTTGCTCTCCAATTCCAAGAAACATAAGTTCCACTTGATTGATTAGCAGATGTATCTGTTCCAAGAGTAAAGCCATCACTATCAAAAGATTTTAAAACTTGAGCTGCTGTTTCTTCTGCATTTGTTGCATTTGGATAAATTCTTTTTGTAGCTCCTCTAACAGCATCAAACGCATTATGATCTCTTGTTGTGTTTCTTTGTTTTATCCAAACCCAATCAGGTTGAAAACCTATACCTGTTATTGCGTTTTCTGAACCTGTACCTGTCCAAAGTTTAGTATTAAAATAATCTGATGGTTGAAAAGTTATATAAGCCATTATCCAAACTCCTTTAAGTTTTTAGTGTTAAGTGTGTAATATCCTGATGGTACTGCATATTCCATAGCACCATGTCCGTTAGCATCTGCATTAGCTGAAGTTACTGCTGTTGTGCCAAAAAATCCTGAACCAAAATTAAAGTGCATTATTTGGTTATGGTCTGCTCTTGCACATGGAAGAACAAAATCTTCTATCCAAGCAGCAGATAAAGTAGCAGTTCCATCTAAAGTTCCATTTTTATAAAACTTTAAAGTATAATTATCTAAATCTAAAGCTACTCCAGCAATATCTCCACTAGCTAAAGTTGTTACATTTGAAGTAACTTGCGTTTGCGTTCCATCAGTATTTGTTTGTACAAAACCAGTTGAACCATTCCAAGCTGAAGTAAAGTTTGTAGCATTTCCATCACCACCTGGATAGAAACCTGAAGAATTACCACTAATAAGTATTTTATCTGCTCTTACTACGCCTGGACTTCTTGTATTCCCAGCATTACCCATTTTTACTTCCCAATACCATTTTCCTTTTTTTGCTCCCATACTACAAAGTATTGTATAATCACTTGTATTTGATGTGCTTGTTAAATTACCATTTGAAAGAGTTGCATTACTTGCTAGTGATGGTTGCATTACTTTACTAATAATAGGAAAGTTATTTGACGGAGTATCTACATTTTGAGTTAGTGTTCCACCACCAACTGTAAATGTGTTTGAGTTACCTGAACTGTCTGTACCCATAGCACCACTATTTTCCATTTTTAAAAAGAATCCATTAGTTCCATAAGTTACTGATGGTGCAGTTTTTGGTTTCCAAATTCCTGATGTAGAATCTGTTTCACCGAATGTTGAAGCTGCATAAGCATGTCCCTCTGTGTAATGAACGTGAGACATATAACCATCAAAATATGCATTACCACTTTCTTGACCTATTCTTTGTGGTTGTCCACTTGCTAACATATATAGAGTTGCATCTTGTGCTGGATAAACAGCATTAGAAAAAGTTTGTTGTGTTCCATTTACATACATTTTAATTCTATCAGCTGATGAAGCTTGTGTTGTATCGTAAGCAACAACTATATGATACCAAGCACTTGTGTCTCTAAATAATCTATTAGTTGTTGCATAATAATTAGTACCACTTGTGTTGGAAGTTATATTAATATAATTTGTATCAAGAAATCTAAATCTTACAAAGTTTGAACTATTAGTTCTAGTAACATAAAAAGCTTGTTCTGTATCAACATTAGATCTTTTTATCCAAGCAGAAAAAGTTAATTTTTTATTACCATTTGTGTCTGGTGTTCCTACTGTATGTTCTAAGTATCCTGTTGCCATAATATTATCCTAGTTAAACTGTCCTGAATTATTAATTCCTACTGTTATTGTTATACTGAAAGCTCTGTCTGCCGTTTGGCCTTGAGCATCAGTTGCTCGAATAGTGAAACTAAATGTAGTCTCTGAAGTTGCACCACTCTCTGTCCCTGATATCACACCTGTTGAGGTATTTAAAGAAACACCACCAGGAAAAGTTCCTGATGTTTTTGCAAAAGATGTAGCATTTGTTGCAGCTACTGTATATGAAACTGAAGATCCTGCAGCGTTTGATCCTAAAGATCCTGCAGCGGTTGTCCAACCTGGAGCGTCTGAAACTGTTAATATTGCAGTTCCTGATCTTACTGCATTACCATCATTGTTCTCAACTCTTATAAAATAAGTACCATCAACTGGTAAAGTAAAATTAGCTACAATCGTTGTTGCATTTGTAAAAGAAACTGTATCTGCTCTTGTAATTGAGCCTGACGTATTAATTGCTTCAACTGTTGGAACAGCTATGAAATTAGTACCTGTTATAGTTACAGCCGTTTGTGTGTTTTCAATTACACTTGGACTTATGTTGGTTATTGTTGGTTTTGTTTCACCAACTGTAACAGATCCACCTAAAGATACAGCTGATCCATTTATTGTAATAGAAGAGTTTGCAAGTTTTGCATTGACTACTGAACCATTTGGTAAAGTTATAGTACCACTTGAAGCATCAAAAGTTGCACCTGCTGGAACCGTAATCGTATCACCATTCTCACCAATTTGTAATGATGTTCCTGATTGAGGTATTATTTTATCTACTTCTATCTGACTCATTATATAATTAC
>JAAHTG010001377.1_pt1 | contig 16727 bp, 16 predicted proteins | sample 6116081 | NCBI WGS metagenome assembly JAAHTG01 (sample SAMN13939989, study PRJNA603662) | sponge metagenome | isolation source: marine sponge | host: Mycale hentscheli | place: New Zealand | collected 2005 | reverse complement strand
TTATCCTCTTTTTTACCATCCATCCAATATCTCAAACAAGAGTTACGAATAAAAAGATTTTGTAGGCTTTTGAAACCGTTAAAATCAAAATCATCTAATAAAATATGTGTACAAATTGTGGATGTTCTACTACTTCTAAAAACATAATAATTAAAGAAGATAAATATGCTCATAATCATGACTCAAAAATAATCAATATTCATCAGTCAATCTTGGCAAAAAATAATCATTTAGCTAGTCATAATCGAGATTTATTAAAAGCTAAAAAGACTTATGCTTTTAATGTCTTATCTTCTCCTGGTTCAGGTAAAACTGCTTTTATTGAAAAAACCTTGACTGATTTAAAAAAGATCTATAAAAGTGCTGTAATTGTGGGAGATTTAGCCACGGATAATGATGCTAAAAGATTACAAAAAAGTGATGCACAAGTTGTTCAAATTATGACGGGTGATGTTTGTCATTTGGAAGCAGAGATGATCAATAAAGCTCTCCAAAAAATTAATCTGGATCAATGTCGATTATTGATTATTGAAAATGTTGGTAATTTAGTTTGTCCCGCTGCTTATGATTTAGGTGAACACAAAAGAATTGCGATGTTATCGGTAACAGAAGGAGAAGACAAGCCGTTAAAGTATCCTACAGTTTTTAAGACTGCTGATGTTGTTATTATCAATAAAATGGATATTGCCGAAGCAGTGGAATTCAATCAAGAATTAGCCCTAACTAATATTAAAGCGATCGCACCTCAATGTAAAATTTTGATGGTTTCTGCTCGTACTGGTGAGGGAATGGAAAATTGGTATGAGTATATCGTCAGTCAATTACATCAACAAGTATTAATCGATAAATAAAATAGATGACAAATTTACTTGCATTCAAAAACCAACAATTATAATTTTTTACTAATTAATTTTAATGTCCAAAAATAGATATGAAATTAAGATAAAAGGAATCGTTCAAGGTATTGGTTTTAGACCATTTATTTATAAAATTGCCCAACAATTAAATCTTAAAGGTTGGATTAAAAATTCAGCCCAAGGAGTTACCATTCAAGTAGAATGTCATCCTAAAATATTAAAGTCTTTTACTAACAAAATTAAGCAAGAAAAACCGACACCAGCACAGCTTGATAGTTTAGAAATTCAACAGTTAGATTATAGAGGCTACCAAAAGTTTGAGATAAAAAAATCAGAGGATAATAATCAGAATAAAACTGCCATTATTCCTACGGATTTAGCGACTTGTAATGAATGTTTAAAAGAACTTTTTAATCAGAACAATAGACGTTATCGCTATCCTTTTATTAACTGTACTAATTGCGGTCCTCGTTATTCTATTATTAAAGCATTACCTTACGATCGCATCATGACAACTATGAACGAATTTACGATGTGTTCACAATGTCAGCAAGAATATGATAAGGAATGAGGATTTAATAAAATAGTCAAGTTTGTCTTTTAACACTTTGAAAACAGATTTTTTAGAAGCATAAGTTATCCAAGTTATTTTATCCTCATTCCTAACCCTACAAATCGTCGTTTTCATGCCCAACCAAATGCCTGTCAAAAATGTGGTTCTCACCTAGAATTATGGGATAAAAAGGGTAATTGTTTAGCAAAATTCGATCGAGCAATACAAAAAACAGTAGCCTTAATTAGAGAAGGAAATATTTTGGCTATTAAAGGTTTAGGTGGTTTTCATTTAATAGTTGATGCGTCTCATTCCTCTGCTGTTAAAAAATTACGTTGTCGCAAAAATCGTCCTCATAAACCCTTCGCTCTGCCTACTATTCCAGTCAATATGCTCAAGAGTTAAGTAATGAAAATAGTCGATCGCTTCCCATTATTACAGTACAACATCATATAGCCAATATTTTCAGTACTATTGCCGAACATAATATGACATATCCCTTATTAGGTATTGCATGGGATGGCACAGGTTACGGATTAGATAACACTATCTGGGGAGGAGAGTTTTTTTATATAACTAAAGATAAAATTCAGCGAATTGCCAGCTTTTTACCTTTCTATTTATTAGGTGCAAATAAAGCCATTATTGAACCCAAAAGAATTGCTTTATCTTTATTAATTCAAACTTTTAATAACCTAAAAAGTATTCCTGATAAATTAAATTTAAATTCCTTTGTTACTACCCAAGAATTAAAGATATTAATGAAGATGTATCAACAAAAAATCAATAGTCCTTTAACTTCTAGTGTCGGACGTTTATTTGATGGAATTTCCGCTCTTTTAGAAATTGTTGAACGAGTTACTTATGAAGGAGAAGGGGCGATGAAATTAGAATTTGTCATTAATGATTTGTCAACAACACAAACTTACCCTTGGTATTGGCAATATAAAGATGATTGCTGTTCTTATATCGATTGGAAACCCATGATTAAAAAGATTATTGAGGACTATGGTAATCATAAATCACTAGCTTTAATTTCTGCTAAATTCCATCAAACTTTAGTCAAGATAGCTGTCACAGTTGCTACAAGTCTACCGATTAAAAATATTGTTTTAGCTGGAGGTTGTTGGCAAAATAAATATTTACTAGAAAATACTATTACTACTCTCAAAAAAACTAATTTGCAACCTTACTGGTCACAAAAAATACCTATTAATGATGGTGGTTTAGCTTTAGGACAAATCGCTTTTGCAAGTCAATATCCAAATATCAAAAAAATTCAGTTTGATTAACAAATACGAGGTAGTTGTTCTCCACTTAACATATCCACAATTCTACTTCCTCCAATACTGCTTTTCATTATTACTAAGCCTTGGGAAGATTTTTTGACAGAACCAATTACACTAGCATCTTGATGATAAGTTTTTAAAATTGATAAAGTTTTAGCAATATCTTTTTGGGGGATAAAAGTGACAAATCTTCCTTCATTAGCAATATAAAGAGGATCAAAACCTAAAATTTCACAAGCCCCTTTTACTTGTTCGGGAATCGTAATTAACTTTTGTTCGATCGTCATTTCTAGATTAGCGGATAAAGCAATTTCATTCAAGGCACTAGCTAAACCACCCCTTGTCAAATCTCTTAAGCAATGAATTTCCACTCCTGCGTTCAACAAATCTAAGACAGGTTGGGCAAGAGAAGCACAATCACTTTCAATGGTGGTTTCAAACTCTAAACCTTCTCTTTGAGCCATGATAGCGATACCATGTCTACCTATATCACCACTAATAATAATCGCATCCTTATCTTCGATCGCATAAGAGTTTATTTCTAAATTATGATGAATAACTCCTACGCCACTTGTGTTGATAAAAATACCGTCTCCTTTACCTTTTTCCACAACTTTAGTGTCACCAGTAACAATCTTTACCTGACTAACCTCTGAAGCTTCTTTTATTGATTTAATGATTTCCCATAAAGTCGCTATTTCTAAACCTTCTTCTAAGATAAAACTAAGACTTAAATATAATGGTGTCGCCCCAGACATCGCTAAGTCATTGACTGTACCATAAACTGCCATTGAGCCAATGTTTCCTCCTGGGAAAAAGAGGGGATTTACCACATAAGAATCTGCGGTAAAAGCTATTTTGTTATGGTTTAAATTTAAAATAGTAGAATCATGTTCTATTTGATTGACAGGGGAGAAAGTAGGTAAAAACATCCTGTCAATTAATTGACGCATCAATTTACCACCGCCACCATGAGCAAGTAAAATGCGAGGATATTTATCTAGAGGTAAAGGACAATTGAAATTAAAGTTTTGGTTTGATTTCATATCTACTGATGAAGCACTTAATAGAATCTTACACGAAAGCTTTTTTTCCTTTTATTGATTAGATTAAAGACTGCAAAAATCATATCCATATAACTGATTCTCTCTCATTGTTGTTTAGTTTTTAATTGAATGAATATACTTTACAAAACTTGATCGATATTAGGCTTAATCGAGTACAACGATGATGAATTTTTAACCTTTGAGGTGTTTTATGAAGCGTGAGAATGCTACGAAATTTTTCTTATGGGTAACTCCAATTAACTATAATTTGATTTAGTTAATAATTTACTTTTTAAAGTTGTGATTTCAAATATGGATATTAATACTAAGACTGTTCAAATTCCCAATCAAGATTTATTAATTGCGGCTTATTTAGCTGAACCACAAACAACAGAAGTATTACCCGCTATTATTGTGGTACAAGAAATTTTTGGAGTAAATGAACATATTCAAGATGTTACCCGTCGTTTTGCTCAATAAGGATATATTGCGATCGCACCTGCTATTTATCAACGACAAGCACCAAATTTTACCGTAGGATATACCCCTGAAGATATCAAAATAGGTCGAGTTTATAAAAATCAAACAAAAGCACCTGAACTACTCAGCGACATCCAAGCTACCATTAATTATCTCTATCAATTGCCTCAAGTAAAAAAAACGGGAGTTGGTGCTATTGGTTTTTGTTTTGGTGGTCATGTAACTTATTTAACTGCAACTTTAGCCGATATTAAAACCACAGCATCTTTTTATGGGGCAGGAATTGCCAATTGGTATCCCGGAGAAGAAGGATTAGCGACGATCGATTTTACCAAAGATATTAAAGGTAAAATAAATTGTTTCTTTGGGTTAGAAGATGCCAGTATTCCTGATGAACAAGTCAAAGAAATTGAAACTCAACTCAAGAAATATGATATTGATCACCAAGTTTTTCGTTATGCCAATGCGGGACATGGCTTTTTTTGCGATCGTCGTGGGAGTTATAATCAAGTATCAGCAGAAGATTCATGGCGAAAGGTTTTAGACTTATTTAAGACAACTTTGTGACAATAAGTTGATATCCTCTTGATTTTCAGATGACAGTCAACTGGAGTTGAGAGTCTTTCAGAAAAATCATTGACTAAGAAGAACATTACTGTTGACTATACCAAATCGATTCTATGCGATCGATCATTTGTTTTCCTTCTTCTGCTAAATCTTTTGGTGATGTTGAATTTAATAAAGCTGTAGCATGACCAAGTTTTCTACCCACACGAGATTCTGTCTTACTATACCAATGTACATATACTCCTAAATTTTCGATCGCTTTTCTTTTTGATAAATAATCCTGAGAAGAAGATTCATAACCCAAAAGATTAACCATTACTGCACCATTAGATTTGAAATCAACGCCACCTAATTTTTTACCCGTAATTGCTTGTAACTGCATCGCAAATTGAGAAGTGTCACAAGCATCAAGAGTATAATGACCAGAATTATGAGTGCGAGGGGCAATTTCATTAATTAAAACTTTTCCTTCTTTAGTCAAAAATAACTCAACGCCTAACACTCCAATATAATCTAAGGCTTCCACTAGTTGAGTTGCGATCGCATTTATCTCAGTAACTTGTATTTCATTTAACTGTGTAGGAGCAATTACCCAACGACAAACTTGATTGTGTTGATAAGTTTCCACCGTCGGGTAAATTTTAATCTCTCCATTAATACTACGAGCAACAACTACTGCTAACTCTTTTGCAAAAGGAACAAATTCTTCAATGAGTAAAGGTATATCTTGAAACTTAACTAAAATATCCTTTAATTCAATTGCTGATTTAACAATCACTGTACCCTGTCCATCATATCCGTGACGACGGGCTTTGAGAACCAAAGGAAAAGAAAATTCATTAAAATCATCATCGTGATTATAGGCAGAAAACTGAGGTACAGGTAAACCTTGTTGCTGAAAAAAACAACGTTGCTCATATTTATCAAGTAGAGGAGATAAACTAGACAAACGAGGATAAAAACAAACTCCTTCATCTACTAATTTTTGCAATTGGGGTAAATCGACAAATTCATTCTCAAAAGTTATCACGTCACAATTTTGAGCTAATTGGGCAGTAGCCGAAACCGAAGCCACTTCTCCATAAATAACCCCTGTTGCCAAACTTACTGCGGAGTCTTTTTCACTAGGAGTTTGCACCCACAAATCTATATTTTCCGCTGGTGCGACTTGTGCCATCATCCATGCTAATTGACCACCGCCAATAACTCCTACTCTCTTTCTCATTTTTACTACAATGTCCAATTCTTACCTTTGAGATTTTATCAAATTATGGTTCGATCGCATTTCATTGGTAGAAAAGAGAAATAATAACTAATGCATTCCAAATCATGAAAATAGTTCTTTTTATTCTTGTGAATGTGTACCTGTTCATAAATTTATTTGTTGTAAACTAGCAGTAAATACATGTTTGTCTTTGTCATTATTCACTTCTAGATAAGGTAAAGCTGATGCAAATTTTTTACGTTACATTAAATACTGCACAAGAAGCCCATCAAATAAGTCATCAATTACTTGAACAAAAATTAGCTCTTTGTACTAATTGGTTTCCTATAACTTGTGCCTATCGATGGGAAGGAGAAATTCAAGAAGAAGCAGAAGTGGTACTAATAATAAAAACCCAGCAAAATTATAGACAAGAGATTGAACAGGTAATAAATGAACAAATTGACTATACCAATTGTGTTGCAGAAATCTCAGTTGAATCGGTAAATGAAAGTTTTCTCAAATGGCTAAATGCAGAAGTGCCGATGAAAACTTTAAATTAAGCAATTTTATAAATAAAATGGTGGGCAATGCTAAAAAACTCTAGAATCTTTATTCACAAGTAATTGCATCTCCCACCCTACAAACAAATTAACTTTCTTGAAGTTAATCTTTAATTCTCAATTCTTAAACTATGCTCCTACGCTTTCTTTTGCCGCATACATAACTTCTAAAGTAATTTCATTAAAACCTCTTTCGCGAGCAAATTTCTCAGTATTACGTTTTACTTTACCTCTGACAAAACCAGGTATTTTTTGTAATTCAGCACCTGCTTCTTTGTCCCAATTTAAATCAGAACCAGCAGAAACTCCTTTGGTAATGACTTCTTTGGTATCGTGTCCACCAAATATTTCTAGTAAATGGTCTTCCATACCCAGAGTAAAGGAATTATAAACTAAATCTGCTAGTTGGTTCGTTCCTTCATAACCTAAAAATGGTTTGTAGCCAATAGGGAAGTTTTGAATGTGAATAGGAGCAGAAATGACACCACAAGGTATATCTAATCGTTTACCAACATGACGTTCCATTTGTGTACCAAAAATAGCCGCTGGTTCCAATTTTGCGATCGCATCAGCAATTTCAGCATGATCTTCACTAATTAAAACATCGTCACAATATTCGGACACTTCTTTTCTAAACCAATCTCCATCGTACTTACAGAAAGTACCTGCGAGAACTACATGAATTCCCATCTCACGAGCTAAAATTTTGGTCATCGCCGCCGCATGAGTATTGTCTCCAAAAACAACCGCTTTCTTACCTGTTAAATTTTGGCAGTCAATCGAACGAGAAAACCATGCTGCTTGAGACACATGGAGAGTCTGATTTTTGATAAAATCTTCATAATCAACATCTGCACCCTGAGCATTAATCACTTCTTGAATTTTACGAACACAACGGGCAGTTTCTACCACTCCCATGGGAGTGATATCAACACAAGGTACTCCCCACTCTTCTTCTAAATATTGTGCGCTCATCATACCTAATTCACGATAAGGTACGAGGTTAAACCATGCTTGAGGTAATTTTTTCAAATCGTGTACTGAGGCCGCATCAGGTAACACCATATTAACTTCAATGCCTAAGTCAGCCATTAAACGTTTTAACTCGGTGCAGTCATGATTGTTATGGAATCCTAGAGTGGAAATACCGATGATATTTACCGAAGGTTTCGCTGTCTTTTCTTGAAGAACTTCACCATTTTTCTTGGCTTTTCTGAGGTAAAATTGTACTATCTGTTGTAATGTTCTGTCAGCGGCTTGTAATTCGTTGACACGGTAATGGTTAACATCAGCGAGTAAAACATCACCTTGAGCGTTTAGTTGCGCCCGGCTAACAAAATTTTCTAAATCTTCTTGGAGAATGCTGGATGTACAAGTAGGAGTTAAAACAATTAAATCAGGGTGTTCTTCACCATCTTTACGAACAATATTATCAATTACTTTCTCTTGTGAACCTCTGGCTAATACTTTGCGATCGACTACACTAGTTGTAACAGGGGTAAATTCTTTTTCTCTTTCTAACATCGATCGCATAACATTAAAATAATCGTCTCCTAAAGGTGCATGCATAATTGCATGAACATTCTTAAAAGAACTTGCTACTCTTAGGGTGCCAATATGGGCTGGTCCTGCATACATCCAGTAAGCTAATTTCATATAAACTTTTCTCCTAATATTCTCTTCGATATATATAGCTTTTTCTAGTTTCCTATTTTCTTCTTTTGTTGCTTGACTTTAGTTACATTTATTCACTTTACAAAAATTCATGTTTTTAATATTAATAAACATTTAATTCCCTTTTATTAGAATCGCTTATTTATAAGAAGTAGGGTAATCAATAATTAATAATTGTAATAAATTATTTAAATTAGATTCATTTTGAAAATTGGAATTTTTTGATTAGTAATTTAGTTAAAATAATAGATTTTCAATAGACTTTAGACTTTTTTTCTATTTAGCAAAAAACTGCGGTGATTATTCTGTTTATTTCACTCACAGAAAATGTTCGCATATGAACATTTTGAAGGCTCATATTAAGAGCTTATTGAGGCTTTAAAGGTATCTTAAATTAATTTTATTTTGGAGCAATCATTTTTGTTGTAGTATCTCAAAAGCTAGTTAAGGAATGGAATAAGGTTAAATTAGACAGGATTAGAGAGCAGAAAATGTTCATGCGTGAACATTTTGAAAATTAGAAATAAAGCTATCAAAACAACTCATCAAAAGAAAAAAAATTCATGGGCAGACATTTTCAACAAGGTTTAAGTAAAAAAATGAGTTTATACTCTAATTGAAAACTATTGTTATGGAAACGAACATGGCTTACTCTCTTTTCCCTCTATAATTGAGTAACTTTTTTGCTGAATGTTTCTCTATCTTGATGGCTTTTCGATTGTGCAATCTTTTGGTGGGAAGGGAGTAGCTGATTAATTGTCACTTATTATTTATTACTTTAGTTAGCAGAAGTTTTGAACCCATCTCACCTTTAGATGTTATTTGAAAAATATCAGATATTGTGTTTTCGTCCTCTTAGAGCTTGGAGCCTAAAGCTTAGAGCTTAAAACTGATAGTTTTACTGAATCAAATTAATTCACACCAGAAGTGTTTTAAACCATATTTCTTTGATAAGGTTGCAAAAATGTAATGTAACGATCGACAACCTTCTAATCTGTGGCAAAATCTTAAAGTGACCTTTTATGAAAATTATTTAGATTAGAGAGAAAATTATAAATAGACATGAGTAAACCTGAAACTATCTTACCTCCTCAATACAATCCACAAACCACAGAAGCTAAGTGGCAAGAGTTTTGGTACACCAAGGACATATTTGAAGCCAATCCTCACAAAGAAGGTGAACCTTATGCTATTGTGATTCCCCCTCCTAATGTAACTGGTAAACTACATATGGGTCATGCTTTTGAACAAGCTTTAATTGATACTTTAATTCGTTACCATCGTATGAAAGGTAAGAATACTCTGTGTTTACCAGGAACAGACCATGCTAGTATTGCCGTACAAACCATCATTGAAAAACAACTCAAAGCCGAAGGAAAAACTCGTTACAACTTAGGTAGAGAGAAGTTTTTAGAAAGGGCATGGCAATGGCGAAAGGAATCTGGGGGAGATATTGTCAATCAATTAAAAAGATTAGGTTTGTCTGCTGATTGGAGTAGAGAAAGGTTTACTCTTGATGAAAAATTATCTGTTGCTGTCAAAACTGCTTTTATTAAATTATATGAAGAAGGCTTGATTTATCGTGGTAATTACATGGTGAATTGGTGTCCCGAATCTCAATCAGCGGTATCAGATTTAGAGGTAGAAAATCAAGAAGTTGATGGTTATCTATGGCATTTTCGTTATCATTTAAGTGAAGGAGATGGCTATGTGGAAGTTGCAACGACTCGCCCTGAGACAATGTTAGGAGATACGGCAGTCGCAGTTAATCCCAATGATGAACGTTATCAAGATTTAATTGGTAAGACTGTGATGTTGCCTCTTATTTCCAGAGAAATTCCGATTATTGCCGATGAATTTGTTGATCCTAGTTTTGGGACTGGATGTGTAAAAGTCACTCCTGCTCATGATCCTAACGATTTTGCCATGGGGAAACGTCACCATTTACCTCAGATTAATATCTTAAATAAAGATGGTTCTATCAATGAGAATGGAGGTGATTTTGTGGGGCAAGATAGATTTGTTGCTCGTAAAAATATTGTGACTACTTTGGAAGAAGAAGGTTTATTAACAAAAGTAGAAAAATATAGCCATAGTGTACCTTATAGCGATCGAGGAAAAGTACCTGTTGAACCTTTACTCTCGACTCAATGGTTTGTGAAAATCAAGCCTTTATCCCAAGCTGCCTTAACTCAATTAGACGAACAGAATTCTCCCCATTATGTACCCGAAAGATGGCGTAAAGTATATCGTGACTGGTTGATAAAATTAGAAGATTGGTGTGTTTCTCGACAGTTGTGGTGGGGGCATCAAATTCCTGCTTGGTATGTAGTTAGTGAAACTAATGGAGAAGTTACCGATGATACTCCCTTTATGGTTGCTCTTGATGAAAAAGAAGCAAAAGAAAAAGCGATCGCAAAATATGGTGAAGATGTTATCCTCGTTCAAGATGGAGATGTTTTAGATACTTGGTTTTCTTCTGGTTTATGGCCATTTTCCACCATGGGTTGGCCACAGGAAACCGATGATTTAGCCACTTATTATCCTAATTCCACAATGGTGACAGGTTTTGATATTATCTTCTTTTGGGTAGCCAGAATGACGATGATGTCTCAACATTTCACAGGTAAAATGCCTTTTAAGGATGTTTATATTCATGGCTTGGTTAGGGATGAGAATGGCAAAAAAATGTCCAAATCTTCTAACAATGGTATCGATCCTTTATTATTATGTGATAAGTATGGTACTGATGCGGTGAGATATACTTTGATTCGTGATGTGGCAGGGGCAGGACAAGATATTAGTTTACAAATTAATCGAGCATTATACGAGGTCATTTTAAATCCTGATTTAGAAGCGAATCCTACTCACGAATTTTTAAGTAAATGTGGCTTAAAAAATAAAAAACAATTAACAGAGAAACTCACCACACCTTTATCCGATTCTGTTGAGGCTTCCCGTAATTTTGCTAATAAGTTATGGAATGCCGCTCGATTTGTCTTAATGAATTTAGACGAAAAAACACCTGCACAGTTAGGCTATCCTAATTTACAAGGATTAGAATTAAGCGATCGCTGGATTCTATCTCGATTTTATCAAGTAGTAGAGCAAACAGATAACTATTTAGCTAATTATGGTTTGGGAGAAGCAGCTAAAGGAATTTATGAATTTATTTGGGGAGATTTTTGTGATTCTTATATTGAATTAGTTAAAACTCGTTTACGTCAAGATGAATCTTCTAATTCACGACTGTCAGCACAACAAACTCTAGGTTATGTTTTAGAAGGTATCTTAAAATTGTTACATCCTTTTATGCCCCATATCACCGAAGAAATTTGGCATACTTTGACTCAAAATCAAGGGGATAGTCTTGCTTTACAAAGCTTCCCTGAAGTAGATGAATTAATCGAATTTAATCCTCAAGAAACAGTAGTAGCAGAAGATAAACCTCAATTAATTAGTATCGATCGCACAGAAGCAGGTACGATTGTTAAACTAGGTCATCAAGTTGGGGATTTAGTCGATACATTACCTGAATTTATTCGTGATGTCATCAAAAAATATCAACAACCTTTAATTCTGATCACAATTATTTTCTTAGGTTTCTTTGTTCTAGAAGTAATCACATCTTTATTCAGTGCTATCCATCAATTTCCTTTACTATCACCTGTGTTACGATTAGTTGGTTTGATTTATTCTCTTTGGTATGGTTATCAAAATCTCGTTTTTGCTCATAAAAGAAAGCAAACATGGGCAAAAGTAATTAAAATTAAAGATAAATTATTTGCTTCTTCATCTAATCAGACAGATACTTTAATCCAAGTAGATTTACAATCTTCACAACCCACAGTGACTGTAACTCCTGTTATTAGTTTAGTTGACGAAAGTTTAGAAACAAGTTTCAATCTTTTATTTGAAACCATTCGGGCAATTCGTAATTTGCGAGCAGAAGCAGAAATTAAACCTGGTATTAAAGTAAATGCGATTTTATTATCAGAAAATGAGGAGCAAAGAAAGCTTATTGAGCAAACTCAAGTTTATATTCAAGAATTAGCTAAGGTTGAAAATCTCACCATTACTAATAGTTTAAACGAACAAGTCACTCAAGCGATCGCATCTGTAGTGGGAGAGATAGAAATCTTAATACCTTTAGGAGGTATCATTGAGCTGGATCAACTCAAAGCAAAATTAGAGAAAAAATTAACGAAAATTCAGTCAGAGATAAAATCTTTAGAAGGACGTTTAAATAATTCTAATTTTGTGAACAAAGCACCAGCATCAGTTATTGATGATACTCGTAATTCTTTAAATGAGAGTAAAATACAAGAACAGATATTACAAACTCGTCTTCAATTACTCCAATAAGCGATATATGAATCACTAAAATACCAGCGATATATTTGTTTGTCTTTTAAAGGCTTTAAATGCGATCGAATTTGGTATATTAGAAGACTTCTAATCTTAAAATATAAAGACAATTACTCAAAACTAGTTGTCTTTATATCTAATTAAATAATTGAGTATAAAAGAGATTAATAGTATAGTTATTCATCCATAATTTAACAATACTTGAAAGATCGAAATCTAGTCGTAGCAATTATTGTTCTTTGAAATTTTGATTTGAGCTATATTTTCTTTTCTTATTCAACTTTTCAAACTTTATCTAATAAAAAATGTTGTATTTAGCCCAAGTTATCAAAAATACCAAATCAGATGAATTACAGCTACATCTTATGGCTGTAGAAGAGTCTAAATTACAATGGACTTTTTGTCATGAAAATTATTTATCAGTTAAACAACAAAATAAATTTACTGAAGGTATTTTTTTATTGGTAGAATTAGATGAAAATAATAAACTTATTCACTACCAAAATGCTAAAGATTGGATTCTCAATTTAATTAAATTATATCTAGTGGAAGGAGAAAGCAATATTAATATAAATATTCCAGAAGAACAAGCTAGATTATAAAAATGGCGACAAGAATTAACTGCTCAAAGTCAAGAACTAACTAGAATGCGTCTAGAAATTGAAACCAGAAGAGAAGAATTAGAAGAACAAGAACAAAATTTATCTTGGGAAAGAGAACAACTTAAATCCAATAAAGATAAACAATAATTAAAGCTTGCCTCTCAACTATCTATTGACTTATGCACAATTATCTGAATTATTCCTAAAGTAGAATTAAGAATAATTGCATCATAAATAAAATTTAAGTTAACCTGAGGAGGTAATAATAATCAAACTATTTAATTTATATGCAGTCAGCATCTCCGTTAACAAACCCATCTACTAATACACCTAAATTACAAGATATAGAAGATTTAACTATTTCCTTAGTCATTAAAAACTTTAATCCCACATTATTAAGTTATGAGTTTTTAACCATGAGTGGAATTGTGCCCAATACTTGGGAATTAGCCAAACAACCCATCATAAATCCACGTGGTTCTCAAGTTATCTTTAAAAATAGTGTGGAAATTATTGCTCAAGGAAATGCTTTAAATTTTAGAGAACCCTTAAACGGTAAAGATCTAGATAAATTAGAGTTTACCAAAGTTGCTCAGAAATATGTAGAGAAAATGAGCAATGCGGAATACCAAGGCTTAAGTATTTCTCCTAAAATCATTGTTCCTTTTACAGAAGAAGAAGGAGGCAAAGAATTTATTCATAGTACATTTTTTAATGAAGGTTCATGGCGTAATTTTGGCGATAATTCTGTACAAGCATCTTTGAGTTTATCTTATGAATTAGAAGAATGTCGTTTGGGAGTCAATATTAATCCAGCTAAATTACAACAACCAAATAACCCTTCTATTTCCGCTGTTTTATTTGCTGGTAATTTCAATTATGGGCTAATTAATGACACACCAGAAGCTAGAGCAAATGATTTAATTAAACAACTAAGTAGCTGGCAAAAAAATCTAGAGATTTTCCGTGATTTAGTTTATCAAAAGTTTTTACAAAAAGCACCTAAACAACAAGAAAGTTTTTTTGATAGCTAATTTTGATATTAGTCCTCCAATTTTGGGGGATTAAATTAATGTCAATTATATATTTCGATGAAATATCTAATTGACATGATATAAATAAAACTCTTCAATTGTTAATTGTCAATTATTTTGGCGGGTATACCTACAACAGTTTTTCCATCAGGAATATCTTTTAGTACAACGGCATTAGCACCTATATTAACTCGATTACCAATTTCTATATTACCGAATATCTTGGCTCCAGCACCGACATTAACCTTATTGTGCAATTTAGGTGCTTCTAAAGGTCTATCAAGATGACGATTGCCGATTGTAACACCTTGGCGAATAATACAATCATCACCAATGATAGCATTACCGTGAATCACGATACCACTTTGATGTTCAACTACAACTCTACGACCTAGTTGGACTGTATAAGGTAATTCTATCCCATAAGTATTTCTTACTTTACGAAATAACATCCGATATAAAATTGAAAAAGGTGCACGTAATATTTTGGGTTCTATCTTCATACGCCACACGCCGAATCTTTGAATTACCACAGCCCTAAATCCTGGTTTTGTCCAATCTTTACCGTGGGCAATCCAATCTTCTTTTATTTGAGCAAAAAAACCGATATTTTCTAATTTTTTGATCGTCATTGCTGACATAATCTATTGTTAAATTTATATTTAAAACTATAAAAAGGGATGAAAAAAGACAGTATTAAAGAAAAAATCTCGAAACAAAAATGGAGGATCATTATTCTCTTTTCCTTGTATAAATTCCCGTATTTTAAATAGAGAAAAACTTAACATCCAAACAGTATCAGTTAAAGCAGAATAAAACCAACCATAATTTTTGAAAAAATATCTGCGTCTAGAGTCAAACCAATATTTAGGTCTTCTTGAGGGTTTTTGATCACGAGAATTAATTCCTGAACTTTGACCTACAAAATGAACGACCCTACTCTCTGGAACATAACAACAACTCCAGCCCGCTTTTTTTGCCTGTAAACAAAAATCCATTTCTTCACAGTACATAAAATACATTTCATCCAATAAACCAACATCGGTGAAAACTTTGGGACGAATAATCATACTAGCACCAGAAACCCAGTCCGTTTCAAAATTTGAATCACGGATAGGAGGAGCAACAATCCATTTATTTAATATTCTAGATGCTATTCCTAAACGCAAAGCCGAATCTAGTTCACTAAATATAGTACGAAAACGAAATGCAGAATTTTGAGGTGTTTTATCCAAATCTTCTAATCTACTTCCAGCTATTCCTGTTTGTGGATTTTGTTCCATGTATTCCACTAAAGTAGTTAAGGCATTTTCTCTTATAACAGTATCAGGATTTAGTAACAGAAAATAATCAATATTACCATTGGATTCTAAGACTGATTTTATTCCCAAATTATTACCATAGGCAAAGCCTCCATTTTTTCCCGAGGCAATTAAATAAATCCACTCTTGCCAATTATTTTCCTTAATAGCATTATTTATTTCAGATACTGAATTATCTTCGGATTTATTATCAACAACTATGACTTTTAATAAGGGTAATTTACTTTTTTCTGACACTAAAGATTTTAAGCAGTCCATCGTCAATTTAGGAGTACGATAATTAACAATAATGATATAAATACTCTTATTCGAATGCCCAATATTCATAGTTTTATTTAAAATTTTATCAATAGTGAATCTTACCAGTTCTGAATTTTGAACTCAGAACCAATAAAAAGCCAGTAAATTGAACGAAGAACTAATATTTATTTATTCATTATTTTATCAATGTAAACCTAACCAGCTTAATAAACCTTTTCCACTAAAATATTCGATCGCTAAAGCAATTAGAAAACCTAACATTGCCGCTCTACCATTTAATTTTTCTGCATAGTCATTAAAGCCAAATTTTGGTTCTTCAACATTCGGTGTTTGACTAGGTTGAGCCTGACTCATGATTATATACTCCTTAATTTTCTATAATAATTAATTTATGTTAACTTTTGTAAATATACTAGCATAGACGAAAACTAAAAATTAAACTCGCTTTGGGTAGAAAACCGAATTTTTTTGTCGTCCAATCTCTAAATAATTTATCAGTGATATTTATCTATTTTTATAGCAAAAAAACTGAATTTAATTCACATACAATCACTTATTATACGCCTGATGTGAATTAGCTTTTTTCAGAGGTGATTAGCTGTAAGCTATAAGAAAAACAAAAATGTGAACTGACGGTAACAAAGACAAAATTAACCATGACAAAATAAGTTTTGTCATGATTCTCAATTTGAAATATGTCCCTTTTCCAAGGTATTTGCTTGAACAGTAGTTGGCGGTAACTCAGAAGCAAGTTAAAAAACGTTTTTGAGCTATGGTAATTGTAGACCAATTCACAAGCTTAAAGCATAAAGCTTATAGCTACTAACCCAGATAAATCAAATTAATTCACATTAGGGCGTGTCATCAATTAAGCCAAATGACCATCGCTGCTAAATGAATACCACCA
>JAAHTG010001061.1_pt2 | contig 16736 bp, 14 predicted proteins | sample 6116081 | NCBI WGS metagenome assembly JAAHTG01 (sample SAMN13939989, study PRJNA603662) | sponge metagenome | isolation source: marine sponge | host: Mycale hentscheli | place: New Zealand | collected 2005 | reverse complement strand
CCAAGTATATATACTTAGTTTGATTTCCTCTAATTTTATCTGCGGAATGTGGGTTTAATAACTTATGATAACTAATACGTCTGATGTGAATTAAAAACGACCTTTATTCTATAAGGATTTGAGGGATTGCTAAAAAGTGTTAATCTCGAATAATTAACCAAATGACAGGGGTTTCAAGAATTAATACACATTAGACGTATATAGTATAAATATCATCAAAACGAGCTTCAGGTGGTCGAGATAATAGTTTTTTGATTAGTTTTTCTAACTTACTCATAATCTTAAACAAAAAAGGTGGGCATTGCCCACCCTACAATCTACAATCTCAATTCTCAATTAATCATCAATACCTTCAATACGATCTTCTACTTCTTGATATAGTTCTTGTAAACGTTCGATATTTTCATCAGAAGTTTCCCAATAACCACGTCCATTAACTTCTAACAAAGTACCAACCATGCGACGGAAAGAATTAGGATTCATATCCATCAAACGCTTACACATATCAGCATCTTCAATAAAAGTACTGTTAGTATCCTCATAAACCCAATTGTCAACCGCATCGGCTGTGGCACTCCAACCCATAGTATTGACAAGACGTTTAGATAACTCTCTCACACCTTCATAACCATTGGCTAACATGCCCTCATACCATTTAGGATTAAGTAACTTGGTACGAGCATCTAAACGCACAGTTTCTGATAAAGTACGTACTTGAGCATTAGCAGTAGTCGTATCAGCGATATATGCAGAAGGCTTTCTACCATCGTCACGTAAACTAGCGACAACTTTGGTAGGATCAGAATCAAAATAGTGAGACACATCGGTTAAACTAATTTCCGATGAATCTAAATTTTGGAAAGTGGCATCAGCAGTTTTTAAAGACTTTTCAAAAATAGCTCGACTTTCATCCATCACCCCCGGATTATCAGAATTAAAGGCAAAAGACTTACGATTTAAATACATATCCTGTAATTCTTTTTCTTCTTCCCAACTGCTATTCTCTACCGCTAAGTTAACGTTAGAAGAATATGAACCAGATGCGTTGGAGAAAACACGAGTTGCTGCTTGACGAAGATTAATACCCATTTCTTGAGCTTGTTCGATCGCATGTTTTCTGACATAATTCATCTCGATAGGCTCATTAGCTTCTGCTGCTTTTTTCACCGCTTGATCAAGTAAATTCATTTGATTGATAAATAAATCACGGAAAACTCCAGAACAGTTGACAACTACGTCAATACGAGGTCGACCTAACTCTTCGATAGGAATTAACTCTAATTTATTCACCCTTCCTAAAGCATCAGGTACAGGTTTAACACCCACCATCCACATAATTTGAGCGAGAGATTCACCATAAGTTTTGATGTTATCTGTTCCCCATAATACACAAGCGATCGTCTCAGGATATTTTCCACCGTTATCTATCTTTTGACGCTCTAAGAGTCTATCAACAACGATTTTGGCTGACTTTACTGCCGCTGTGGTGGGTATTTTTTGGGGGTCTAAGGCATGGATATTTTTACCAGTGGGTAATACATTCGGGTTACGAATTGGATCGCCACCAGGGCCAGGTAAAACATATTCTCCCTCTAAAGCTTTTAATAAACCTTCTAATTCTAAATCGGCACAAACTTGTTCTAAACAGAAAGCAAGATATTCAAACAGAGGTTTAAGAGCTTTTTCATCAACATCGGTGTAACCTAATTCGTGTAATTTAGCTACCCAAGTTTCTTTTTTACCAAGACCAAAAATATTGATTTTATCAACTAAAGAAACTCTACCTTCTTCGTTGGTTTGCTCTTCGACAAAGGCTCGAATTGATTCTCTAGTCGCTTCGGTGATGCTTTGTAATAGATTAACGTCAGCTAAAATTCCTTTATCTGCATTGCGATAAACCTCTCCCATCTTACGTCCAATACTGTTAGCAATGATGGTAGTTAAAGCTAAAAGTTCGTCTTCTTCTCTGTCTAAACTGGCAATATTAACTAAAGTTGCGATCGCTTCTTCGGCGGTAGGAGGCTTACCAATCACGTGTAAACCGCAAGGTAATAAACGAGATTCAATCTCCATTAACTTACGATAAACTGCACCGACAATATGATCTCTTTGTTCCTCAGACATCTTGCTAGAGTCAACAAATTCAGCTTCTTGTCCTTCAGGAGTAGCAATCTCAGGAATATCTCTATCCAAGTTACAAATACGAGCTTTATCAATAATAGTATTCACAATTTGAATTGCTCTACCTGTTTCTTTTAAACCTTGATAAGAGCCAATTAAATCACTTAATTCTTCTAATCCTTTATATAAACCAGCATTTTCCGCAGGAGGTGTTAAATAAGAAATAGTGTTAGCATAACTACGACGTTTAGCAATGGTAGCTTCACTGGGGTTATTAGCTGCATAGTAATAAATGTTAGGGATATTACCAATTAGACTGTCAGGATAACAATCACCAGACATACCCATTTGCTTACCAGGCATAAATTCTAACGAACCATGAGTCCCAAAGTGCAACACAGCATCTACACCCCAGATTTTTTCGAGGTAAGTATAGTAAGCCGCAAAACCATGGTGAGGAGAAGCCGAGTGAGAAAATAATAGTCTCATGGGATCACCTTCGTAACCGAAAGTGGGTTGTACACCGATGAAGACGTTACCAAACTCTTTACCGTAGATTAAGAGGTTTTGTCCATCACTGTTGAGATTCCCTGGTGGTGGCCCCCAATTTTCTTCGAGTTTTTGGGAATAAGGTGTCAAACGCTCATATTCTTCAACACTCATGCGGTAAGCAATGTTCAATTCAGGAGAAGCATATTTTGCTTGAGCATCGTTGATGACTTCTTCCATCAATTGTTCAGCGGTTTCGGGGATATTTTGTACGTCGTACCCTTGGGTTTTCATGCCTTTTAAGACTTCATAAATTGACCCAAAGACGTTTAAATATGCGGCTGTACCGACGTTTCCTTTGTCAGGAGGGAAGCTAAAGACGGTGATTGCGAGTTTTTTGTCAATTTTTGCTTTTTTACGTAAACCAGCCCATTTCAATGCTCTTCCTGCGATCGCTTCTACTCGATCTTGGAGGGTAACAGATTTACCTGAGTTACCATCACGTCCTGATAATATGATAGGCTCGATCGCACCATCTAATTCAGGAATTGCAATTTGTAAGGCTACTTGAATTGGGTGTAAACCAAGATCACTTTCTTCCCATTCTTCAGTGGTTTGGAATACCAAAGGTAAGGCAACCATGTAAGGACGATTCAGACGTTTCAACGAATCTACTGCTTTGGGATGATCTTGACGAGCAGGGCCACCAACTAAGGCAAATCCAGTTAAAGATACTACCGCATCAACTATAGGTAAAGGAGAAATCCCCCCGCCGTTGGCACCCCCCTTACTAAGGGGGGGTAGGGGGGATTCCCAGAAATATTCATCAACTGGTTTGGAGAAGTCTAAACCACCAGCAAAGACGGGAATAACTCTTGCACCGAGATATTCTAATTCTTGAAGCATTGCTACATAGTGGGCATCATCTCCTGTAACCAGGTGAGTACGTTGTAAAACAATTCCAATACAAGGAGCGAGGGAATTTTTTAAGGTATCGCCAATATCATCACGGTTGTTGTACCAGTTGAGATATTCTTTAATATCTTCAAACATTTGGGGAGCGAGAGGATGCCAAATACCCATGTCTGGATAGACGACGGGTTCGTCGTAGGAATCTTTGGCGTTAAGTAAAGAGTTTTCCCCTGTGAAGACATATTTGTCTGCTAACATCAAGAAGAAATTTGTGAGGTTATCGGATGAACCACCTAACCAATATTGAAAACTCAACATGAAGTTACGAGCGTCTTGGGCTTTTTCTACAGGTAAATATTTTAAAACTGTAGGTAGTGTGCGTAATAATTTGAGCATGGCATCTTCAAAACCTGCCCCAGATTTTTTACGACGTTTTTTCATAAAATCGCCGATGACACTTTTGCTTTGTCCTAGCTGTGCCATGCTGAAAGTACCCATTTTGTTGAGACGCATGACTGCGGGCATGGAGGGGAAGACAACGGCAGCATCTAGGTTATCTCGGTGGGGAGTTACTGCTTCGACAACTTTTTCGGCTAATTCTTCAATAAAAATTAAAGATGCGATGAAGATGTTAGCTTCGGATACGTCTTGTTTAAATTGTTCGTAGTTTTCGGGATTTCTTAATTCTTCGATTAAATAACCACTGATTTCGATCGCTAAATTAGGATTACGAGCGTTAATAGATTTTATCGCACCACCGATCGCACTTTGGTATTGCGGTTCTAATACAACATAAACTACCTTCATTAAGGCACGTCCTTGTAAGTCGTCGGGTACAATGTGCCTGACGGCAGATTTAACGTTTGTAAACATTAATATTGAAGCTCCTATTAACTGAAATTTTACTAAGTATAGATACGAGATAATGGCAGAGCCAAAATAGACTCTTCTATTGTTTTTAGCAGAAAATAGGTGGTTTTGCTTACGGTTTTGTAATGTTTGCGGGTTATTTTGGTAAATCTTTACATTTGTTCATCTTTTGAAGTTAAGAGTGCGATAGATGATAACGAGCGTTTATATCATTGATCAGGTTTTTGCTCGATCGAATTTTATCTTATATTTGGTAGATTGGGTTGAAGTGATGAAACCCAACATTGAATGCAAATAAGCGATCGTATTTGTATTTATTTTAACTAACGCAAACAACAATTGTTGGTGTTGGATTTCGTTTTTAAGCAAAAATTTTTACAGGTTAACCCAACCTACAGATAAACTGTTTGCCGATAGAGCAAGGTCATTTTCTCTAAAAACTATCCACATAATAGTTAGTAGCTACAAAAATAACAAATCAACATCTTGGACATCTTTATTTATAATTTTGGTAATTGGTGATACTGAACAATAAGAAAGTAATAAAAACAAATCGATCAATTTTATTTCTTTTATTGAAATACTAGGAGGAAAAATCTGGGTTGATAGTCAATTAGATAAAGGAACAACTTTTTCGTTTAATATTAAGGCTAAAACATCTTTTTTATCTAATTCATCTAATTTAAGTTTAATTTATAAAATTTCACAATTTAAAAATAAAAAAGTTTTATTCTTCGCTTCAGAAAGTATTTTTTATGACTTGATTATTCAACAATTGGTGGATTGGGAAATGAAGATAATTACATTAAATTCTCCAGAAAAATGGTTGAAAGAATCAAATGATAGTGAAGACTATGATCTCATTTTTATTGCCGATCAGATTTATGAAAGGATCAATGATAAAGCTAAAAAAGGATTTATACAATGGTGTGATATACAAAAAATAAGTATAATTTTATTAGTGATTAATCAAGAAAATATTTCTTTATTGAATCATATTTTTCCGATACAATTAGTTCCTCCTATTAAGAGAAATAATTTGCTTACAGTTGTCAGAAAAGGTTTAAATATTACAGATAATTACCAACAAAAAAATAAACGTAAACAAGTAAAAAATGACACCAATCTTGCACGTCTATTTCCTGCAAATATTTTAGTAGCCGAAGATAATCAAGTTAACCAAAAATTGGTTAAATTAGTCTTTAAAAAGATGGGTTATTCTATTGATATTGCTACTAATGGTTTAGAAGTAATCGAAAAAATTAAATTCAAGAAAAAAAGTATGATTTAATTTTTATGGATATTTCTATGCCTCAAATGGATGGATTTGAAACCACACATTTGATTCTGCAACGATATTCTAAGAAAAAATGCCCGATTATTGCGATGACGGCTAATGTCATGAAAGATCATAAAGACAAATGTTTTGAAGTGGGCATGAATGATTTTATTGCTAAACCAATTAAAGTAACAGAAATAGAAAGAGTGATTCGGAAATGGACTTGAATCAATTTTGAATGATTATCCATAATATTCGGGTTCGTTACCCGGTTTCCATTTAATGTTACAACCAAGACTTGGTTTTTGTTCTGAAGTGATAGACTGATCTGATAATAAGGCATCGATCGCATTACGTAAATCATGACCTGTAACAGGGATATCTAAACTAGGACGACTATCATCTAACTGTCCACGATAAACTAATTTAAAATCTCGATCGAATAAATAAAAATCAGGAGTACAAGCGGCTTGATATGCTTTAGCAACTTTTTGATTTTGGTCATAACAGACAGGAAAATTGAAATTATATTCAATTGCCATCGCTTTTAATTTTTCAGGAGAATCTTGGGGATAATTTTCCACATCATTACTACTAATCGCCACAATACCCAGATTTTTGGGAATATAATCCTGACCTAATTTTGCTAACTCAGGTTTAACATGAATAACAAAAGGACAATGTTGACAAATAAACATTACGAGTAAACCTTGGCAATCATCAAAATTTTCCAGAGAAATGGTTCCCCCTGACACTGTATCTGGCAAACTGAATTCTGGTGCTTGAGTGCCTAAAGATAACATAATTGAAGGTGTACGAGCCATAATTATTTTTTCCTCATTATTTACAAACTAATCATCTCGATTATGGAGATTAATATCTAAAGACTGATATTTATTGTCTATTGTTAAAGCAGTTATTTAATCTGTTTTTAACTTTAGATAGTCATACAGCAATTATAATAAAGTCCAGTAGATTTTTATTTTTATTAAATATTTTTTGATTAATAAATAATCTAGAACTATTAATCGATCGAATTCTCACAATTAAATTTATTATCCAAATCAATTAAAAATAATGAATAATTTATCTTCTCTTGAGCAAAACGAAGAAATTATATTAAGAGCAGAAAATGTTGATGTCTATTATGGTTCTCATAAAGCAGTAGCTGGTGTTAATTTAGAAATTCCTAAAAATAATGCGATCGCTTTGATTGGACCTTCTGGCTGTGGTAAAAGTACTATTTTGCGTTGTTTTAATCGTATGAACGATTTGGTAGCCAGTGCCAGAATTGAAGGAAAAATAATATTTAAAGGAAAAGATATCTACTCTAAAAATATTGATCCTGTAAATATCAGAAGCATGATTGGAATGGTTTTTCAAAAACCCAATCCTTTCCCAAAATCAATCTATGAAAATATCGCTTGGGGTGCAAGAATCAACGGCTATAAAGGCAATATGAACGATTTGGTAGAAGAATCCTTGCAAAAAGCCGCTTTGTGGGATGAAGTTAAAGATAAATTGCGTAAAAGCGGTTTAGCCTTATCAGGAGGACAACAACAACGTTTATGTATTGCCAGAACGATTGCATTAAAACCTGAAGTTATTTTAATGGATGAACCTTGTTCTGCACTAGACCCTATTTCCACTCTCAAAGTAGAAGAGTCTATTCATGAATTAAAAAGAAATTTTACCATTATTATTGTTACCCATAATATGCAACAAGCATCAAGAGTCTCTGACTATACTGCTTTTTTTAATGCCAAAAGTATCGAGGGAGGAAGTGGTAAACTCGGTTATTTGGTTGAATACAATCAAACTGAAAATATTTTTCAAAATCCTGTTGAACATTCCACACAAGAATATATTAGCGGACGATTTGGCTAGAGAAATAATTAATAATTAACAGTTTATCATTCATAAATTTCACTTTTTTACCCAAATGCTAATTAGATAATAATTTTGCTCTTAACTGCTTAATTTTATCCCGATACTCTGCGGCTTCTTCAAACTCCAAATTCTTAGCTGATTCCTGCATTTTTTCTTGAAATTGTTTAATTAAAGCAGGAATTTTATCTAAACTAATATCTTCAATTTGATTGGTAATTTGTGCTAATTCTTGTTTATTTAATTTCAGAGAAATATCTAAAAATTCTAAAATTTTATTAGTAGATTTTTTTTCAATAGACTGAGGAATAATATTATTTTTTTGATTATATTCTAATTGAATTTGCCGACGACGATTCGTCTCTGCGATCGCTTTTTCCATACTATTAGTAAAATTATCCGCATATAAAATTGCTTGTCCATCAACATGACGTGCCGCTCTACCTATAGTTTGTATCAGCGATCGCTCTGAACGTAAAAAACCTTCTTTATCAGCATCAAGAATCACTACCAAAGAAACCTCAGGTAAATCCAATCCTTCTCTAAGTAAATTAACTCCTACTAAAACATCGAACTCACCCGCTCTTAAACTTTGTAAAATTTCAATTCTTTCTATTGATTGAATCTCCGAATGCAAATACTGGACATTGATATCTCTTTCTTGTAAATATGTAGTTAAATCCTCCGACATTTTCTTCGTTAAAGTAGTAATTAAAACCCTTTGTTTTTTCTTAATTCTTGCTTTTATTTCTGCCAATAAATCATCCACTTGTCCTTGAGTTGGACGTACATCGATTTGAGGATCTAGAATCCCCGTAGGACGTATAATTTGCTCATAAACTTGTTCATCTGATTTTTCTATTTCCCAATTACTAGGAGTAGCAGAAACAAAAATACATTGAGATACTTTTTGCCAAAATTCTTCCGCTTTTAAAGGACGATTATCCGATGCACTAGGTAAACGAAAACCATAGTCAATTAATACTTTTTTCCTCGCTTGATCTCCATTGTACATTCCTCTAATTTGAGGTACCGTGACATGAGATTCATCAACCACTAATAACCAATCCTCAGGAAAGTAATCCACTAAACAATCGGGAGGTTGTCCCTTGCTTCTCCCTGTTAAATGCCGAGAATAATTCTCTACCCCATTACAATAGCCTACCTCCGTCAGCATTTCTAAATCATAGCGAGTTTTTTGTTTTAATCTTTGAGCTTCAACTAATTGTCCTTCTTTTTCTAAATTTTTTAGTCTTTCTTCCAATTCATCTTTAATATTGACGATCGCACTTTCAAGTTGTTCTTTTGGTGTTACAAAGTGTTTAGCAGGGTAAATGTTAATAGAACCTAATTCCCCTATTAATTCACCTGTAACAGGATCTAAAAGAGATATTGCCTCAATTTCGTCTCCAAAAAATTCGACTCTTACAACTCGATCTTCGTAGGCTGGAACGATTTCTAAGACATCTCCTCTGAGGCGAAAATTTCCACGAGATAATTGAACATCATTGCGAGTATATTGCACATTAACCAAGTCACGAATTAGCTGACGAGGGTCATATTCTCGTTCTGTTTCTAACCGAATAGATGCTTTCAAATATTCAACAGGCATCCCTAGACCATAGATACAACTTATAGAAGCAACGACAATCACATCTTTTCTTTCAAATAAAGAGCGAGTAGCCGAGTGCCGTAACATATCAATTTCATCATTAATCGATGAACTTTTTTCGATATAAGTATCGGTTACAGGCATATAAGCCTCAGGTTGATAATAGTCGTAGTAACTGACAAAGTATTCAACCGCATTCTCAGGAAAAAACTGTCTTAATTCATTACAAAGTTGTGCGGCAAGAGTTTTATTATGGGCTAATACCAAAGTCGGTTTTTGCCATTGGGCTATGGTACAAGCAATGGTGTAGGTTTTTCCTGTACCTGTCGCACCCAGAAGAGTTTGATAACTATTACCTTTATTTAAAGATTTGACTAAAGATGCGATCGCATCAGGCTGATCTCCTTGTGGTGAAAAAGGTGCGTGTAAATTAAACATGATTTAAGAGTTAAAAGTTAAAAGTTTATAGCTGATACCCTTAATATGAAGAGTATTTCCTTTGGATATGATTAGCTATAAGCTAGCTATAAGTGATAAGGCAGTTACTGTTTAATAATCTACCAATAAAGTTGAGAAATTTAATTAACGCGGATTATTGATACGGTATTCTATTTTGACGCAAACCTGTAACTTTAGACTAATCAACAAACTTAGAGCTTAAAGCCTAAAGCTTATAGCTTTCAACAGTTCAATATTAATCAAATTAATTAACATCAGAGGTAGCTGATAGCTAATTTTAAAAACCTAACATCTGAGTTCAAGAGTCCGTTAACGACTTTTTCAGCAAACCCCAGTCATGATTTGCCTCCACTAACAGGGGGAATTAATGCCACCTCATCACCATTACTAAGCATAAAATCAGAAGAAACAAAATCTAAATTAACAGCTAATTTTGTTACTGACTGCCAAGAAACTAATTGAGGATATTGTATAATCATGATCTTAAAAATATCTTCTACCTTACTATTTTGAGGTAAATCGAGATTTATTTCTTCTTGTCCATAAACTTCCTGATAAATCGCAAATAGTTTAACGGTAATGGTAATGTGATTAACTGTCATATTCAATTCATCTATTCAAATAATATAATTTCACGGCATCTTTGCGAGAAGAATTACCGAAAACATGGGGAAAAAAGCCCCTATTGTCAGGCAAAGGTAATTATAAATTATTAACGGTAAATTGTTTAATCGGTTACTCATAGTCAAGAATTACCTGTAACCATTTAGGAGGACGAGGAATCGGATTATTAAGTCTATCCAACATTAATAAAGCAACCAGATGAACTGTTAAGGCATAAATAATATTATTAACAAAGACAACAACCAGAGCTAAAATTTGAATCATAGTAGTAGTGGGTTGAGCCAGAATACCTAATTTTAAAAACATCCAATCGGCTAAATTTGTCACCTGAGAAATAACATATACCCATAAATCTTCTCCTAAAAGGATCGAAAATAGCCAAAAACGAAAGAAAAAGCCAAAACAACCAATAATACTAGCAATCAAAATCGATATATACCAATTACTATCTCTACGCCACAATGCCCCTAATTGAATTCCCATTAAACCATAGGGAATAATATACACAATACTACGGGGAGGCCCCATCAAAATAGCTAGTAATAAACCGCAAACAATAGTGGTTACTACCGAAGCTCTTTTTCCCCTTCTTAAATAAACTAAAGCAATGGGTAAAGGAAAAAGCATTTTTAAAAATGGGCCTAAACGAAAATAATAATCGATTAACCAAATTAAACTGGCAGTACTAGCTAAAAAAGCACTTTCTATTAAAGCAATAGTTTCAGGTTTAAATTTATATGATTTTAATTTGACTGATTTAGGATTCGACGGAAATTGATCTTGATTAGTAGAGACATCTTGCTCATCTTCATCTATCCAATTCGATTCATCTGGGGGAGTATCTTGATTCAGGTTAGTCAAAATTAATCACTCGGCAAGTTAATATTTCACTAGCAATTATTATACTTAATTAACTTGCCTTCGGTGGCATAATTGTAAATATACCTATTTTTTAACTGTTACACTGGTGCCGATAGAGACTAGTTCAAATAATTTTTCCACATCTTTATTCTTCATCCGAACACAACCATGAGATACTGCCTGTCCAATTAAATGTTCTCCAGGGGTACCATGAAAACTAACAAAGTTTTTACCATCAGTCCAAAAACCAATCCAACGTTGTCCTAAAGGATTTTTTGGCCCTGGAGGAACTATTTTTCCATTCCATGGATGTTCCCAAGCAGGATTTTTAATCTTTTGAATAACATTAAATTGTCCTTGAGGTGTTTCCCATCCTCTTTTACCAACAGCAACAGGAAAAGTGGCAATTAGTTGTTGTCCGTTATATACTTCTACTCTTCTTTTATTTAGATGTAAAATCAATGCTGATGCTAGGGTACTTTCTGCATTGTGTAAATAGGCCGCCTCATAATTTTTTAAAGATGGTAAATTAGGCGATTTCACTTTCCAAATTTCCTGCTCTAAATCTAAGACTTTCCAACTATGACTCACAGGAATATTAACACAAAAAATAGATAAGACGATCGCAGCTAAAAGACTATTTTTTAAAAAGAAAAAAGACCGTAAATTAAATTGCATAGCTGATGATTATGGATAATTTTACAATACAGTAAGATAAGCTTTAATACCAGAAAGTAAAAGTACCAAAGCTGATCTTTTATTTAACTATAACAGTTTGAAATCATTTGTGAAGAAATTATTAAATAATTCACTAGCTCTGATAGTCATTATACCACCGCTTTTACCAGCGACTCTACCTAGAGAATATCCATCCCATTGTTGTTGACCACTACCGTTATAAGTATCATGACCTCTGAGTTGACTGATCAAAATTTCATCATTGTTGTTTTCAGTTAATTCTGAACTATGAGCAGGATTTATGCTAACAGCACTTAAGCATAATCCCAAACTAATTGCTACTAAAGAAGATAGGTTTTTAATATTCATATTATTCGTCATTTTTTCGCTAAATGTTTATATTAATAATTATATAATATTCACGTTTATTTTGGTTCCTAATAAGTTGAAACTATGGTATAGTTTTTATTTTTATAATCTGTATTGACAGTAATTATTTATTTCAAAAATTATTATTTAACTTTATTTTGTTAATAGTAAAGTTTGTTTAATTTTATTGTATTTATAATAAAATACGTAAATAAATATGCGTAAATATAAGTTGTTTAAAAAATAATTATTCCATAGATATTCTCAATACTATGAGGTATAGACATCTTAAATAATTTGGGTGAGGCTTTTTCTGAAAGACATAGAAGGGTCAAATAGTCATCTGTTTTGTCGCAAAATTGAGAACACAATGAACTTGTGAAATGCTTTTGAACAAAGGAACACCATTTTGATACCGACGGCGATGATTTCGTTGATGTTCTTGGTTAACAGGAAAAATACTCAGTCCAATCCCCACTCACACAACAAATATAGAATCTATTTCTATTTTGGAGGGAGCTAAAATAAATCAATAATTAATAATAATTAATAATCTTCATTATTGTTTAGTCAATATGTTTTTATCAAAAAAATATCTACAAATGATAAATAACGTAACATTTTTGTCTTCGGAGAATCAGTAGAGTAGTAATGAAAGAATTTTTTTGAATCCATTGAATCAATTAAATATTAGAAGTGAAGAAATAACAGAAGGAGAAGATTAAATGGTCATTCAGACACCTGAATGGGTTAAAGACGCAATATTCTATCAAATATTTCCCGATCGATTTGCCATAGGTAATCCCCCTCATCAAGACTTCAATTACTGGCAAGGAAGCAACTTAGAACCTTGGTATGACAAGCCCCATTCACAAACTTATAAAGGCGGTAATTTTTGGGGAATAATTCAGCATTTAGACTATATAAAAGACTTAGGTATTAATGCTATTTATTTCACCCCGATTTTTCAATCCACATGTAACCATAGATATCATACCCATGATTACTATCAAGTAGATCCCCTTTTAGGTGGAAACGATGCGTTTAAAGAATTTTTAAAACAAGCTCATCAACGTAATATTAAAGTCGTATTAGACGGTGTTTTTAATCACGTTGGTCGAGGCTTTTTCTTTTTTAATGATATTCTGGAAAATGGACCTCATTCTCCTTGGCTAGATTGGTTCAATATTGAAGCATGGCCTGTGTCTGCATATAATGGTTCTTTTCCTGCTAATTATGCTAGTTGGGTTAATAATCGTGCTTTACCCAAGTTCAATCATGAGAATGCTCAAGTCAGAGAATACATCATGAGAGTAGCAGAATATTGGATACAAGAAGGTATCGATGGTTGGCGTTTGGATGTACCCAATGAAGTTGTTGCCCAAGGATTTTGGCAACAATTCCGTGAACGAGTTAAAAAGATTAATCCTGAAGCTTATATTGTTGGTGAAATTTGGTCCCCAGCAGAACAATGGTTAGATGGAACTCAATTTGATGGAGTGATGAACTATCAGTTTACTGAAGCGACGATCGCTTTTTGTGGTGGCCATCGCATTTTACAAAAATATGTGGAAGTACCGCCCTATCATCCCTATCCGTCTTTAAATGCCCCCGAATATGCGCAAAAAATAGAAAATCTTTTCTCCAGATATGATTGGCAAATTCATCTTGCACAATTAAATTTATTAGCCAGTCATGATACAGCTCGTCTGCTAACCGTTGCAGGAGAGGATATTTCCACCGTTGAACTATGTACCTTATTGCTGCTAACTTTTCCCGGTGCTCCCAGTATCTATTATGGAGATGAAGTCGGTTTAGAAGGTGGAATTGATCCCGATTCTCGTCGTAGCTTCCCTAAAGAAACAAATTGGAATAATGATTTACTCAATTATCACAAAGAATTAATCCAATTGAGAAATGAATATCCTGCTTTAAGAAGAGGAGATTATCAAGTTTTATATGCTTATCACAACGTCTATATTTTTAGTCGTACCTTTGAGCAAGAAACAATTATTGTGGCGGTGAATAATGGAGTGAAATCTCAAGAAATTGAACTAAATGCCTCCCGTTTGAATCTCAATATTGAAAAAATATTACTTGGTAAAAATAGTTTTATTACAGGGCAGCAGGAAGATAATAAAACTTTAGTTATTAAACTGCATCCCCGTAGTGGAATGATTCTTAAATAAACTCAACTCGTATTGTTTAAAAACGAGTAAAACTAGCAAAAACATAACCAAAAAATACACCAATTATCATTGCCCAAACTTGTCCAGTTTCGACAAAAGTTTTCCAAGCACTAGTTATATCAGCAATAATATCAATACCTTGCAGCATCTGAGCAAATAAACCATTGATTACGATCAAAAGTCAATTTTTTTTGACCAAATGTATATATAAGACTTGCTGAAAAATTGCAATTGTGAGGGTAAGAGATTAAGAAGCAAGAAGTAAATTTATTTTGTTGTGTAAATATCGTTTTAGTGTTTTCTTGTTAAAAAGCTTAATTTTTGGCTACAAATATCAACTAATACTTATAAATTAATACCTCAAAAAAACCTAATACTTGCCCTAATTACCCCATTAAGGACTTTTTGAGCAAACCTTAAACATCTAAGATACTTTATATATAAGCGATCTTAGATATATATTTATTTTTCTTAATCTCGGTTTATTATCTATTGTTTATTGTCAAATGATTTTGATATAATTAGGGGTTAAATTAATTGCTAGAGCATTAGTCCATACCGCAAAAAAAATTAGTCCTAGTTTATTAATTCTATTCACGAATTGAACTTGAAAATATCAATGAAGCACACTATTTGCGTATTAGTAGAAGATGAAGCAGGAGTTTTAACCAGAATTGCGGGTTTATTTGCCCGTAGAGGTTTTAATATTGAAAGTCTGGCAGTAGGCCCAACAGAAACCATGGGGACTTCACGTATTACGATGGTTGTACCAGGAGATGAAAATACGATCGAACAATTAACTAAACAATTAAATAAACTAGTTAATGTTCTTAAAGTCACAGACATTACCACCACTCCCTGTGTGGAAAGAGAATTAATGCTCCTTAAAGTCAGCACAAATGACAGTAATCGCAATGAAGTGTTACAGGTTGTTCAAATTTTCCGTGCCAGAGTTGTTGATATGTCAGATAACAGTTTGACTCTTGAAGTCGTTGGTGATCCTGGTAAAATGGTCGCTATTGTTTCCATGTTGACCCAGTTTGGGATTAAAGAAATTGCTCGTACTGGTAAAATAGCTCTAGTTCGTGAATCAGGCGTTAACACAGAATATTTGAAGTCTTTGGAAGCAAAAGTATGACGGTAGGGACGTTGCATGCAACGTCCCTAACTAACTTGTAAGTAATCACATAAGTCCCGAAAATACGGAGTTTTGTGAGTTTCCATCAAGGAAAATCTAATCCTACTAGTCGGAACTGTTGGTGGGCGTATAGCAGGAGCAAAAAAACCTTCTTCATGCAACTTTTTGGATGTTTTTAGGGCTTTTTCTGCTGTTTTTGACTTTAAACAGATAATGGCTGAATCGGAAGGAAAGATATCTAAATTAAGGGATTCCAGCTGTTTTTTAAACGTGTTGATATTTTGCCATAACTTATTTTTTCTTTCAGATTCAGATCTAATTACTTCAATTCCTGCGATCGCAGCAGCAGTATCAGCAGGAGAAAGGGCAGTAGTATAAATCCATGTCGGACAACGATTACGCAGAAAATCAATCAAAACAGAACTCCCTGCAACATAACCCCCTAAGCTACCAATTGCTTTACTGAGAGTCCCAATTTGAATGATATTGTCCCCTTCTACCTGAAAATGCTCTAAGCTACCAGCCCCCGATTCACCAATTACTCCTGTGGCATGAGCTTCGTCGATTAGTAACCAACAATCAAATTTTTGTGCGATCGCAATCAACTCAGGTAGAGGACATAAATCACCATCCATACTGAAAACACTATCGGTAATAATCAAACAATGACGATAGTTGCTGCGGTGAAGGGTTAATTGTTTAACTAAATCTTTCGTGTCACAATGTGGATAATTGAGGGTATGAGCTTGACTCAATTTTGCTCCATTTTTGAGACTAGAATGGTTATATTTGTCAGCTAAAATTAAGTCTTTTTGATTGACTAAAGCACTTATCGTACCAATGTTGGCAGTATATCCTGAACTAAAAACTAAAGCTTTTTCAGTTTTTTTCCAATCAGCGATGGACTTTTCTAAGGTATCATGAAGCGATCGATGACCACTTAATAAACGAGAACCAGTACTTCCCGTACCATATTTGTGTATCGCATCGGTTGCCGCCCAGATTAATCGTTTATCACCGGCTAAACCCAAATAATCATTACTAGCAAAATTAACTAGCTTTTGTCCTTCCATCTCGACAATAGCACTAGGAAGACCAGTTATTAATTTTTCCTGACGATACCAATTAGCACGTCGAATAGTATCAAGTGAATGAGCGAGATATTTATTTAAAGAAGAAGCCATTGGAGAATTGAGAATTGAGAATTGAGAATTGAGAATTGAGAATTGAGAATTGAGAATTGAGAAT
>JAAHTG010000794.1_pt2 | contig 16736 bp, 25 predicted proteins | sample 6116081 | NCBI WGS metagenome assembly JAAHTG01 (sample SAMN13939989, study PRJNA603662) | sponge metagenome | isolation source: marine sponge | host: Mycale hentscheli | place: New Zealand | collected 2005 | reverse complement strand
GTTGCTAGCTCTTTGAATTAAGGTTTCATTGAACTAATAATAAAATTAGATCGTGATACCGTTAGCAGCACATATCATCGCCAAGTCTGTACACGATTTAGTATAGGAACCAGTACAGTTACCACCATACATTGGAGTACCTACAAATATCTTGTATTTTCTAAGTTCTTTCACTGAAATTTGTAAATTAGCCATTAGGTAACTCCATATCTAATTCTGCTCGAGTGATTGCTTGTAATCTCATGATATCAGCTGCTACATCATGTTTTGCATCGTGAGCGTTAAATGTAATTTCCCATTTTTCTTCGTCAGGAAACGGACAAAATCCGTTGTTACCTGGAAAATTAAACTTTGCATCGATATAAGTTCTTGTATCTCTCACTTTCCAATAAGGCAAGTAAGCGCTTAATTGGTTCTTTTTGTTTGAGATCTCTGCCATTCTATCGAGAATAATGGGATCGAATGTGTTTGATCTACTCCACCAATAAGAAATCTTATTAGAACTTAATAAGTAGTCGAGTAATTTTGCAATGAATTGATTTGGTTTTAAATCGTCTTCACTTGGTTTTAAGTCAGCTCTTAATTCAGCTGGCTTATCAAGCCACCATTGCAAATCTGCGCTAGTATACTTACAACCATGATTATGCATCTGGTCCTTAATATCGAGTTTAGATTTCTGCATTGTAGCTACTAACTCTTGAAAAGAGTAAGGGTTATCGGATTCAAACCTATCCCATTCAAATGTAGTATAAGCACAATTAATAACTGGTATTACCTTTGCATCACTACCTATGGTTTCAAAATCTAAAATAAAATCTTTTCTCATATTCTCACTTTCGTTACATAGTCGTATTGTATATTGTATTGATAAAATGTCAACCGAAAAAGCTTTCTAGGTTATTTTCAGTTACATTCCATTGTTCTGTTGTTTCGTCTATATTTGTTTGAAACAAAAAATCTGTATCTGACCAAGGTCTATTTCCTTCGAATACATGTTTAATCTCAGTGGCCATATCCTTCGCAGTTTCGTAAGGAACGTTTTGGCAGATATGATTAATAGAATTTTTAGGATCTATCAACTCAAAGTCTTGAGGCAAACCCATAATAGTCATTGCTTCTCGAATAGTTATATATCTATCTTCGTATGGATGCGTTAACATTTTTGGATAATGACCAACAAACGCTCCAATATAATCTTTAGGAACCATTGTTCCTCTTCTCATAAGATTGCCTCCGGCCTGAAGCTTTTCATATTTACGTTCACATTTTGGAACTTCTCTATGATATCCGTTATCACTCATCCATTTAGCTATTCTTTTATAGTCATGACCTGCACGTTCAATCGCGCATTCTGCATCGTTTGCCCTTACATTTTTTGTTACCATTATATCATGATATTCTCTATGAGTAATCCCACCATGAACTTCTTCTAAAAGGTAACGATAATAAGGATCATCTTTAGAAGGAATTTTCTTATTGATCACATCCATTTGAGTATTTGACGTTACACCGTTAATAATGTCTTCTATTTTCTTGTGCGGTTTATTATAAAAGTGCAGAACAGGCGTTTTTTCGCCGAACATATCTTTCTTCCAAAAGAAATAAAATGTACGCTTTCTAAACTGAGGAACACCGTGTTTAATATTTTTAGTAAGATATAAAGACATCGAATAACCATTATCTAATCCAATTTGTCTAAGCTTATTAAGCATAAACTCACCTATCTTTCCAGATAGTGATGCAGCATTCTCTCCCCAAAATACATTTGGTTTTACGTTAGAAAGAATATACTCTGCGCTTAGCTCCATCCATTGGTTATTCTCGTTTGTTTCGCCATGAGCATGATGCATAGTACTTAGACCTGCACAAGGACAAACACTAGATACGACATCTATTTTCTGGTTTAAATCAGGAGATTGACCCTTATCTAGAACATAGTAAGGAACTTTATTTTCCCAATAATTTAATAAATGTTGTTCATTATCTTTGAATGCTTCATACGATAAAATATATTCTGGTTTTGAACCGAATACTTCAGTAGATGCTAAAGCTTCACCTCCTATTAAAGGTATAATAGTGGCATGCTTCACGAAAAGAAATCTTCTATAGTATTCTCTTCGATATCGTTATATTCTTTACCTTGCCAATGCGGATAAAATTCTCTTGAAAGATGCACGGACTTAGGGCTTTCCATTGCTTTAAAATCAAGTTCTCCTATACCATTATAGAAATGAGGTGTAATCCATTCCTTAAATTGAACATCTGTTCCTTGAACCTTACTCATAGCATATTCTTTAAAATATAAACGCGCATCATTACGCTCTGACCAAGATCCGAAGAACTTTGTACCTTTATACATGCCAGATTTTGGCAAGTTGCGGCGTTCATTTTCGATTGGTAATAACTCACAAATCACTTTACTTTCCATATCCAAAGAGTCTACAGCTTCAACATAACGGTCAACAAGAGTTCTTATCGCTTGTTTAGTATCGTCTTGTCTGCAAAGATGATGTCTAATATCGATATTACCAAAGTAACACTCGATATGTTTAACATTATCTCTATTTATGAAACTTTCAAGGCCCATTTCTAACGCACCATATAAAGTTTTAAATTGAACTGAATTAACGTTATAACCTGGTCTATACATTGAAATAGCATGACTATCTCCAATAACCATTCGATCCCAAGTAGGATGCTGCGGTTTAATAGTAATAGCGTTCTTCTGCATTTCTCTTAGATTATCTAAATCTACCTCTCTAAACTCTGGAACTACAGAATCAAGATTACCTTCTTTTGCTTTCATTGCGTTAAGTTTGTATTCTAGCATTGATGCATAATCTGGCATATCATATTCTAATGAGTAGACTTGACCTTTAAATTTAGAAATATTGCGAATGTTATAAGCGTGAGGAAAACCTTTAGTTCCTCCAAAAAAATTAATGTCTGTTGCACCTTCTTTACGATCGTTACCGTGATAGATATAAAGATTGTCGTATTGGTTAAAATCTTCTTGTTTAGCTGCTTCTTTTGCAGCCGCTCCTTGAACAGAAGATTTAGACATAATGATTTTCATTTCACCAACATCAAGATAATGGCTAATCATATCCGCGTAAATTACACCTTGCGCAGCTCTATGGTTTGGCAATTGAAAAGATATAGGAACAAAGGGCGATGCCATTGCTGATTTCATAATATTCTCCTAAACAGTTTTTCTAAATTCTTTGTATTCATTTTCTAAGGTAACCCATTGCATTTTAGTAAGGCCTGACCAAGAATGTCTTTTATCCCATACTATCCACATATAAGCGATCATACCACCTATCTGATCTTCTTTTTCGATAGGTTCTATATGATCTGAACTGAATTTAACCCTATCAGATAAAAAGATTATATCACTAGGAGGATTGTTTGTAAACAATTTTTTTCTCTTCTTACCCTCTAAAAATGTAATACGCAAAAACATAGCAGTGTACTCATATTCAGATATGAATTTTTCTGCTAGTTTTCTTGGTAAATCTTTGTGATAAGGAGGATTTGTTACAACACCATCTGCAAATTGTGGTTGTAATTCCATAGCATCATAAGGTGTATGGACTTCAGTCAAACAATTATCATAAGAGTTTAAATCATAACTAATTACGTCATGACCCATTCTTTGAAGCTGCTTAGATATATTACCACGACCTGCGCACGGCTCAACGATATTTTTAGGCGGTTTACAATATTTTCCTAAAACGAATGTTGCTAAAGGAGGTGTTGGATAAAAATCGTTCTCTCTTCTATTAGCATCGTCTTTTTTTACTCCAGTGTAAATATCAGTTAAATTAGTTGCCATTGATATTACATTCTAATTTCGATAATGTCATTCCAAAACTCTTTCTTCTTTTTTCCGTGTATTATCAAATGCAATCTTTCTTCGTCAGATTTATTTTCGACCCAATGAGAATAGTGTACATTCAAAACAAATGCTGCACCTTTATGGTATGGTACTTCTTCTCCATTCAGAATGAACTTACTTCCATTAGGATATGAAATTGACATATTAAGAGTATCGAGCCAATTGTGTTCTGGAACATCGCTGTGTTCAGCAATATATCCCTCAGGTTTTATAACTAAAAATCTAACGTCATCTAGTCTATCATATGGTAATGATTTGATGAACTCTACGGTCTTAGTACATTTTAATCCTACCTCTGTAATATTATCTTTAATGAATAAAGATGCTGCAAACCAGTCTTTATGACCATCCTGTGGTCTATTAATAACTAGTTCTTTTTTAACTGATATGTATTCTTGCTCTATATCGTAACAAGGAATATCGAAATTCATCTTTACCCATTGAGCATCGCTATTTCGGTGCATTAAACCAATTCTTCTTCTTTCAGGCCGTTTATATCTACGCCAGCTTCCATTAGCATCGGCATAGATTGTCTATTCCACATATCAGTCCATTTTTCAGGAGTAGAATCTGAAGGTAACATTATCCAAAGAGATTTTACACCTGCTTGAATAACACATTTAGTGCAGTCTGAACAAACCGGTAATCCATAAACATAAAGAGTTGCACCTTTTAATGATACACCATTATATAAAGCGTTCATCAAAGCATTCATTTCTGCGTGAACAATACGAGGATATTTCTCATCTCTATCATTTAATCTATCATCAGTATCAGCTATACCTTTTGGAAAACCGTTATATCCTGTTGCTAAAATGTTTCTTTCGTCATTTACTGCTACAGCACCGATTTTACTAGAAGGGTCTTTACTCCACGTAGAAACCATTTTGGCCATATTCATGAAACGAATTGGCCATTTAGTTGTACGAGGATCTAAGAAACTATCTACAGGATTTTCTCTGTACATTCTTTTCATATATTGATCGTATGGTTCATAATCATCAATCATCGGATATCATCCTTGTTTCCATTTCTTCTTTTATATCGTAAACTTTTTCTTTCTCAATAATAGATATTATGAGCTTTGTTAAGTCTAGGTCCTTTTGTAAGAACATCATCTTTTGTCGAATTTTTTTAATTTCACCTTCGTAAAATTCTATTTCTTTTTCTTTACGAAGTTTAGTTTCTAGTATGTCTGTAATTTTTATTAGCTTGCTCACGTTTACTCCACTAAATTAAAGTGACGTTCATACACATGCAAGTTCATTACCTGCCAAGTAAGTATGCCCTTTTCAATATAATCATGATTGCCGTACGCATCAGAACAATCATTCCAATCTTTAACAAATCTATCCATTAATGATTGTGCCCAAGCATAATCGTTTTTATAACCAAACACTACATCATTTGATCGCATTTGAGATACCATGTGTAACTTACAATCACGAATATAGAAAGTTTGTGCATTTGTACAGATGAAATCAGATTTGCCGTTTTCATTGTATTCAGCCCAAATAGATGGGCGATTGTAAATCATTTGAGCACGACGACTGTCAGGGTTTTTCATTAACTCGCCAAAAGCATTTTTATATTGATTGAAGTATTTTGCTGAGTTTACGAGATGACCATAATTAGAATTGATTTCACCATTATCATTAGCAGCGTATTGCCAAGCAGCTGGTGGATCTTTATCTACACCATGAATATCATTGATATTAGTAGAACCGCTTTCATACCATTTTAATTCAGCATCAATGTATGATTGCACTGGATTACCAAAGATTGCAGGTTCATTAGCGATAAATGTTGCACCTAACATTTCAATTGTTTTAGCACCAGTTTTGTCGATGGTAAAATTCTTATCGCTTAGTTCGTTAAAGAAGTATTCACGAATATTACTTACATTATTTTGTTTCATATCTATCATCCATATCTTTGCCTTCATCATAAGCTACACGAAGGATCATTAGCTGAGTTAACGCATGATCTAAATGAAGAAGACCAGACTCTGGATCAATATCTTCTTTATCCCAATAGGCCATGAGATGGCGTTGAAGAGAAGAATAAGATCTACCCCACTCAGTAGTATTAATATCATCACGCCAATTGTTTTCAGAATATTTAGCCGCACCAAAAGCAAATACCTTAGCTGCAGCTTCAATAGCTACTGTAGGTACAAGATGAATTGGTGGTTTGTTATTGTCGTATTTCATTATATAAAGTCTCCGTGTGTATTACATTAATATATTCTATCATGTAATTCTTCAAATGTATACTAAGTTTTTTCTTTTTGTGCTTTTAATGCTGCAAGAATATAACGCCTATGCTGTCTATATTCTAATACTACTTGTGCGAATGTTTTCATGCTAGGAACTCCATTACTGAGTGTGAACTACTTACTTTCTTTTCTAATGCAACAGGCCTCCAAATATCTGGATACATTGGCTTGTCGTCTTTATCCATCATGTAATATCCAGAAGCGTTTCTTAAACCTCTACCTGAACGATCAAGATTGTTTAAAAATCTTACGTAAATACATAAAGTATCTTCGTGCGCAACAGCACTTGTACCAAGTTTTTCTGTAAGATCTGCAAGTGCTAAATCGTGATATTCTACTTGACTCATTCCTTTTGGTTTACGAAACATTTGCTCGATTGCTTGTCTTGCGTTATTACCACAATATAAACTAGAATTTGGATCCACGTATTCTGGGTGGTATGTAGCAATATCAGCAATCATTTGAGCATAAGGAAAATTCCAACGACGAATACCTCTATCTATATTCTTTTGATTAAGTCTATCAGTTAATTCTTTCTGATCTAAAGGCGCACCATTATTCATAGCTAAATTTTCTTTTAGCCATTCAGTTAATTGTTTCATAAGATCTAAACCAAAGCTTGTGATATGTTCTGGTAAGTTCATTCCTTTTATTGGCGTTGGGTTTTGGTTACCAATAGTCGAAACCATTTTTCTATCAGCAGCTTTCCAAACCTTCATCAGATCTGCCATTTCATCTGCAGTTTCTAATAAACCGAAGTGAGATACGATAGAATGATGATATCCATGCCAATCCTTACCAGCATAAAAGCCAGAGCCAGTACTACGATGAACATAATATGCATAAACATATTCTAATAAAGACCATTTGTCCGTTACATAATTTTTAACACGTTCTTGTACATCTATTGGTCTTTTCTTAAATACTGTTTGATTTGTTCCGTAATTTATATCTTGATTAACATTATTAAAACCTTCGTATGTACGAGACACACAATTGTAAGCTGGTATATTTTGCATTAATGGATCATTGATATTTTTGTCGGCCTCAGGCCCAAGATAATCGAGATCACCGATTAAACAATTTTCTTCTAACCATTTAGATTTAGGCCAGAAGTAATCTACGTAACAATCATAATTTGGTCTTGTTTCAAGTTGCACGTTTGACTCCTTTATAGGTTATGATTATATATACAACGGGTTTCTTTTCTGTGGTTGTAGAAGAATTTAAGCTTCTTAGATCCATCAACTTCTTCCGTCCAGTTGTTATCGTAATCTGGATTACAAGGAGTAAGAGTTTCACGTATAGTATCAAAAGGTGCTACACATCTCCAACGTACATCATAAGTGTTTTCTGCTATCTTTGAATAGCAACCAAATATAACTACATCAACACACTCTGGATATAGTTTACGATTACGTGCTAACTTATTGCCCATGTAATTAGACATAGTTAACCATTTCATTTCAAAACCTTTAGGCATTTTGCCTGGATCTTGTGCATTCTTTACCTCACACCTCATACCGTTCCACTCAACATCCCAATTATGCGAGTCTGGTATAGTATGATCAAATTCTGCTGTATTTTTTACTGCACCTTGGCGTTCTAATGCGAACTCAAGTATAACACCTGCAGTCGTGTGTGCCATCACTGTTTCAAGAGTGCGACCTCGTCTTTTTGCAGGGACATCATAAATGTCCTGTGCCATTGTTTTAATGTAAGAAAGCTCGTCATCGTTTAATTCGATAACGAGCGCTTCAGGTAATTTTAAATCAGATTTCATGCTGTGTTATAATGCTTTTTCCAAGCTGAACCGATTGTACCGAGTCCTGTACCAGAAAGATAAACCTGCCACATAATGCGAGATACTTCAACTGAAGTCGGTGCATTTTGAATGTCCAACTTCAATTGTTGTAATACTAAAGGTTTAGTCTTTTTACCGAGCATGGAAATTGCTACTTCGCGTGCTTGGTTGATTTCGAGCTTATCAAGTGTTTGGAGTTTTTCTAGATTCATTATACATTTCCTTTGTTTGATGATTCTATTCTAACACATATAAGCTCAAATGTCAACCTTTATCTCGCGTACACGTACACATCTGCATGCGTAGCGTAAGCTAGTGGAAGAGAACAATCATAACCGCGACGATAACCCTTTACTTTTTCAGAGATCTCTGAGCGAGGGCCACGACCCTGAAGTTTAACTCGTTGAGGAGCATCAGTGTCATATGCAAGATTACCCATCTTAACTACGAGCTTCAACCCATCAATAGCTGCTTGGTGTTGAGGTGCAACTTTGCCGTTAATCATGTCAACAGTAAACTGATAAGCATTTGATTTTCGTTCTGAATTGAATTGTGTTTTCATAATATTATTTCCTTTGTTAAAGTTTATGTAGTTCTTCTACATTGATTCTGTTAAAGTGTCAACAGTTTTTTGAAACACTTTTAAAGCTTCTTCAAATGAAGCATAAGAGTTACTTGATAAGCCTTCTAGGCTTTTTGGATATTGAACATATTCGTTATCGTATTTTCCGATTTGATAATGTTGCTTTACGCAGTCATCATCTTCGTATATATCGTTTACTAAAGAATAACCTTTATATTCCATTATAAACTCGTCAAAATATGATTTGTGATAAACATCTTTTATCTGATAAGTGCCTGATGGTTCCTTATCATTTGCAGTTATCAGTGCTAAAGCATCTTCTATGCGAGATGCAATAGCTACTGACTCTCTGCCAAGCGATCTAATAATTGTAAACATTATGAGATTATTCCCTGTTCTTTAGCTGCAGCCATTACGATTGGTGTGAAAGCTTCTTCGATCAAATGCTCTACTTGATCCCAATTACCCTTGTTATAATATCCATAAGGTAAAGCTAAGTCACGCTTTTTAACGCCAAGAACTCTGCCGATTTCTGAACCGCGATTACACAAACCGTTGTTAAATGTATCGTAGACAACATTCTGAGCTTTACGAAATTTCTCAAGAGCACGATTTTTACGAGGTTGGTCAACTTGGCCTTCGAATGGGATAAGTTCATCAAGCATATCTACAAGAGGCTTAGTTTCTGAAGTACATCCCCACGATGATTTATTTGGGTTCCACATGATTTTCATTCCTTTTTTATATTATAGAATCAGTATATAATATATTTAAGGTGATGTAAACGGCTAATCGTAACCTCTGTGTGCGACATAAGATAATTCTTCGTTTAGTATTTCTGCTTCTCTGGCTTTGTATGCTGCTTCAAATCCAATCATACCGTATTCAGATCTTTCTGTATTGTTCCATAATCTTTTAAAGTAACTGTCATAAAGTTTTTCTACAGTTTTATCACTTTCAGCTCTGTTGATGAGCTGGCCTTTAATTAACCAGTTAAGACGATTGGCTTCTTTACGTACAAACGGTGTGCACATCGTGGGACCTCCTGTAAACTATACAAGAGTATTTATCTTTATAAAGCCACTTTGTCACACCCTGTATGGCGCTAACATACTATACTGCCTTATTTAAATCTCCGTGATTACCATCGTGATTAGGTGCTTCCCAACCTTCAGGTTTAATAAGATCTGGTAATCCGAAAGGGTTTGGTCTACCTTCTTTAACGCCAACATCTTTCGATACATTAGCTTTATATACACGATCCCATGCTTCGTTTGCATCTACACCGAATACGTCTAATGTGCCAATAGCAAATACGCACATATCAATTAAACCATCTACGATTTCTTCTGGATCTTTTGCTTCAACCGCATCAAGCGTTTCGTCAAGTTCTTCTTTACACATCGATAAACGAAACTTAAGGTACTTATCCATTAAGTCTTTATTATCTTTGTTTTCATCAAACCATTTGCGTACACCAAACCGGTTATGCATCATATAGATATCATTTACCCAATCGCTCATAGTATATTCCTTTCATAATTTATTAGTATTCTATCATATCGTTTAGCAAATGTCAATTATTTAGCTTATGTAGATATTCTAACTCATCCTTAAGTTTCAGTTTAACAATCTTAGCTTTTGTTATCGTTTCTTCTGGTGCCTTTTCAGCTTCTAAAGTTTCAACAACAGAGTGCTGATATTTGTGAGCCTTAGTAACTTCTTCTATTCTGGTTTTGGTATTCATAATTACTCCTAAGCAAAGAAATCTTCTAATGTATTAACATGTTCAGCATTCCAACCAACTGCTTCTAAAATAGCTTGCAAAGGACTTAAGAATACTTTGTCGAATTGTTTTTCGTAATCAATGTATTTGTTTAATCCGAGTTCTGGAGGTAAGACACCAGGGAAAGATATAATGTTCTCTCTTATTGGATTAGGCGTTTTTAGATATACGAACTTTATTTTGTCTCCACCTTTAATACTATCATACTTTTTGTCTACGCCGTTTTGTTTAAGATAGTGGTTATAAAGTATCGAACCACGAACATGCATAGGACAACCCTTCTTGTATAGAGATCCTGATCCTCTATCACGATATTTATCTATATTATCTGTGCCTGAATTCTTTGCAATGTCTTCAGCTGGAAGATTAAAGAACTTGGCTTTAAAATCTGCTATAAATTCTTGTGTTGCTGTTTCACCTTCATTCATAATAACCTTAAAAGATTCTTTAAGTTTATCACGACATACTTCAGGAGTTGAAGATCTTACTGACTCAAGACCAGTAACCGAAATCTTTGGCTCTTCATAGTGTACACCTTCTGAGTTAAGAGTATTCATGATATAACGCTTCTTAGCGATGAAGACAGATTTATCAGTAATCTTTTCTCGCGCCATTTGCATAGCTTGTCTATAAGAGCCCATCTTCTTAGCGAGCTCTGCATAACCAGCTTCTAAGACTGGTTCGATCTTCATTTGACAAACCTTATCAAGGAACTCTTCACCTTTCTTACGATCAACATCTACAGTACCAAAAGCACTTTTAACTATCGGTGCCATATCAACGTAAATAGAGTCAGTGTCAATATAAACAATATAGTCTTTATCGGTTTTCAATATTTTGTTCATATAATCGTTAACTGCTTTTTGACCATAACGTATAGACAATTGACCTGATGTCGTAATTGCTTCAGCCATATCATTAATATAGTAAAGAAAGTAAATGTTTGCTGTAGCACCATATAAGGAGTTCATAGCAATTTTGATAGCCATCTGTGAATTATGTAACTGATTTGCTTCTCTCTTAAGTGCTTCTTTTTCTGAAGCATTACTAGCATCTTCTAACTGTTGTTCTACTTTAAGCATTTTCTTCTTGATAATCTTACGATTACCGTAGTATTCATCAATGATACTAGGAATTACACCTTGAAATTTGTTAGTAAAACAAGCGCCGTTAGCACATACAGACATATCTTCTTTATTGCTTTGATACTGACCATTCAATACCATGTCTTGAGTAACATGATCTCGTTCTTCTGACAAGTAAGTTTCAGGAGACATATTATATTGTAGCATCAAGTGAGGATATAGAGAATTAAGATCAAACGATACGATCCAAGGATGCATGCCTACTCGTGGATCTTTAACATAACCACCGACAAGATCACCAGCTCTTTGACCTGGGCCACCTTTAACTGGTGGAACACGGCCTTCACTCATAAGTTTGCGATATAGTGTTGTTTCCCATATACCAACAGTACCAAACGCATCATTGTAATTTACACCGCCACCATAAGCAACAGTCATAACAAGTTGTAGTAACGAGGTTTCATCTTCAAATCTTTGAATTAACCACGTGTCTTTAAGGTTATAGTCAAGATATAACTGCGGGTTTTGTTCGTACAATGCGTTAAGGTTACCGTACTCTGAATAGTCTAATTTCTTTTCACCTAATACAACGTTAGCGATATGATCAAGTTTCCAAGACTCTTGCGGTCCGTACTTATAACCAAACTTCTTAAAGCAATCCATATAGTCGATAACAGAAACACCAGAAATCTCATACGTATTTTGCATTTTACCAAAGAACTCTCTGCCTGTTGGTCTAATGCTACGCCAAGGTGATAGATCTTTTACCCATTCCTCACCAAATAAGTTCTTCATACGAGTTATAATATATTGTATATCAAAGTATTCTACGTTCCAACCAGTAACAATATCAGGATAGTTATTCATCCACAACTCTTTGAAGCGCTTAAGTAAAGCATGCTCAGTATCAAATTCCATGAAGTGAATGTTATCTGGATCGAGATCTAGTAAAGTCTTACTTTTATCATAACCTTTGCGGCCAAGCAAGTGGTAATCAGAAGACTTAGAAGATTTGTAAGCTATAGATGTAATTTCTTTATCAGCAGTATTAACATCTGGATACCCAGTAGCGATATCAACCTCAATATCAAATGATACAATGTTGATTAAAGTAGAATCATATTTGATTTCACCGGGATAATTTTCTTGAATAAACTGAGCTACGTAGTTGCTTGATCCTGCTATTTCAAAACCATGCACGTCTTTATATTGCTCGATGTAATCCTTTGCATCTCGCATTGAGTCCATCTTAGTAGGCTCTAGATATTTTCCAGAACTAAGAGACTTATATTTAGTATCGTGTCTTACTCCAGTGAATAGCGTTGGTTGATATTTAACTCTGCGAGAAAAGCTTTTACCGTTCTCATAACCTCGCCAAAGGATATTGTTGCCGAAACGCTCGACTGATGTGTAAAATTTAGACATTGGATTCCTTATTCATAATATAGAATGATAGTACCATTAAAGCACGAGTTTGTAAACAATTACTTCTTGTATTCCATATCTGTAATGATTTCGTCGCCATCTTTATCATTTGCGATACTTAGAGCCATAGCTTGTATATCGTCAATAAGATTTTGGCATGCTATCTTATCATATTGTTTATATGAAATCTCAGAAAACTCGTTACGAACTCGATGTAACAATATTGCTTTGTCTTTCATTACATTTATTCTTTTAATTAGATCTTCGATAGAATGACGCATTTTTTCTCCTAGATTGATATCTCACTAAAATTCTTAACCTTTTTGAAGTTAAGGTGATGATCAAATTTATCTCCGAACTGATCGCCTCTATGTGATATTACGAAAATATTATCATCTGAATTTAGGTTATGTAATGTATCTATAAGATTTTCAATACCTACTCCATCCAATGCACCATCTAAAGTTTCATCTAACAATAATAAATTTGTAGCTACAGAATTACGAAGCTTTGCAACTGCTCTCCATGCTAACATAATTGATAATGAAATTCTAAGTTTTTCTCCTTCTGAGAAGGATGCATAAGAAAAAGAGTCACGAAACCTAGACTTAATCGTTTCATTGAAGTTTTCATCTAATTGGAAATCAACAAACAAGTCGAAAGCACCGAGATACTTATTGATTAACTTATTCATTACTGGTATATATTGACGAATAATACGTGTTTTAATACCACCATCTTTCAACATAGCAGATACGACTGTTAAGATCTCTTTATGATTAAACAATTCTTGTTGGTCTACTTCAAATTTCTTAAGATTAGCAGCATGAGTTTCAATTGTAGAAGCATCTACTGCTTTGACTTCTTCTTCTGCACTATCTAGTTCTTTCTTATAAGATACTAAAGCGTTCTTAGCAACCTTGATTGTTGCTCGTTGGTCACCGATATTAAGATTAATTTCTCGCATTTGGTCTTCAAGTACTGATATAGACTCAAGACGATCATCATAAGTCTTTGCTTTTGCAGCAAGCTTTTCTAATCCTTCTTCTAACTCAATAATCTTTTCGTCTTTCTCAACAATGATACCAACTTTAAATTCGTGTGCGATACCTTGTTTACATGTAGGACAATCATCATTATCGTGGTAGAATGATACTTCTTTTTTATGAGAACGAATTTGGCTTTCAATATCTCTACGTAATGATTTAGCTTTTTCAGATTTTACTTTCATTTGAGGTTTATCTTCAATGTCATCTATAATGATATCTAAAACACCATTTTGAGCTTTCATAATCTTCTTTGCTTCTTCGATAGTTTTAATATGAGCAGCCATCTTTTCTTTAATCTTATCAACCTCTTCGTTCTTTATAGCACGAATAGACTCGTTATGTTCTTTTGCAGACTCAAGCTTAGATTCAGTGAGATCCATCTGATAACTATTTTCATTAATTGATTCCTTATTACTCGACACTCTATCTTTAAGTAATGTATTCATTGTACTAAATACTTGAATATCAAGCAGGTCTTCAATGATATCTCGTCTTGTTCCAGTTGGTAATTCCATAAACGGCACATATGTTGCAGAGCCAAGAATAACGATCTGATTAAAAGATTTAAAGTTTAAGTTAAGAATGTTTTGTTCAAGATAAGCTTGATAATCCTTTGAAGCTGCATCTTGATTCAAGAGTTCTCCATTCTTCCATATCTCAAATACGTTTGGCTTAATACCACGACGTATCATGAAAGCATTTTTACCTATCTTAAAGTTAACTTCAACTAAGGTTTCTTTTGCATTTATCGTATTAATCAACTGGTTCTTATTAACCTTACGAAATGCTTTACCGTAAAGGGCAAATACTATGGCATCTAAAAGAGTAGATTTACCACTGCCATTAGAACCAGAAATAAGAGTTGTTCTGTTCTTATCTAGTTCAACTTTTGTCCAAGCATTGCCAGAAGACAATAAGTTTTTATACTTAATACTTTGAAATAATATTTTCATTAGATATTTTTTGCTTCCGATTATAGTTCATCAATCATTTCTTTAATCCTTGTTTTATCTGCTTTATTGTCTATCGATCTAACATAATCATGCATAATATCTTTAGTATCTTTGGTTTCATCCAATATATCATCTACACCACTATCTTCTAAATCTAACGAATCATCAACAGATTTTACATCAGCAGCACCACCGTCTGTTAACTTATTAATGAACAAATCATATATGTAAGGATTAGTTCTATTCTTAACTATGACTTTGATATAAGCATCTTTGATGTTAGTCATATCAAGATTAGCTATATCTTCAATAGTCATATCTTTATCATCATAGTCAATCTTGTGATATATCGCAAATGGATTTAGAACCCAATTAAGATTACGCGTTTCAGTATCAAGAACTCTAAAACCACGCTTACCTTGATAATCTGACCATGTCATTTCATAAGGTGCACCTAAATAATTGATATTACCGTATTCAGATGGGTGATGGAAGTGTCCAGAATAAACTTGCTCATAAGAAGTAAACAACTCTTTAGATAGACCGTGATCACATATAGCACCCTTCAACATTTCAAATCCAACGATATCAAAGTGACCCATACATATATGAGCATTAGAATTTCTAATTGCTTGTAAAGATGTTTCTGAGTTTGTTTTCGTGATCCATGGTACCATAATAACATTAGTTGATCCAAATGTCAATTCTACTGGCTCATCTCTGTATATGTTAAAGTTTTCATACTCTTGAAGCAATAAATCCATAGAGTTTACTTCATTCGTGTTCGTATAATAAACTGAATGATTACCTACTACAGCATGATATTCTATACCTCGAGATTGAAGCTGATCAAAGAAAAACTTCTTTGCTCTTCCAAGTGTTACGTAGTTAATATACTTTCTTCTATCAAACGTATCGCCTAAATCCAACACTGTATCGATTTTGTGTTTATCTAAATATGGAAAGAATATCTCATTAAAGAAACGTTCTTGATGATCTAAGAATATCTTTGAATCACCCCTTACTCCGAGGTGCATATCTGTGATGATAGCTATCTTCATTTTTCATCTATCTCGTCAATTACTTCTTGAATATCAACTTCTTCATCTGCATTCTTTTTCTTTGCTTTATCTCTAGCAATCTTATCTTCGTAATCTTGAACAAAGGAATTCATGTAATCTGCAGAAGTTGTTAAGTTAAGAGTAACGTCTTCTCCACCAGCATAAGTTCCACCAGTTGCAATCATTTGTTGCGAAGATTTAAAACGAATATACATTTGTTTCTTTTCTTTTTGGATGCGACGTAAGAAAGCAAACCAAATAATTTGTGTAAAATACGCAAACGGATTTTGAGATTTTTCAGGATTAAAGTTACCCATATATAATAGGCAGTTTTCAATTCCGTCTGAAATCATATCATCCTTATATGAGTATCCACTGAAATTTGGTTTTGTTGCAAGTCTTGTTGCGATTTGATATATGCATTTACCTATATAATCTGGACATCTTGGTTTTTCATCACCAGTATCCTCAGCTTCGATGCATAATTTTTTGTATTGTATTAATGCTTCAAGAAAGTCTGCATTATTAACGTAGTTCTTCTTCGCTCTTTTAGCCATTTTAGAACACTAGCCTCCTCCGTATATTTGGGTTGTTATATAAAATGTACAGCGAAATTGTTAATTTGTACACTTTTTATTTTTTTGTTGACATTTTTGGAATGCCGAGTATAATAGGCTTATCGCCTTTAAAATAATAATATTATATATCTATGGTATAGATCTTCATAGCGAATTGCTCTTGGCCGTAAATCTCGACTCTTTTTCTGAAGTGAGTCAAAGTATAGTTAGAATATGCTCCAACGCTAAGATCG
>JAAHTG010000592.1_pt3 | contig 16757 bp, 19 predicted proteins | sample 6116081 | NCBI WGS metagenome assembly JAAHTG01 (sample SAMN13939989, study PRJNA603662) | sponge metagenome | isolation source: marine sponge | host: Mycale hentscheli | place: New Zealand | collected 2005 | reverse complement strand
TGAAGAAGGCCCGCGCGCCGGTGCGCCACAGCGAGTTGGCGTTGCGCTCGACCGGACTTGGCCACCCACACGGGTTGGCGCTTATTGGTGGTGATCTGTATATCGGCGAAACCGAACAGATCGTGCGTGGGCGTTTTGACCCACAAGCGCGCACCCTGGGTACGCTGGAGGTCGTTTTCTCCGGCTTGCCCGCAGGCGGCAATCACACAACCCGCACTATCAGTTTCGGTCCCGATGACAGGCTGTATGTAACTGTTGGTTCCAGCTGTAATGTTTGCATCGAAGAGCAGCCCTACCGCGCCAGCATGCTGCGTATGAACCCCGATGGCAGCGGCGCGCAAACCTTTGCAACGGGCCTCAGGAACAGCGTGGGCTTTGACTGGAGCCCGCTAACAGGGGCGCTCTATGCTACCGACAATGGCCGTGATCTTATGGGTAACGATACACCCCACTGCGAGCTGAATTTGGTGGAAGAGGGCGCTGATTATGGTTGGCCATTTGCATATGACGACCAGCGGCCAGACCCAGATTTTGGCTCTGGAAACGAAGGCAGAGTTCAGGCGTCAAAGCCTCTCGCTCATGGCTTCGGCGCGCACCGGGCACCTTTGGGGATACGGTTTTTCGGGGCTGGTACAGCACCAAACGGCTATGACGGCGCGGCGTTGGCGGCTTTGCATGGTTCGTGGAATCGAAGTGAACTGGCGGGTTACAAAGTAGTGTCGCTGCATTTTGGCGCCGACGGTAGCGTCGAACAACGTGATTTTCTAACCGGGTTTGAACTGGATGAAGATGTGATCGGGCGCCCGGTTGAAATGGCTTTTGGGTCGGATGGTGCGATTTACATTTCAGACGATTATTCAGGATCGGTTTACAAGGTTGACTGGGGCGACATCACCGTGCCAGGATTTGCGACCAAGTCAGCACAAACCATTGACTCACTTGCACAATTTGATGAGTTGACCTTGTTTACAATGGCCGAAAAGGGTGCGGAAGTGTTTAATGACAACGACTGCGCCGCTTGTCACGATCCCGCAGCGGCCGCCGACGGTGTTCAGGTTAAAATATTACAGGGGCTTGGCGAGCGTTATGACATAGATGGTTTAACCGCTTTGTTCGCAGCACCGCCCGGTCCGATGCCGCCCTTTGAACTGGGAAAAGTCGATTCTGATGCTCTGGCGGTCTATTTGTTGAGAAACTTTGACAATAAATAGAGTCCAACTCGTTGTTTTAAGAGTCGATCAGGCTTTTTTCTGAACCCAATCGCCCTAAATGGACGATAACACCATCAAAAAAGGAGCCACCCTTCATGATTAAAATTCATCATCTCAATAACAGTCGGTCGCAGCGTGTTTTGTGGTTCCTTGAGGAGCTGGGCTGCGACTATGAAATCATCCATTATACCCGCGACCTGGAAACCAATCTGGCACCCGAAACGTTGCAGGAAGTTCATCCGCTGGGTAAATCGCCAGTGCTTGAGGACGGCGATGTCAAAATTGCAGAATCCGGGGCGATTGTCGAATATCTGGCGCGCACTTATGGTGGCAGTAAATTCTCACTTGAACCAAGTGACGATGACTACAACAGCTACATCGAATGGATGCATTATGCCGAGGGCTCGCTGATGCTGCCTCTCTTGTTACGGCTTTATACCAGCCGTTTGGGTGACGCCGCCGAGCCGCTGGCACCGCGCATTCAAAGCGAGATCATCAATCATCTGACCTATTCGGCCAAAGGGCTTGGCGACAAGGAGTTTTACGCAGGCGGAAAGCTCACCGGTGCCGATGTGCAAATGCTATTTCCGCTTGAAGCGATGAATGCGTCGGGTGGCCTGGAGCAGTTGCCTAACTTGAAAGCCTATGTGGAGCGGATGCAGGCGCGCCCTGCCTATCTGCGCGGACTGGAGCGCGGCGGCGAATATTCTATGGGCCCGAAAAACTAAGGGCCCAAAAAGGTAGGGCCCGCGAAAAACGTCGAGCCCTAAAAGGCCAAAACGCTTAGTTTCAATTCCTTGCGACAATTGACCCCATACCACACGGTGTGGGGTTCATTTTATGGTTCCTCTGCTAATATTGCAGGGAGATCATGGCAATGAATTTATATTTGATGTCTGCGGCGGCCTTGTGCGGCGCGACGACCTTCATTCACTGTTATTTTGGGGGCAAAGCGGCAGCTGTTTCTCTTTTGCGGGCAAACGACATTCATGACGTGCCCAAATATACCAATTATTATTGTTGGCACATTGTGTCGATCACGCTGGCTGTCATGACCATTGCATTCGCATGGGCTGCTATCAGTCCGCCTGCGGTGGAGGTTGCAATTATGGCCGAACTGCTGGCGGTCGCTTTTACCTTATGGAATCTCGGCCTTATTGTGTGGAAAGAGCAAAGCTTTCGCCATATGCCACAATGGGTTTTGTTCGCCTCAGTTTCACCGGGGTTGCTTGTTTAGCTAGGCCTACAGGCTGCAATCCAGAATGAAGGGCTCGAACACTGACCCAATGAGAATTCTTTCGCCCGATGATGTGGTTACCGGGGCCGCGACACTGGCCCCTGAAATAGGGCTGCCGTCGTTCAGGTAAATCTCATCGGCGATCATCTCGCCGTTTTCCCAGCTTACCTTGAATACCTGCGAAGGTGAGCGCTTGGCGGCGTCACCGGCGTGGCCCAGAAAATCAAATGTTTTTGGGTGCCCCACCACCCACAGATCGCCGTTCGCATCAAACTCAATATTGTCGAGCCCCGAATTTATCTGAATTTCAGCAATTGGTGACAGTAGGCCGTCGATCGGGCTTATGCTGTGGCTGGACAGGCGTTTGCCAGTGGTTTCGGCCACATAAAGGGTTTTGCCATCAGCACTAACCTGCAGGCCGTTGGCATACACCATATCCCAGGCGACACGTGACATGCGGGGTCCTTGGCCGTACATCACACCAGCGCGGGCCAGCCGTCCGTATACTTCCAGTTGTCGGCCCAGCGGGGTCACACTGCCATTGTCGATGGAGGCAAAAAAACTGTCGGGGCCCGCTGCAGCAACATCATTAAGACTGATCGGTTCAACCGGGTTGACTGACCGCACATGGGTTAGTCTGTCGTCGTCAATCTCGAAAATATCGATTTGGCTAATTGGTGTGCCGGGTGCGCCGTCTTTGCCGGGAACAATCGGGTGGGTAACAACAAAAATCCGGTCCTTTGCGTCACTGTCACCTTCGTTGTTGTTATCTGATGCTTTCCACAGGTCGATACCGTGCGGATGAAAGGGCTGATCCAGATCGGTTGAAAATTTCAGGGGCGTGGCAAAGGAACCAGGCCGGTAAATGTAAATACCGCCCTTGTGCTCGCCGGTGGCCATAAGGGTGCGGCGGTCCATCGCCGAGATATAGGCCATGCCGGTCTCAGGGTCGATTGTGATATCTTCGGCGCCAACCACCCCCTCGACACGGGTGCACTGGCCATCAAAATGCGGCTCTATAGTGCGAAAAACACCAGCGCTGACCATAGACTCGAGCGCAAGCCCTGCAATAACCGCCAGCGCTACGCCGCCACCGATCAGGATTTTTTTCGCTTTCAACGTAAGCCCCTTTTTCCTTCAACTTCGAGGGGCAGCCTAGCGATAGAGGCAAGCGCAGGCAACCGAACATTTTTGGCTGCCTGCGTGGTCATCTTTGAAGACTGCTTAGGCTACTTTGCTCAGCCCCTGCAGGCCACTTGCGACAATATCGTCGATTGTGACAACCGCCATATTATTCGTCTTTGCAAAGACCATCACTTCAGGTAGGCGCGCCATACTGCCGTCCGGGTTGGTCAGCTCGCACAGTACTGCCGCTGGTAACAGTCCGGCCATTTCCACCAGGGCCAATGATGCCTCAGTGTGGCCCGCCCGTGCGGCAACCCCGCCCGGATGGGCCCGCAGCGGAAACACATGCCCTGGCCTGGCCAAGTCATCGGGTTTGGCCGCGGGGTCAATCGCCGTTTTTATGGTTTGCACCCGGTCTGCGGCAGATACACCTGTGGTCACCCCAACTTTGGCCTCGATTGACACGGTAAAGGCAGTGCCAAAACTTGAGTTATTGTCGCGCACCATTTGTGGCAGTGCTAGCGCATCCAGTTTTTCAGCTGGCAGGGTCAGGCAGACAATGCCCGTGCATTCCCGGATCATCATGGCCATTTGTTCGGTGGTGATGGTTTCTGCCGCAAAGATAAGATCGCCCTCATTTTCGCGGTTTTCGTCGTCGACGACAAGAATACCGCCGCCATTTTTTAAGACATCAACAGCTGCGCGAACCCGCTCAATCGGTGGGCCGAAGTCGCCTAGTTCAAGATGTTTTCTGGTTAACTGATTCACTGGTGCTCTCCAAGTTTAAAAAAGCGCAGGAATCAGGGCAATAGAGAAGATGATTGCCGCCTATAGTAGGCAGTAACCACATAGCACCTGCGCGCAATTACGCGCATCATGCTGCTTCTACTCTCTCATCCGGACCATACCGCCGGCTCCCGCATCTCACCGGATCTGCTGACCCTATCTCTGGCGAGATAGGCGCTCGCGGGCTCGCTTGATTGGCTTTTTAAGGCCTTTCAAACATACCGCCGGTCAGGAATTTCACCCTGCCCTGAGTACAAGCTATCAAAGCTGCCGCGACAACCGCAGCAACCACTATTTGATATAGGGTGCGAAAAGAGGTTTCAAGGGCCAACTTTGATATAGCGGCGATTAGCAAGGGACACGGGTTCACGAAGTTGCACCTTAACCCGAATATGTATGGTAATATATTGTAATCCGTACAGGTTGAATCTTTTTGGGGAAGATAAAATGATAGCGGCAACAAATGGCACTGACAGTGACGATATTCTAAACGGTACATCAGGCCCGGACCGAATTTTCACCTTTGGAGGCGATGACACGGTTTATGGCGGGCAAGGCACCGATATCATTCGAGGCGACGACGGCAATGATTTCCTGGTTGGTGGAATTTTTACCGATGATTTCATCTCAGTGGAAAGTGGCAATGATTTAATTGTCGGCGGTGAAGCAACGATACCATTCTTGGTGAGTCTTTCAGTTCCATTCCGTTTGAGTTGCCAAACGGTGCGCCTGCTGAAATCAGTCGTGGTGTGAATGGTGGCCAAACTGGCGGTTCAGCAGATAACGCTCTTTGGGGCGGCGCAGGCAACGATGTGATCTTTGGTGGTGCCGGTAATGATACAATAGGCGGCAGCACCGGAAGCGATAACATTAGACCTCTGGGTGGGGATGATTTGGTTTATGGCGGTGCCGGCAATGACACCATAATTAAACCAAGCGGATCGTCAGTGATTTTTGGCGGTGACGGTGACGACTCTATTGTTGCGGGCACGCAGTCAGATACGATATGGGGCGGCGCTGGTGACGATACAATGTACGGCGATGAAACTGGGTTCGGTTTTGGTTTAGTCAGCGATAACAATACTTTTTCATTCATTTCAGGCCACGGCACTGATGTTGTTTTTAAATATAGTGCTAGCGATGACATACTGGATTTGACCGGGCTTGATACACGATTTACGTCTTTGAGCGAGCTGGCCTCCGTAACGGAGTCTATGCCTTTTGATCACATCTTTTTTAATTTTGCTTTACGGATTCAAACAGAGGACGGTTCAAGTATTTTAATACCCTTTGAGAGCGAAACGTCCATAAGCGAAGTGACTGTGCTTATTTAATGCCCGCGCCGTAAACCACCATTTCAACCGCCGAGAGGAAGCGCCTGGAAACATGCGCACTGTTGAAACGAACATTGACCACCCGGTCGAACCCGCGCGCCATGCTGTTTCCACTTTCTCCCACGGATTTTACCCTTGGTTTTTGTACTTCGCCGGGTCTGCGGGCTTTATCTCTGGTAAGATAGGCACTCGCGAATTCATCGGGCATTGTTTTCAGTTGCCAGAAGCATTGGAACAATCTCTTTTTTCATGATGGTAATAGGATTGATCTGGCGGCGCCTGCCGAAGTTCCGGCTTGTAAAAACTGCAACCGCGTCAAGCTTGGGAAAGACAAAGAGAAATTGTCCACCACTGCCCTGTGCCTGAAAACCGCGCACCACAGTATCACCCACGGGGAAATCGTGACGCCACCAAAGATAGCCATAGCCGGGATACCCAAGGCGCCGTTCTGTCGTTGTTGTGTGGCGAGCAGTTGAAATTTCTACCCATTCAGAAGAAAGAATCTGCTGATCACCCCAATAGCCTTTGTTGAGGAAAAGCTGCCCGAGCTTGGCTAAGTCCCGACCTGTGAGCTCAACACGGTAGGCGACATCAACGCGGTCCTGAAGTTTGTGGGTCCACTCATAGTTTTTAATGCCGAGCGGATTGAACAGGAAGGTTTCCGCAAATTTGTCCAGCGGCATGCCGCTAGCATTTACAATCAATTGCCTGAGAGCAATTTCGCTGATGGTTGCATAAGCGAACTGGGCGCCTGGATCACTAGTAAGCTCAAGAGCAAAAAATTGTCTAACCCAATCTTCTTTGGTGCGGTAGATCGTGTTCTAATTGCCCGGGGACGAGGAGTCCCAGTCATTGGCATCAAGGCCAGATTGCATGGTTAGCAAATGTTCGATGGTTATCGCCGCTTTCTTTGGGTTAGCTGCAAACAGGTCGTTATATTCTGGAAAGTAGCGAGCGGCCGGGTCTTTTTCGCTTCCAATAAACCCCTGTTTAATTGCTGCCCCGATTAGAATGGACGTGATGGATTTATTGGCCGAACGAAGGTCATGGTTTGTCTCCGCAGTCTGGTCATAAAAATATTCTTCAACAATTAACTTGTTGTTTTTGACCAGCAGAAAGCTGTGCTGCCATTTGTACTCTGGATCGTTCACAAATCGGTCGACGATGGCTTCAATCAGGCTCTGATCAACGTTTTCGCTTTTTGCCGTGGCCACGCCCCAGCCATCTTCAAGCGCTGTGGGTGGCAAATAGGCGTATGAATAGTCGGTCCAATAGGAATGCGGTCTTGCCTCGCTAAAGTCATACCAAAAGAAGCCAAAGCCAATCATAACAGCGACCATTGCTTTGGATGATGTCAGGAGGCTGTGTAGGACTACTGTCTTTTTGTCGCTTTTCCACCGTTTCCATAGCCATAGCAAAAGCGCGCAACCCAATACGCCCCCGAAATAAATTAACATGAAAGCGGCAAGATTTAAGTATACTTGCATGCCGCCTGCTTCTGTGATGGTAGGTATGAGTAACAGGCATACTGCTATACCGCCGAGGCTCCAGAGCCCCAGTTTTCCTCTATCTGTCATTGCTGTCGTCGCCTTTTTTATTATTTATCAGGCATTAATTGTTTAGTTGTCATTGCCTGTACTTCAGCCTTGGTGCTGAAGTTTTAAGTATGTGCGGAATTGATTTCTTCAACCAACAAAATGAAATGCTTATTCAGGCGCAATCTGGCTAGCGCTGCAGGTGCGCTGTATCGGCGCGACTGCTCGCATCACCCGATTTTATCCCCGTGCCGTAAGCCACCATTTCAACCGCAGACAGAAAGCGCCCTGAAACATGTGCACTGCCAAAGCGTACGTTAATCACCCGGTCGAATCCACGCAACACCGCTTCCTCGCGCAAGCGAATGAAAGCTTCGCGCCGACCGCGATTAACCAGTCGTTCATAGGGTTTGATATTGCCGCCAATCAATTTGCGAAGTTGAATGATAAGCGTACGGAAAAAGTCGTGAGCGATGACAACTGATCCGGTTATCAGAATGCCTTCGCGTGCGGTTGACCCGGCGTGTTTGGTGTTACAAACCCATACTTCCTCGAGCAATTTCTCGCGCTTGGTCATCTGGGTGTTATGACGCCGTTCCAGCAGGGTGGCAATCAACCAGCCGAGGGCGCCAATACCAAGTGCCTGCAGGCCGTTGTTGATCAATAAATCAGTGAATGTTTCGCCGCTGACCCAGCCCTCCAGCCAATCTGGTGGGTTTGCCAGTAGTTCGTTAGCTGACTGATTCAGCTTGTTCAGTTTGTCAGTCAATTCCTGGATCATTATTTATCTTCGGAAGGCTTGAGTCTAACTGCTGTGCCGTAGGCCATTAGTTCAGCGGCGCCTCCGGTGATGCTGGACGTGGTCATGCGCACATTGACAACAGCGTCTGCACCCTTTGAGCGCGCATGGGTTTTCATGCGCTCAACCGCTTCTTCGCGGCCTTCAACCAGCAGGTCGGAATAGCCTTTGATCTCGCCGCCAACCAGTCCTTTGAAAAAGGCTGCAATGTCTTTACCTACATGTTTACCCCTGACCGTAGAGCCAAGCACAAGTCCCAGATCTTCACGTACAGCCTGGCCCGGAACCGTTTCAATGTTGGTGATGATCATATTTAAGTGTCCCCGCTGATGTGTATATCGCATGAATATAGGCATATTTTGGCCTGGTTTCTATCCCCAATCACCGGCGTGCCAGTGCCCGCGGCCACCACTTGTAATAGTGTTCACTGAAATACGTTCGTATTCCGGTTACAAAATATATATTCATGGTTGTATTCTGGGCGGTTGGAGCCGGATTTGAGATTCTAATGTGCCAGTCAATATGCTAATGATAGTAATTATTATAGCGTCTGTTTGGGGGTTATGAGTGCTACGGCGATCAGGTATTTTGTTAGTTGGATTACTGGCTGTTTTGCTGGCCGGTTTAAGGCCCGCAATTTCGGCTGAATCTGTGATAGTTTACACGGAAAATTATCCGCCGTTTAGTTTCATCGGCGCTGATGGAGAAGTTGAGGGCAAGGCCACCGCCAAAGTGCACCAGTTGTTGAAAGAGGCGGGCATTGATCATTCCATTCGGTTGCTGCCGTGGGCACGTGCGATGCGCAAGGCGCGGTCGGATGAGGATGCCCTGATTTTCAGCCTGATCCGCACCCCGGGGCGAGAGGAACAATTTGATTGGTTGGCGCGGCTTGCGGAATCCAGCTTTTATCTTCAGGCCCGCGCCGATGATATGCGGGTGTTCACACCTGAAACTATAAAGAGCGGCGTTTATACGGGTTCCTGCATTGCCAATGATCTTGCGTGCGAGTTTTTTCTTTGGACTGGTATGCCGCCAGAAAATATTATCCCGATTCACCAAGATCTGACGGGTGATTTTCAGATGGTTGTCGCTGGGCGTGCTGATTTATATATCAGCGACATTTCCGTTAGTATCACGCTTAGAGGAGCCAAAGGACTAGATCCGTCACTTACCAAACCGGTTATGAAGCTTGGCGGGAAATCAGGATATTATCTGGCGGCAGGAATGCAGGTTTCGCAAGCAATTAGAGACGACATTAAATCGGCGCATGCACGGTTGGTTGAGCTGGGAACATACAGTGTTGTTCCCGTACATGTGCCGCTGAAATAAGGGAATACTGCGAAAGACGTTCGCCTGAAAGGCCGGCTCGTCGGGAACGGCTGTAGCAAACAAGTTGTATTCGCCAGCGTTTTCGATATGCGCCATTACTATATCAGGAATAGACAAGCCTTCCACACCCATACATCCAGGTCGCCCAACGTTTCGGGCCGGTCAATATATGGGCACGGATGTCCTGGGCTTTCCATTTTTCTTTCCAATACTTCAGGCATGATCCGACTTGAGATGCCACCGATCAAGGGTTTCAAACAGGCTTGTTTGCTTGAATGGCTTGGTTACATAGTCGTTCATGCCCGCTTCTTGGCAGTCGCGCCTGGTTTCGGGGTCTGCATTGCCGGTTAGAGCTATGATGGGAGTATCTTTGTAATTCTCTTGCGCCCTGATAGCCCTAGTTGTTTCAAGGCCGTCCATCTCGGGCATATTGATATCCATCAGGATGATATCGTAGCTATTGATATTTGCCTTTTCGATGGCTTCCTGACCACCGGATGCAAGGTCGAAGCTGGCGCTTGTCATTTTCAAAACATTTGAAATGAGAAGCTGGTTGATATGATTGTCCTCGACCACCAGAACTCGAGCGCCACAAAGCAATGACTTGCCCGTGTTTTGAGTGAGTGCGCTTTCCCCCGATTCCTGCGTGACATCATTTTGTCTTTCAACCTTTTCCAGCGGTACCTTAAAGTGAAAATGGCTGCCTTCGCCCGGTTTGCTTTTAACGTCGATACTGCCACCCATCAGTTCGACCAGCTGTTTACAGATGGCGAGGCCAAGACCGGTGCCGCCGTATTTCCGTGAGACCGAAACATCCGCCTGATTGAATGATTGAAACAGGCGGGCAATCTGCGCACCGGTCATGCCGATTCCAGTGTCACTAATGGTGCAATGCAGCAGGATGGAGTTTTCGAAATCTGTTTCTGCAGAAATTTTGACCGTGACGCTACCGTGTTCCGTGAACTTGACGGCGTTGCTTGTCAGGTTGATCAGGATTTGACTTAAGCGCGTGGGGTCGCCTCGCAGTTTCTCGGGCAGGGTGTCTTCTCCCTGAAAGTTGAGGGCGATAGATTTTTCCCGGGCGTTCGCGCCAACAACCGCACGGACATTGTTGAAAACGTCGGTCGGTTCAAAGATGATTTTTTCTAAAGAAACCTTGCCTGCTTCAATTTTCGAGAAATCGAGCGTTTCATCCAGCAAAGTCATCAATATATTGCCGGATGTTTGAATATTCTGGATGTAAACTCTCTGTTGGCGGGTGAGATCTGTTTGGGCGGCAAGTTCGCTCAGTCCAATGATTGCGTTCATTGGTGTTCGGATTTCGTGGCTGATATGGGCAAGGAAGTCGGATTTTGCCTGACTGGCGGCCCGGGCCTTTTCGCCAACGACTTTTGCCTGATCGCGGTCTTCCCGAATTTTGCTGATCCGGTGTGCAATTCCAATCGCAAAGATAATGGTCTCCAAAGCAATACCAATCGAGACCGCATAAGCCACCATGTCTGATTGAGGGATTAAGCCAAACTCTCGCAGGTTTCTTGCCAATACACCGACAACAGGTAAAAACCAGCCGACCCCGTAAAAGATAGCCGCCTGACTCTTGTTTCGGATTGCGCGAATAAGGACGGCGAGAACGATAACTACGCCGAGAAAGGACGCGATATGGAGACCCTGTTCCAGCAGTTCAGTATAGGGTCCGCGCATGTTTACATAGATGATGCTCAGGCCAAAAAACACGTAACCAATTGTCCGCACAGCTACTTCCCATCTGGGAGTAAGGACGTCCTTTTCCAGAAAACTGCATAAAAAGAGAAGACCTGCTAGTCCGTTAAGCCCAAGCGCAATGATGGTTATATTCATCTGGTCGCCGTGACTGACAACTCCCGGCAGAAGGTAAGACATGAAACCGTAGGCAGATACATTGTAAAGCAGCGCCGCAAATACGACCATGCAGTAATGGAAATGAAAGTTAAACCGCAGGACTGCAGCAAGCGCGATATTGTAGAAAAGCATGGCAAGCAATATGCCGGTAATGACCGTCGTGAGCAGGCGTCCGACAGTTTTTTGCTCTTCCCATTCTTCGGCGTTAACAAACCTGATTTGCTGGAAAAGTTTGATGGACGAGGCGTTTTGCAGCCCCACCAAAATGTGGTTGACGGGGGCGGCACGCGCGGGTGCCGGGAAGCTAACATAGTTTCCAGCGGACCAATATTGGTCAAACGCATATGTTCCGACGTCATAATCCAGCATATAGCCATCAGCATAGTGAAACTGGATGATGGCCCGTTCGGTCCAATGGCGGTATATGGTCAGAAAATAGTCAGTGTTCACCAGTGGTTTGACGGCGTCCACATCAAGTGACAACCAAACTACCTTACGTGACTGCGATGGCAGTGTTTCGCAATCTGCCCGCGCGATATTGTCAAGCATTGACGGAAAGTCTGCGGTACTGTCATTCGTGAAATGGCAAGCGGTCGGCAAGAGGTTTGGGGCATCATTTTCAGCTGCATGCGCGGCATTTTGGCCCAACACCATATGAGCCATCACAAGCATAAACAGCATATGTAGCCACGTTTTTACTCTACCAGAAACCTGAATCATCTGCCAGTCTGACACCCCCGAATAATTGGTGATCAAGGTAGTCGGGAGCGATGCCTTTGGCAAATTTTTTCAAAATGAATAGTGGTGAGCGGTTACCAGTCCCACTCATCATCTTCGTCGTGAACAACGGTGGCAAACAGGTCGTACTCGTCGCTGGCGTCGATGTGCGCCATGATCATGTGCCTTCAGATAAGCCCTCTGCCCCGTTTAGATGCACTTGACCGTCAATTTCAGGCGCGTCTGCATAGGTGCGGCCAGTAGCGCCGCCGCTGTCGTCTACACTGTCGATCAAAACCGCCATTTCCATGCCGACGCGTTTTTTAAGTTTGTCAGCGGAAATTTTCTGGCTAACCGCCATAAAACGGTTCCAGCGGTCTTGCTTCACATCCTCCGGCACCGGGTCGGGCAGCTCGTTGGCGACAGCGCCCTCAACCGCTTCGTATTTGAAGCAGCCAACTCGGTCCAGTTGGGCCTCTTCCATCCAATCCATCAAATACTGAAAATCTTCCTCGGTTTCGCCAGGAAAGCCAACAATGAAAGTGGAGCGGATGACAATTTCGGGGCAAATGGTGCGCCATTTCTTGATGCGTTCCAGCACCTTGGCGTCATTGGCGGGGCGGCGCATGGCGCGCAGCACCTTGGGGCTGGCATGTTGGAACGGAATGTCCAGATAGGGCAGAATTTTACCCTCCGCCATTAACGGGATCACATCGTCCACATGCGGGTAGGGGTACACATAGTGCAGTCGCACCCAGACATCCAGATCGCCCAATGCCTCGGCCAGGTCAGTCATGTGGGCGCGGATGTCGTGGTCTTTCCACTTTTCCGTCTGGTGCTTCAGGTCCAGCCCATAGGCGGAAGTGTCCTGGCTTATGATCATCAGCTCGCTGGTGCCAGCTTCCACCAGTTTTTCAGCTTCGCGCAGAACCGCACGAATGGGGCGAGACGCCAAATCCCCGCGCAAGGAGGGGATGATGCAAAATTTGCAGCGGTGGTTACAACCTTCAGATATTTTTACATAGGAATAATGCCGCGGGGTCAGTTTCAGGCCCGCGGGCGGCACCAAATGAACATAAGGCTCGTGCGGTTGCGGCGCGGCCTTGTGCACTTCGCTGACCACCTGCTCATATTGCTGAGGGCCGGTAACCGCGAGTACATCGGGCGCCACTTCGCGCACTACGCCTTCGTCCACACCCAAACAGCCAGTAACGATAACCTTGCCGTTTTCGTTCATGGCTTCTTTGATCGCGCTGAAGCTTTCTTCCTTGGCGCTATCGATGAAGCCGCAAGTATTGACGATGACAACGTCGCTGCCCGCATATTCAGCGGCGATTTCATAGCCTTCCGAACGTAATTTGGTCAGGATGCGTTCGCTGTCCACCAGCGCCTTGGGGCAGCCAAGCGAGACAAAGCCTACGCGCGAGCCAGAAGGTATTTTCTCAGGTGTATTCATGGAGGCGGCTTATAGCGGCAGCCCTTGTAAAATGCCAGCTAAATAAGGCGGTAAATATATTAAACCTATTGCCTACTGCTGTGTTTCGATTGATCGTGATATTGCCATAGGACGTTGATGATTTTCCACTCGCCAGTTTTTAGCTTCATCAAATGCATATAGTCGATCCACTCGTCTGCGGTTAGTTTCACAGAGGCAGTGCGACCATCAATGTCAAAAATCTGGATATCCTTGCGCGGCTCCGTGGGGAACCTGTTGCCCTCCTGATTATACATGCGAGCCACGTCAAGCATGGTGTCCCGACTGGTTTCCAGCAAGAACTCGTTTGTGTCTGAGCGCGCCCAATAGGTGCGTTTCTTCATCTTGTTGTGCAGCGCCTTGTCCATACGATCGGGGTTAGGTACATGCTGGCTTTCGATATAGTCCAACACTACTTGGCGGATAGCTTCTTTTTCGTTTGCTGCTGCGCCCGTAGTGAACATGCATATCGTTAGAATTGGGAAAAGCTTCTTAAACATAATTCTCACTGTCTGTTATTACTTATGGGTGTCACTATCAACGTGACAGATCGTTATCTGACTATTGGATGCCAGGCCACTGCGCTGCCGTGGGAAAGCCTCTGCACATTGGAGCCATCGATATTCATTATGAAAACTTCGTTCGTATCCGCTGTGTCGCTTTCTTGCGCGGCTGGGAAAGACGGGTCTTGCGCCTTGCGGGAGACAAACACGATCTGCTTGCCGTCTGGTGTGAAACTGGGGTGACCATCATATCCTCCGCCTTCGGTGAGAGGGTGGGCCGACGATGGGTTGCTGGTGCCGGCAATCATAACGTCGCGGTCCGCATCTGCTGATCGTTTGCTTGAAAATACGATTTGAGAGCCGTCAGGGCTGGGGTATGCGTATGTGCCGAATAGGCCTGTGTGCTCAACTGCGCCGGTCTCTAGATGGAAGATGAAAATACCCGGTTCGCCGTGGTCTGATTCCAGTCGCCGGGAATGAAACAATATGCGTCTGCCATCGCTAAAAAACACCGGGAAGGCGTCATAGCTATCACTGGCGGCAATGACACGAGCGTTGGTGCCATCGGCGTCCATTAGAATAAGGTCCCGCTCGCTTAGTTTGGAGTATACGATTTGGTTCCCGTCCGGCGAGAAAGACGGATGGAAAGCATACTGTTGTTCAAACGTCAGTTGTTTGGGACTTCCACCGTCAGCGTCAGCCACATAAACCTGGCTATCCTTCTCGCCTTGCAGGGTATAGATGATTTGCTTGCCGTTTGGGTGAAAGGCAGCGTTCCAGGCGGCTCCCTTTTCAGGCGAGACAATTTTCTCAACGCCGGTTGCGGTGTCCAGCAGATGAATGCGGTGTTGGCTACCTTCATTGTAGGCGTATATCAGTGTGCCTGCGGCTGACGGGGTCGAAATCAGGCATAAACCTGTAAACATTGTTGCCAAAAATTTGAGCATGAGTTTCCTGATACATTGCCTAATCCCATATGAAGGATGCAGTGATAGCGCACCGACCCTTACGGTCAGTTCAATTGAGATGGATTGACCGAATGTAGCGATGAAGCGGGCCGTCTTATGCAGGGTTCACGTCGAGCGAGTGCTTGCGCACAATCGCGGCAATGGCTGCTTCATTTTCCAGAACCTGTCGGTAAATCCAGCGGTAATGAGGCTTACGCGCAATTACCCGCTTGGCCTCTGACTGGCCGAACAGCGATGCCGTGGCGCGGTATTCCTGCAAACCAACAAGCAGGTGCACATACGTGCTATACTCATCGCGCGCTCCGCCGCTGCGATAGTTTGGAACGTTGGGGTAAGTGGCTTTTAGGTCTTCAATTGCGGCATTGGTGTTCGCTTCCATCGCCGCACCCAGCCAGTGAAACTGTTCATGAATGAAAACCGACAGGGCGCTGGCGTCATCCTCCAGATGGATGGTGTTGATGGTCAGTCGCGGGTGGCTGTGCGGCACATCGCCTTCGCGGATCACCACGGAGTATGTGAAGGTGAAAGGACTGACATCGTGCGTGTCCAGCAATCGCCGCAATTGTTTTGCCGCAGCTTGCTCGCGCTCTGACCCACGACCCAGTCGGATGTCAAAATCTGACGAGCCAGCGAGGGCAGCATTCGATGCAAAGAGCGAAAGTGCAATAAAAATTTGTAGCGGTTTTATCATTGATTAACTGTTTATCCCGAAGCGCATGGCCAACTGGTAATCAGTTTCGCACACCACCAACCTCACCCGCCAATCACCATACCGTTAGAAGGGTTGCGGCGGGTTAGTTCTCAATTCCGACAAGAGCGCGGGCGAAATCGCGGGGGTTGAAGGGTTGCAGGTCTTCGATCGCTTCACCCACGCCGATGGCATGTACCGGCAGGCCGAATTTGTCGGCGCAGGCAACCAGCACGCCGCCGTGGGCAGAGCCGTCCAGCTTGGTCATGACGATGCCGGAAATGTTCGCCAGTTGCTGGAAAACCTCAACCTGATGCACAGCGTTCTGGCCGGTGGTGGCATCCAGCACAATCACTGTGTCGTGGGGCGCGCCGTCCATTTTCTTGCCGATAACCCGCACTACTTTGGCCAGCTCGGCCATCAGCTCTTCGCGGTTTTGAAGGCGCCCTGCAGTGTCAATCAATAGCACGTCAATATCTTCGGCGGCGGCGCGCTCCATCGCCTCATAAGCCAGTGCGGCGGCGTCTGAGCCAATGTCTTTTGCGATCACCGGCACACCGACGCGTTCGCCCCAAATCTGCAGTTGCTCCACGGCAGCGGCGCGGAAAGTATCACCCGCCGCGAGCATCACTTTTTTGCCATCGTCTTTAAATTTTTTGCCCAGCTTGCCGATGGTGGTAGTTTTACCCGCGCCGTTGACGCCCGCCATCAAAATAACATGGGGCTTGTTGGTCGGGTTCATCTCAAGCGGCTTGGCAACGGGTGTGAGGATGCTCTCAATCTCGGTCGCCAGAATATCTTTGACTTCCTCGTCCGAGATTTCCTTGTTGAAGCGATCTTTGGCTAGTGCAGCCGCTACCCGGCCCGCTACCGCAACACCCAGATCAGCGGTGATCAACAGGTCTTCCAGTTCCTCAAGCGTGTCATCGTTCAGCTTGCGTTTGGTGAAAATGCCGGTGATGCCGTCGGACATCGCGCTGGTGGATTTTTTCAGGCCCTGTTTAAGGCGCGTGTACCACCCTTTTTTGTTGCTATCCGCCGCCTCAGCGATATCCTTTGCAGGCTCAGGCTCAGGCTCAGGCTCAGGCTCAGGCTCAGGCTCAGGCTCAGGCTCTGGTTCTGGTTCTGGTTCTGGTTCTGGTTCTGGTTCTGGTTCTGGTTCTGGTTCTGGTT